>ENA-ORXT01004044-ORXT01004044.1-marine-metagenome-genome-assembly--contig:-NODE-4044-length-15498-cov-8.271124_pt1 | contig 15498 bp, 14 predicted proteins | sample MGYA00237868_ERZ511482 | MGnify/ENA metagenome assembly ERZ511482 | reverse complement strand
GGAGGGGGGGGGGGGGGGTGTGGGGAAGGCGGGAAAGGTACAATGCGGAAGCCGGAGGTGGGGCGGATAGGACCCCGGATGAGAAGCAACGCCAGCCGCAGGGCCAACACGGGGGGCACCAAGGGGTCGCAGCAAACGAGGGGCAGAGGAAAAGCAAATGCTGTGCCTCTGGCAACGGTGTTCAGGGTTTGTTGACGTGACGCCGTCGAGGAGGAAACCCCAGAGCGCTGCACGTAAGGTTGGCATATCGGTAATTTTGGTCGGTAAAAAAAAAATTGGTAAGGATCGGTATCCAGATCGATGATCGGTATTGACCATTCGCTCAACGGTCGGTACATGGCGGTATGGTACTTATGTGAGTAGGTAACCCTCGGAGAACTCGACCGATGCCACACACGTGCAGGAAGAGACGCCGTGAATCCGATAGACTCGGACTCAACCAAAACGCAAACGAAGCGCTCTGGGACGGGCCCGGGCCCGGCCTGCGGCCGGGCTGGCTGCTATCGGCCCGGTCCGGGGCCAGGGGTCGGCCACTGGGGTCGGCGAATCCGCCACCTCGACATTCGCCGGGGTCCGCTTGCGGGGCAGATCGCGATCTGCACGACGGTGCGCAGGTCCCTCATGGGGCTCTGGCCGCGGCCGTTCGGGGGGGGGTGGCTCGCTTGTCAGCCCTCCATACCCGTGATCGTGCGGCTGTTCTGTGGCGGTTCGACGCGGTTGACGGCGCTTCCGCCACCCCGACGGCTGCTCATGGCCACTGTTGGGGGGGGCAGTCATGGCGGCCCCCCCGGGGGCTGCGTACCGCTGCCCGTGGGGGGGGGGGCGGGGCTGTCGCCGCCGCCACTGCGGGGGCGCGTACCGCCTATTGCCGCCACGGTGTCGCCGCGGCCGCTTCCTCGAGGGGGGGAGGCTGCGTACCGCTGCCCCCGGGGCGGGGGGCGGCGCTGTCGTCGCCGCCGCTGGGGGGGCGCGTGCCACCTATTGCCGCCACCGTGTCACCGCGGCCGCGTCGTCGAGCCTGCCCATCGCCACTCTCCGCGGGACTGCGCACCACCACGTGCCGTTGGGGACGCGGCGGTGGCGCTTGCCAGCGCCGCGCATTCGAATGCGTCGCCACCCTACCTTTGCTGGCCTGCCGCAGATGCTGGTGAGGACGTGTGGGTGGGTGGGTTGAGAACCGCATGCTGAGGGGTGCTCTTGCCGCTGTCGGTGGCAACGGGGCGCGTTCTTGTCCCGGGGCTGCCGGTGGGGCGCCGGGCGGACCGGGGGGGAGGCGGCGGCACCTACAGCTGCCATCGGCGGTGAGGGGCGGCGCCGTCTCGGCGCTGCGAGTTGGGGGGGAGGGGGATCGGGGGGGGGGCAGTGGAGCCTGTTGTCGCCCGACATGGGCCAAGCGGCGGAGGACAACGAGCAGATGGAGCAGCTGCGGGAGCTGATCAAGGTTTTGCTCGGCGTGTCGGCGCTCAAGGACGACGTGGCCGACATTGAGTCGGACCTCTTCAAGCTGTTGCACCAGCTCGAGGTCCGCTGCCCGCAGCTCTCCTGCCACTTCCACGTGTCGGGCGTGTCGCGGACGACCGGCGACACCTTCTTTGTGGTCGTCTACGACGCCGCCGTCTTGGCGTGCGACCAAGCCAAGCGCGTCCTCAAGACGATGTACACGCACCTGCACAGCCAGGAGTCGATGGTGATGACATCCGCGCTCTTCCGCAACTCCTTGGTGCGCCTGTCGCGCCCTCCCCACGCTCACCTTCTCGTCCAGGCTGCTCCGGTGCCTGAAAATGACAAAGAGGACTCTACTCTCGGACCTTCACGTACGAGCGGCCATCCCCAAGCTCCTCTTCATGTGGACGATGGCGCAGGAGCCGCGGTGGCGGGTGCCGTGCCGACTGCACCGGACGGGGGCGCACCTCCGCGGAGCGCCGACGATCAGCCGCCATCTGCTGCTCCTCCAAGTGCCGGCGGGTCCAAGCCCCCCCACAAGACAAGCCAGCTCTACCACGGGCATCTTGTGCGCGACTGGGTGCCACCAGGGGCGGAGGGTGAGGTGGATGCCGAGGCGGAGGAGTGGGACGAGGACGGCAACCTCATCCCCTCCGTCGCTAGCGCGCCGCCTTCTCCGACGGCAACCGACGGCATGGCGGCCGGAGCCTTGATCACTGCAGGTGTCGGGTTTTCTCCACCCCCCGTGCATGCCCCTTCCACCGACGCCAATGATGCAGTTGAGGACCTGTTCACAGCTGTCAAGGGCGGCTGGGTGGGAATCCTGCGCGCGACGCTGGCGGCGGTGCTCCTCGCTCTCGTTGCCTTTCGTGGACTACAAAGCAAGGCAGGGCTACAAGGCATGCTCGTGTGGTGGCCGCTGGTCAAGAGCAGCCGCAACCTCACGGCGGAGGTGGGGATGTCAACGAGCAGGAGGGGGCGGCGCGGCCGAGCAGGCGACCGTTTGTTACCGCAGCCGTACCCCGTCGAGGTGCAGCGCCGCCACCTGCCAACAGGCGAGAGGCGGCGCGACGTTGGCAACGTGGAGGAGGTGGTCCACATTACCCTGGCAGAGGTGAGCCCTGCGGGAGTGCCCGTCATAGCCGATGTTGTGGCGACACTGCTGCTGCTCTACGACAAGGAGCGGTCGATCGTGGCGGCGGTTATTGACAAGAAGCTGGCGGAGCACGGCGTAACGCGCAAGGAGAAGAAGTCGCCCATCGCGGCCGATGCGCTAGCGTCGTTGACGATTGCAGAAGTGCTCGCGCGCGGGGGGATTGGAGGTGCTCCTCTCGGCGACGCTTCGACACCTACATCCGTGCCGCAGTCGGACGCGTCTGCTGCAACGTCGCAGCAAGGGATCGGCCAGGCGCCCGGCATCAACGCAGCGGTTGCGACCAGGCTGGCTGCCCGCCGCGCCGCCGGCCTCGCCAGTCAACGAGCACAGGCGGCTCACCAGCAGGCCGAGGCCGCCAAGAAGGCGCAGCGGTCTGCGACGCGCACCATGAAGAGGAGCAGCGGCGCCGCGGCCGATGCCACACCTAGGAAGCGCCTCCGCGGGGAGGCAGCGCTGGCGTCTCGCAGCGAGGCGTTGGCGTCGGAGTTCCACGAGCCAGACCTCAAGCCAGCGGAGGAGGTGCAGAGCTGCGCCGTGCTGGTCGAGGCGGACATGCTCAAGGACCACACCTACCACTCCCTGGCCACCAACTGGCCGCCGCTTGAGACTGACGCTCACCAACCAGCGATTGACGTCAAGGTCGCCAGCTCGGATGAGTGGGGTTCTGTCGTGGACACGCAGAAGGACGTGATGGCTGTCCTGGAGGAAGCGACTGTGCGGCACGCGCGGAGGGAGCTCATGGCCAAGGCGGATGAGCTGCGCGGTGGTAACGACGTCGAGCTGGACGAGCAGACGTGCCGTGTGTACGTGCATGTGGCGGCGCGGGGCACCGCCGACGCGATCAACCTGACGGCGTCCACGCTGCAGGCCATGTCGGACTTTCACACGGCGTCGCTACGCGTGCAAGTCTTTCGGGCGGCCGTCGAGTGGCTCCGCGTCGCGGCGGGCTACACGAGCGCCCGAGTACCTGACTTTTCAGGCGCCGGCCGCGCATCCAACGGCGTGTTGGCCACCGAGGTCGTTGCAGCCGTCGAGTTTTGTCATCCAACGGCCACGGTCTGGCGGCTCACATCTGCCGACGCCGTAGGTGCTGAGCAAGACGTCATCATACCCGCCTACCTGCTGGTCAAGAACGCGCAGGACGTGTGCATGACCGACGACATCATCTCCGTGAACACGATCATCTTGGCGCGCTGGTGCGTGGTCAACCGCCCCGACTTTTGGGTCCTTCACTGCTCGTTCTTCATGGAGCTGCTGTCGGAGAACGAGGACGGCATCGCGGCCATGGCCGTGACGGTGCACGCTGCTGCGGCTGGCGCGACAAGGCTGATGGGCGTGTGCAACATCAAGAACGTGCACTGGATCGCATTGGGGGTGAACGTGAACACCGCCGAGAAGGTCGTGACGATCTACGACTCGGGCGCCCACTTCCAAGACCTGCAGAAGGACGTGACGGCGGCGGGGAAGAAGATGCAGCTTTTTGGCAAGTGCTTGCGCGACCTCATCATAGAGAACGAGGAGGCCGACGAGGCCAAGCACGCCATCTTGGTGGCCGAGGCGCCTAAGGCGGCCGTGGCAACAAGGCCTGACCAGTACGTCAAGTCGGCCAGTACCCTTTTGGCGGTGAAAGAGGGGGCCAACAACGTTGAGGGGGGCGGGTCGCGAAAGGCTGCAGGGGCGGACAAGAGCACAGCCGCGGCCACGAGCGCCGAAGGCGCCCACGTGGCCGACGGCACTTATATGGTCAAAGAGGCCGACGTGTCCAAGGACGGCACCGTTGCCAAGGTCGCCGACGTGGCCAAAGTCTCCGAAGTGGACAAGGGCGACGATATGACCAAAGGCGGCGAATTGGCCAACGATGCCAAGGAGGCGGCCGCGGCCAAGAGCGCCGGCGATTCCAAAGGTGCGGACGTGGGCAAGGGGGAGTATGTCGCGAAGGGTGCCGAAGGGGCCAAAGGCGCCGGCGATTCTAGCAGCATAGCTGCCGTCAAGCCAGCAAGGGCTGCCAAGAGGCCAAAGCCGTGGAGCACCCGAAGGATTAAGGTGCCCGCACAAACAGACAACACCAGCTGCGGTCCGTTTGCTTTCTCGTTTCTCTGGCACCAGGCGCATGCTGTCGGTTCTAAAGTGCTTGCGTGTGATGCATTTGCTTTGCGTATGAGTATGGTGGCGGCAGTGGTTAGAGACGGGAGAAAGCAGGACGAACAAGCCGTGGTTTTTGAGAGTGCAGCTCGAGCCATTGAACACAACAAGAGTCATAAAACATAAACAGGAGCACCACGGCCCGTCCTTTACTGCAAAGCTATCCAAAAAGCTAACACCATCGTCGCGGCCAGCACCTTTAAGAAAACAGGAGGCACTACAATTTAGTATGCTTCCCTCGGACGGACGACTCTCTCTCTCCCGCACTGCTCCCTACCGCGGTGCTGACCAACGAGCAGCCGAGCATGGACGTCTCGACAAGAGGCTGAAAAAAACAGGGGACGAACCCCTCACCGGTGGCTCGACGCCAGCCTGCCAGCAGCCAGTGTCCTGGCGGCCACCAAGAATCCCGCAGCCCTATAGCGGCAGCGAGGTGTCCCGCTGCCGGAACGTTCCGGGAGGTGGCAGAAAACAGAGGTTCCGACGCGGCAGTTGTCCGTCACTGCCGGGCGTGGTCCCTCCCCCGTCCCCGCCGTGCGTACCAGGCGACGTTGGCGTGCTGTGCCACCAAGAACAGCAACCCCTCCCCACCCCCCGCTACCGTGGAGGTGGGGAAGGTGGTGGAGAGGCGGCGGGAAGTGCACGCACAGGCGAGGTCGCTCGCGACGCGCGCAGGTGCGCACCGAGTGACTACCGTGGCTGATGCCGCGGAAGGCGTTCAACAGAGTCGTTTACCCCCCCCTTACGGACCATCCTCGAGCTCCTCTCCTTATCAGTGGAACGGACTGACAAGCAGCAGCTAACTAAAGTGGACACGAGTACACCAATGGGGGGCCACATACACATTTGTGATGATACCCAAAGTGTGCCTGCAAATTGCGACAACACCAATCCATATTAAGTAGACGCTGTCAGTGTCCTCATACTAACATAACAAGGCTGCGACCTGCCTGCATGAATCAGTCCTCAGGGAAGATCAGCACGGCGTATCGCCCCTCAGAGAGCGGTCTTGCCCGCCATGACCCAGAATGCTGAGGACATAGGTCGGCCCAGACCCACCGCAGGTCGATGCGCTCGTCGCATGACCGAAGGCGAGTGAAGGGCTGCTGCTGGGAGTCCTGTTTCGCGGCAGTCATCACCAGATCGCCGCTCTGACCATGGGCACCGCGTACCTGCAATAGTCCCCGTCGCACCAATGTCATGTGGCGCGCAGCCCGGAAGTGGAGCTACGCCAATCGTTTCATATGGGAGTAGCTTTTGTTTGAGACTAGTGCTGCGGTAGTGAGACCACGGCGTACACCCTTTAGCAGGAATGCTTTTCTGCTCCGTGACAATGTCGCCCTTCCTGCATACCATCCCATTGTCAAGAGGGATGCGTTTGGAGGCCACATTCGAACTCGATGACTTGCATCGGTACAACATCACACAGATAATGGTGCTGCATGCCCGGACTGCTGAAGAGTCGATAATCAGTCTTCTTCAGTCCTTGAGGAATGTCCACAACATCACCGGCTGTTTGGCGTGCCCGCAGTCTCTTCTCTGAGAAAACAGCAATCAGTTGGAAACGCGTGCACGTGTGACAGCGCTTCGCATTGTGTCCAGAAGGGACCATGTGGCGAACGGGTACATTCATGGACATGTGTACTGTGCTGCTGGGGCACATCGGTGAAGCCATAGAGACCCTTTGCAAACTCGCTCAGCAGCAGCATCACGCTATGGAACATGCCTCATCTACTGTGACCAAGAGCCCAGCGGCAGCCCTCATCGTTCGAGTTCTTCACATGTAAAATAACTAGAGCACCCCACAGGCACTCGCCCTGTAGCTGTGACATAGCGTCGCCACCCCATGATTCCACACGGCATGGCCGTCGCGTCTTGTTTACATCTAGTGGCTTCTATTAGTCTGGATACTTCACCGTCATCGGGGTGTCCTTCTTTACCGGATAGGTCTCCGTAGTTAGGCGATTGATGGTTGCAGTGCCAAGTAGCCCTCCGCGTGCTCTAACTCTGGTTACTCGGGGTTTCTAGGCCGGCTGGTTAACGGCTGCTCTTCATCGCCATGTGGGCTTCTGAGTGCCCTGCGCCCGCCGCCAAGTCGCAGCCGCGCTCGTGGTTGACCTATGGAACCGTCTCCTCGCTGCTGCTGGCTGTTTATTTTTCTGACGGCGGTGTTGGCCTGTATAGCCACCAGAGCCGTCATTGTGACAATAGCACAACAGCCAGGAGGCCTGCAGGAGAACAGTTGCGCCGCCGCGCCAGCCGCGCAAGCGAGCCAGCCCTCCCGACCTACATCCCCCCCCCCGCCATGCATCGAGGCCAGCTCGTTTAACCTCCTGGCATAGAAAACTGTGGTTCCAGTCTGGTGCCGTGAACTCGACGGATGGTACCATCATCGGTGCAGCTGAAATGCGGCCAAGCAAAGGTAGTAACGATAGGGACGTCAGACAACCTTTGCGACCGTGCTCGAGAGTCTGTGGGAGAAAGCACCAAGTTGGACTGAGCGTAACATACGCACCCTGTTGGACTGAGCGCACCCGACTCAAAGAGTGCTAGGAAAAAATAAGGAGCATCATTGTTCTATGTTTCTACACCCACACCCCGACCGCTCACAAACAGAAGCAATCAAAGCGTGGAAAAAGAGAGGCAAGGGGCGGTGTCGGACGTCGGACCGCCCAATGGCTCGACGATAAAAGATAAGGAGGTTGTTGATGGCACCTATCAACCGCATCTGCACAACGAACCTGTCCTGCCCGAGGTAGGTCAGGTGGTTCTTGAGCGGCTTGTTGAGCGAGTGTCGGTTCTCAGCGGCCGACGTCTTGTGCATGCCGCAGCGCTCGGGGTAGTTGTTGGAGTCAAAAAGGGGAGAGCACTTGTGCGCAGAGGCGTGGAAGCGGTCAAGAGCCCACGACGTCTTGGAGATGCGCACGAGCCACGGCACGCGACGCGTGGCGTAGCGACCCGCTTGACACGCAGTGTCAAAGTAGACGGTGGTGGGGAGACGAGGGAATCGTGCAGTCAAGGCAGCGACAATGCCAGCCGGGCTCTCCGCACTCTCAAGCACCTCAAAACCAATCAATATCCCACAAGAACAAAGATAAGAAACCACACCTGGAGTGAAAGCAGAGTGAGTCAAGAATGCATGACGGCAATCGTCATCACCTAGCCTCGCGTCATCCATGTCCGCCCGCTTCCACTTGGACGTCCTCTTCGGGTTGAGCCGCGCCTTCTCCCTCGCGGCGCTGGCGGCCGCGGCGGCTGCTGCGTCGGAGGGGTGCGCCCGCACCTGGTCTAAGTCTGGGAAGACAATCCCGGACCGGACCTCGTCGGCTTGGGCGCCGGCGCGGTGCCGCGACGCCGCACAGGCAACCAAACCGGACGGCCGGCGTCCGGGGCACGGCGGTTGCCGCTGCAGCCACGACTGGAACTTGGCGGCGTCTGTGTCCGTCCACTCCTCCTCGTACAGCAGCGCGTCCGCGTTCATCTCCGCGCGCCACAGGTTCTCCATGTGAATGTCGGTGTGGAGGGAGAACATGACGAGCTCCCCGACCGCGCGGCACATCTCGGGGTCGGAGTCCATCTCGTCGGAGAGCAGGTCCAGCATCGGCCACAAGACGTGGATGGACTCCACGCAATGAGCCAGCGGCATCCACTCCCTGGCTAGCTTGCCGTCAATCAGGGCCTCGGCCAGCCGTGTCAGGTCCTCCACCGGGAGGCCCGCAAACACCCCGATGACCGGCTCGCACACAAAGGTGCGGAGGAAGGTGTACACGATGGACCACCGCTCCCGCCGCACGATCGGCAAGAGGCCAACCCCGCCGAGGGCGTCGGGGATAGCGTTGCAGTACTTGAACGCCGCGTGCTGCGGCGGCGCCGGCGCGGTGGCGGCCGCGGGACCACCCCCTTGTTGGTTGGCAGGCGCGTCGTCGTCGACGGGTGGTGGTGGGGAGCTGGCCGGCACGTGGGGGGTGAGCGGTGACGCGGGGTGCTTGCCAGTCTTAGGGGAGGTTGGCGGCTCAGAAGCCGGCGGCGATGCAGCCCCGTCCGGGTCGTTAGGTACGCCAGACATTTGGAAGAATGAGTTCCAAAAGCAGGAAGCTGCCCACTCGGCCGCCGATGCGCGATGGCTCGCGTTGTTGTGGTCTCCTAGAGGCGGCATCGTGCCGCTCGCAGCCGCAAACTTGGACATGGCCAGTTGGTCGGCCTTGGAGTAGGACACCTCCTCGCCAAAGGCGGCCTTGATGCGCTGGCGGATGCACTTGCGCACCTTGGCCTTTGGCACCGCACACGCATTGTCGATGGAGATCGGGATGGTCGGCACGTTCTGCGTCGTCCGCTCGAACGGGTAGGCGGCGTCGCGGAAGATGCCGATCGTCTGGCCATCGGCTACAACGGCAGAGTAGGGCGTCTGGCTGCAGTTGTAGCAGTTAGAGCACTTGTACAGGTTCCGGGGGATGATGAGCGTCCTTGAGTACTCGTCCGTGGCGCGGCCGAGATCCTGTCGCGACTTGGCTGAGTCGCCATTGAAGATGGCCCCGGTACAGTGGAGCTGGAACGCCGACGTAGCCGACGCGGCCGAGATGCTACTCTTGGTGGAGATGATGGTGAAGAGGATGACGTCCAAGAAGGTGCGCGTGTAGACCGTCCTGGCGGAGAAGCGAAACAGACCGAGGTGTGCGCCGTCAAACGGCACGACCTTGCCGCAATCATTGTTCGAGCAGACCCCCGAATGCGTGACCACCGCTACCCTTCCACTAAGCGTGTGCAGCTGGGCAGCCTCGCCCGAAAGAAGCTGCCCGACGGCGTGGCCGCAGTGGATGCAAGACTCCTCAAAAAGCTTCACGTCATTGACGTCCGGGTGCGTCTGGCCGCGCGCAATAGAGTCAAAGCGAGCGCACTTGGCCGTCTCGGTCGCGCACGGCAGCATGTTGCGCGCCCGCCGCAGGCAATCCGTGTCGGCAAAGACACGGGGCTCGCCCTTCTTGTTACGGGCCCGGCGTTGTTGCTGTTGGGGAGCAGCGGGGGCTTGGCCTTGATCGTCTTGCGCGCCAGCACCACCTTGTTCACCCAAGTCGTCGCCCAATGCGCCGTCCGCCGCGTCACCGACCTCGCCTTCACCAGCCCCCCCGTCTTCTTCACCGGCGCCATCCGGATCGTCATCAAAGCCACCGTATCCGGCCGCCGACGGCCTCACCGCGAGCGAGTGGACGCAGTGGACGTTCCTTGTCCGACACGGCACGTGCCGACAGATTGGCCGTCTTTGCTTGGCCATCCTTGGGGGGGTCTGTACGACACACATGATGCGGTTGTAGGAAACCACGTGAGCGGCACGGCCACCGTCATCCTCAAAAACCAACGCGGCCTCGACGTCCGTGGACACCGCGTGCGCCCCGTCCAGTGCGCGTCTGAGACGCAAGAGGTTGGGAACGGACGTGCACATCAAGTGCAGCGCTACGGCCCGAAGCGCGAGGCTGTGGGCGATGGCGTGGCTGCAGCTCGACGAAACGCCCGAGCGCACGCGAGCGCCAACGTTCTCCTTGAGGTCGTCTCCGCCACATGAGCAGTAGCAGGCCACGACGCCGTCCTTGGTGGACGCCCACACCACGAACGTCTCGATGCCGAGCGAGTAGAAGACCCCCCGGCCGCCAAACACCGGACACACGACGGCGGCCTTGGAACCGCTCGTGCGGATGCTGCGGGGAATCAACCCGAGGCCAACAAGGATGGCGTCTTGTAGGTGGTTGGTGAGGGCTCCAATGGAGAAGTCTTGCCCCTTGGCCAACGGAAGTGGCCTCTGTAGAAGCCCCTTGGCGCCTAGAGATGCGTCTGGTAGAGGCTTGTCGTGGTCTACCCTCCGTGGCGGCGCCGCAGCAGGTGGACGAAGCGCGTCCCGCCTGCCACCATCAATGCCAGCGGCCAGTCGTGGTCGCCCGGCCCGCACACGCGCGCCCGAGCCGCGGTGGTGCAGCAGCGCCTCAAGCATATCTTGGGGCGTGTAGACGCCGATGGCCGACCCGCCGAGATGGGCAAAGAATGGCGGCGCGTCGTCGCCGCCCGCCGAGCCATCCTTGCTCTGGCACGGCGACGGGTGACGGCAGGAGTCAGGCATAGCACCCGCACATGAGCGAGACGACGTGACGACGTAGACCAACGCCGCGTACCGCTCTGCCGACAAGAGAAACGAACGCGTGCCACCAGCGCCGACGTCGCCCGCCGCCGCGACAGGCGCCACCAACAGGAGCCTCACCCAACTCCCCCGAATCCACACCAATCCGCACCGGCAGGCGCGCACGGCGGCGGCAACCGGCGGCGACCGTGGCAGTAACCGCGTGCCGCCGACGCCAATGCCGCCAATCGCCTGACGCAACTAGTGCAACGCCTCACACAAGCCGCCCCCCCCTCCCCCGCTCCCACACCACTCCGCACCGGCAGCAGCAGGTGTAGGCGGCGACAGCGACCTACGGCGACAGCGACAGCGCCCGCGAGCCGCCAGCGCCAATGCCGCCCGCCGCCGCGAGAGCCACCTCCCACACGAGCCACCCCAGCCGCCCCCGCCCCCACACCACTGCGCACCGGCCGCCGGCGTAGACGAGGACAGCGGACGACGGCGACGGCGACGGCGACGGCGTCCGCATGCCGCCGGCGCCAACGCCGCCCGCCGCAGCGAGAACCGCCACCCACACGAGCCGCCCCCCGCTCCCCCGCCCTCACACTAATCCACACCAGGCGCAGGCATACGAGGCGGCGATGAAGGGCGGCGACGGCGGCGTCAACCGCTAGCCGCCGGCCGCCCGCTGCGGAGATGCCCCCCTGGCTGCACAGATCCGCAGACACAGGAACCTGTGGTACATGCGAGCTCTACGGTGGTGACGTGCCGGCCACCTGCTGATGGGGCGGCTGCCTGCCCGCCCTGGAGGGGCACAGGCAGCGGTGCGACCGCCGCCGCACGGTTGCATTGTTGGGGCACCCGTGGCGGGTGTCCCCCCCCCCCCCCCCCCGGGGGCACAGCAGGAGCCACCTGATGGGATATGGCGCCCACGGCTGGCAGGCGACCGACACACCCCCTCACGGCATGGATCGGGGGGGTGGGTGGCGGAACGGAGACTGGTGGCCAGAGGCACCCCGCGTGGTGCGCCCAGCAGTGGCCCGCCAAGCGGCGTCAGCACAGGTGGGCGAGGACGCCGGGCAGGGTGGCAGGCGCCCGTGACGTCCTCTATTGAGGGACCGAATCAGTGGTCCAACGAGCCCGCTGATTGAGCCACGAGTATTAGCCGACAATATCTCCTGACGGCAATGCAGCCCGCCGCAGAACGCCACTAGGGGCGGGTGCGCGGGCCTGAGGATCGCTGGCCGACGAAACAAACAGCAATATCTGCAATATCCGGGCAGTATCTGACCATTGAGGGGTACGCTTCGAATCGCCCCACACAGCCCGCCAGACACTGTTGGGCCCCAGCGGAATGGCCTCGGGCCCGACTGGAACCAGACAGGTTGTCGAACAGTTCAGCTGGGCCCGCAATCGAATATCGGGCCGCGGGTGATCATTCGAGATCGATGTGGAAGGAATTATATGCCCCGTGGGGCTGTAAGGAGGGCCCCGAATGGTGCATGGCGCTGCAGTTGGAGTGGGTCGGTTTCTATCAGACTCGGAGGGTGTCTTCCTGCCTCGCCACACAACGAGCGCGGCACTTGAAAGACTCACAATATCTTGGTCACCGACCAGACAGACCAGCAAACTAGCGGCGATAAATACAATATTGAGCGCACAAGGCAGCCGTGTCTGGCATACAGGCCCTCCCGCGCCAGTCCAGCTGGCCCGCTCTGCCCGAGCAAGCGTGCCCACTGCCATCTCATGACGTCCTTGGGTATCTCCAAAAGGTAGTGTGGCGGTTGCGCAACTTCCGCGCCACCGTGTTTCCTTTGCGTTATATTGTTGGCAGCAGAGTGGGCGAGCAGTTTGCTATCAATATGTGTGCATTGATGCTTGAGGAAAAAAGGGCGTGGCTTGGCATGCAGGAGAATGATTGACGGGGGGGCGAAGGGATGGGTCCAAGCTAACCCAGGTCAGGCACGGTCGAGGTCGTGGCGCAGGTTGGGTGGAGTGCGGAGGTGAGCAGTTAATACGGTCGGGTCATGTGGTGGCCGTTGCAGTCTGCGAGAGGGTGCGAACGCGAGAGTGCTGCAACTACACATTCCAAAAATCGATTTGTTACAAGACTTAAGACACCAAGATATCGGTACGAAATCTGCAAATTGGTATATCGATCGGGAAACGGTGTCCAGAATCCCAACGTTCGGTAAATGCCAACCTTACCGCACGGCCCTGTTGGTCAACGGTCGCGGTCGTCGTCGACGCGCTGGATAGACGCGACTGGCAATAATTGATCGCACAACTTGGATCACGGTTCTACAAGTGCGAGCCACCGTGATCTGAGCAGGCGGCCGTTACGCACCTTCCACGAAGGGCTGCTGGTAGCTGCCTCTATGTTGGAATGAGAGGAAGGCAAGAGGCGACGATGCTCTGTATCGCTAACTCGCGGAGCAACAATCGACGCTCCACAGCAAGCTGGTGGCGTTCAGCAGCGCTGCGTGCGCTTCAGATTCGAAAGACCCAAGGTCGCTTGTGGTCCTTAGCCATCAGCAGAAGTTTCCTCATCGCGCGAGCAAGCATCATGACAAGCAACGCAATAGGTGACACCAGCAAACGCCACCCAAGTTACTGCGCCGGCGCAAGCAGAGCATATGACCAAGGTGCTGCCGCATGACGCGCTTCACGCGCCGCCCTCATCCAACCCTTCCCGCACGAGCACAAACGCGCTGCCCTTGTTGCCCCTGCAGATGCGCACCCCACCCCCCACGTGGGTCACGTCCAACCACCCCCTGGCGATGCTGCCGAGCAGCTTGAAGGGCACCGGGTAGGGCACCCGCACGGTCTTGTCGCCCCACGGCAGGGACACATCCGCCCACGCTTCATCAAACGCAATCGCCAACCGCCCATCCTCCACGCCCGTAATCGCGGCGCACACGTACAAGACGCCGCCCGGCCAGCGCACTTCGTTGCGCAAGCGCCCCGTCGACGCCTCGGCGGCGCCACCGTCAAAGGTCAGCTCCTGCACTACGTCCAGGGAGCCGACGCCCGTCACCGCCCGCTGGATGGGGGACGCGCTCGGCGGGCGGCTGGTGTACAGCAGCGTCCAGCGCCCAGCAATGGCGGGTAGGAAGGCGGTGCCGCCGGGGGGAGGTGCCGCCGCCTCGAGGCCCGCCACCAGCGCCGCCACCCGCTCCTGCGTGTCGGACGGGAGTGCCCGTCCGCGGCCGCCGGCGGGGGGGGTGACCAAGCGGAGGAGCTCGGCGCGGGCGTCAGGCACGGGGGGGGCGGCAGCGGCGGGTGGTGGCGCAGACGCCCGCAGCAGCGCCCGGCGGAGGGGCGGGGAGGGGGTGCCGGGGGAGGGAGCCGCACGCCGTCCAGTGTATTGACATCCAGGGATGCGACGCTGGAAGGGGAGAGTAGGGGTGGAGGGGGAAAAGGCAGCAGCCTGTGGCGATGAGCGCGGCATGGTGCAGGCCGGCCCGGACCGCCGCCGCACGAGAAGGTGATGCCAACCAAGAAGCCGAGGTGGTGGGTAGACAGAGAAAATGTCCAAGAATGAACCGAGGAATCGAGGAGGGGGCGGTTCAGCGGGAGGCTGGAAAAGGGCAAGTGGGTGACGACAAGCAAAGGAGCACGGTAGTGTACCGACGGTGGAGCAAAGGTGGCTACACGATGTGGGCAAGCAGCGGTGCGGAGAAGCTCTAATGCCAATGGGTCACCTGAGATCCTGTCAGGTCGCTCCCACGACCCCAACTTTCCAAGTACACCTGATTTCACTTCTTGAGCAAGTCAATTGCCTATCTCATCAAACACATTTTTGTACCTTGTGCAGCCATATAATTACATTTTTTGTCCAATCAACAGCCCCATCACCCTCATCCACACGGCGATGCCCTCCGCCCACGCTCGGCCGCCCCCCCACCGCGACCGCCTTGCTCGGAGCGGCACCGGCGTCGGGCCCGCCTCGACCTTGGGCAGTGCTGTGACTCTCCTCCTTTTCCCCGCATCGCCTTGTGCAAGGCACCCACTGTGACTCTACCCTGCGCTTTGTACCTGGCGTCCCCTCGTGGGACGCAGCGCAACCATGATCGCGAACCGTGCTTTGCGCGCCGCCGCGGCGCTGCGCTCCCTGTCCCGCGCGGTGCCGCGGCAGCCCGTGGCGTTGGGACCGGCGGCATATGTGGGGAGTGCTGGGGCGGCGGCTCGATTTATGGCAGCAACTGCGACGACGACGGCGCCGGGAACGAGCAAAACGGCAGTTGCTAAGGTGCGTTTTTGTGTCTTCCGCCTGCTGATTTGGCGCTGTTCTGTATCGTGCATTGCGTGTGGTTTCCTGGTGGCTTTGCATCCATGACACTTGCGAGCAGTTGGCGAGTTGGAACGATCTGCTTAGCGGAGGGCCCTTACCAGCTGTTTGGAGTTGTCATCTGCTGAAGACTGGTACTATGCAGCTGTTGTTGATGGTCAATGGCTGGACATGGTATGTCGGTCATTGCGCATGAACTAACGTGTTTTCGTCACATTGCTTCGGTCATTCATGGGCATGTCATTCGTCCTGCTGCTGTGTCGTGCCCCTGTACCGATGTGGCTCCCCCTGCTCCCCTGGTGCTCCCACAGCCGAGGTCCGACGCGGTGGCCAAACCGCCAGCCGCCGACGCGGACGCGGACA
>ENA-ORXT01004042-ORXT01004042.1-marine-metagenome-genome-assembly--contig:-NODE-4042-length-15505-cov-10.488268_pt1 | contig 15505 bp, 7 predicted proteins | sample MGYA00237868_ERZ511482 | MGnify/ENA metagenome assembly ERZ511482 | reverse complement strand
GGGGGGGGGGGGGGGGGGGGGGGGGGGGGCGTGCGCATGCGCTTCTGACCGCTGTTTCATTGATTGGCGTGGGTGGTGCAGACGCGAGGTCTGGACGTGCGACCGTGTGTGCGGGCGCACGCGAGGTCTGGACATGCGACTGTGTGTGCGGGCCCAGCCGCCACGGGTGGCGCACCGCGCTGGGCGCCGCCCGATGGCGTGCACGCGACGACTTGCGTCATGTACGTGGCGTTGGCGGCGGTCGTGGCGGCAGTGCCGAGACCGTCGGGCGCGGTCCGGATGGGGACGCCGGTCGCCACCGGCGCGGCTGGGGCGGCGTCGGCCGAGACGCGCGCCACGTCGGTTAGGGGGCGGCCGTGTCGCCCCTGGCCGCTGCCGAGTGGCGACGCGTCGGCGCGGGCGGGGCGGCGCGGCCTGCCGTGCGGCTTTGAGCCGGGGAGGGCGCGTCGACGACCACTGCCGCGCGCGTGCGGCCCGCCATGGGACGCGCTGTTGTGTCGCAAGGCAAACGGGTACACAAGGAAACAAGCTTGGTGAGCCCTGATAATAAAAACCGGCACGCCAGGCTCAGGCGGCGCCACACGATTGGCCGCTACTGCTCCTACAAAAAGAAATGCAAGTAAACGCGCAACCTAGCGAAAAAAGGCACACACTTTGCTTGAGCACACAACGAGAAACATACCCGCAAGCAGGATCACAAATGTACGGTGCTGTCCGTCGGCGTCGGCGTCGTTGGTGCCGTCGCCGACCCCGACTTGACCATCGCGTGGTTCTTGGCCTCCACTATCCGCATGGCGAGCAGCGCGGGCGGGAAGCGCTTCTCGAGCATCTTGTAAAACGCCGGGTCGACCACGTCGTGCGTGTAGCTCTTGACCTTCATTTTCCACTGGGTGGCCGACGCGCCAATCTGGGTCCGCACGCTCTTGGCCGCCGTCTCGTCGTCGGCGCGCACGTTGAGCGACACGGCGCTCGTCATGTACTCGCGAATGACCGAATCTTGAAAGTCCGCGTGCGAGAAGAGCAGGACGGTCGTGCGGACAACCTCGGGTGCCGAGTCGCGGAGGGCCAAAAAGGCTCGCTCGCTGTAGTCGACAAACTTGTCCCACACCCCCACAGCCGTCAGGCCCGCCTGCATGCCCGGGGAGATGGAAAAGCGGGGACCGTCAATTGGCGGCGCCTGCGTCAGGATGTACCCAAAGTCAATATGAAGCATCGTCGAGCACTCCTTGATGAGGATGTTGTGCCAGTGTCGGTCGGCAGCGCCGAGGACGTACGCCGCCACGTAGGCGCCTGCCGCCGACCGCACCATGTTCTGCACCGCCCCCGGGTGTGCCTTAATGCGCGTCGCCCAGCGGTCCCAGTCAAAGTCGCGGAGCGACTCGAGAGAGGTCACCGCCTCCATAAAGCCGACCCGAGGGCCCGTCGGGATAACCTCGTAGCAGTAGGCATAGGGGGTGGTCTCGGGGCTGCTGAAGCGCGGCGACCGCTGCCAGATTGAGTTGAAGCACCGGAACATGATCTCCATGCTCATGTCTTGCAGCAGGTTGTCCCCCTTCTTGACAATCACGTTTGGGGAGCTGACCTCGTGCGAAGGCAGATCCGCGTTCTCCGCTGCCGCGTCCTCGGCCAGCTGCGCCGCGGTCGGCACGCCCATGTTCCGCACCCGCGCCTCTGGGTGAGGGTTGCTCAACTCCACAATCATCGGCCGCGCAATCGACGAGAAGACCTTGACGACCGTCGCGTGCGACACGAGCACATCTGTCTCCTCGTCTTCGTCCGAAAACACCTCGGACGCCTGGGCCGACGGCGCTGCCCCAAAGGCCGTCGCCACCCGCGACGGCGCGCTGCCCACCGACCCCACCGACGGCGCCGCCGGAGGCTTGCCCCTGGTCGCAACCGCCGCTGCCACAGCGCCGCCACTCTCAGGCAGCTGCAGGGCGATGCTCTTGGCCGTCACCGTGCTACCGACGGGGGAGCCCGGCGGCACAGACGGCGGGGCGGGCGAGCCCCCCGCCTTGGCCAACGCCTTTTCCATCGCAGCCGCTTGCGCTGCGCGACACGGGCTGGCTGCCGCGCTGGCCGCGTGGCCGCCAGAATCGTGGACGTGCGACGCCGACGAGTTGTTGCACAGCAGCGGGTGGGTTACGGTGCGGTAGCCAAAGGAAAAGCCCTTGACGTCGACGCCATCCCGGTACACGTCCGTACCCCAAAAGTCGACCGACTGCATGTCGACCATGTCGACGGGCAGCCGCATCTGAACGACCGCCACGGGGGCCTCTGAAACCGGCAAGGGGGCCTCCCGCCAGCACGCAATCTTCTCCCCACCCTTGGTAACCACGCACGCATACTGCTTGTCCGAAGCCATGACCGACACTTGGGACACGTACAAGTGGCCATCGTCCTTGAAAGACTTCTCGGGGTTCTTACCCACCCGCCGCAGGACGCCCTGCGCGCGAAAAGCCTCCCCAAACTGAACCGCATCGGCGCGCGATGCAAAGCCCAGCCGCTCCATCAGCCAGTCGACCACGTCCGACGCCCGGAACGAATCGTGCACATGCAGCATGTGGCGCTTGTGCGTCCCCTTCTTGACACCCTTGGTCGGGTGCAGCAACTGCTCGACGGCAAACTTCATGAGCTTGGTCCGCGACGACCGGAGCTCCGACACGAGCGACGACACGGCAGTCGGCGACTGGGGCGCGCCCATCGACGACGACGCGGATGACGGGACACTCTGGTAGGCCACCCCCGACACTGTCGACGCGGACCCGCCGACTGGCTGGAGTGATGGCGCCATGGCAAGGCCCTCAAGCTTCTCCTCGAGCTGTGTCCGCGCCAGCGGGTAACAGTCCTGGCGGAACACCATCGACACCACCCAGCGACTGCCGTAGCCCGGCGTCCGCACGAGGAGCATCAGCCGCAGCTTGATTGCACGGCTGGCCGACGCTCGCAGGCGCAAGATGCCAACCAAGCGGATGAAGAGGGCACGGTTGGCCGAGGCCTCGCCGATGCGCTCCAACACCGACATGACGAGCGGCAGCGTCTGGAAGAGCAATCGGTCCGATACGGACAGCAGCGACGCCTCGGTCAGTGAGTGGTGGAGGTCGGGCGACATGAGGGAGGTGAGAAACCCATACTCCCCGCCGCACGCCATGGACTTGAGGAGCTGCTCGCGCTCGACGTCGTGTGACATGGAGGACCGGGCCGCAAAGGAGCCGTTGGAAGACATGGACTTGTTAGACGAAATCCGATGTACCGTCCGGGCCGCAATGGCAGGGGGGCTCATGGCTCAACGGGGAGAGCGGGGCAACTACTGGAGGGGGAGGAGGGGGGGGGGAAGGGATGGGGGAGGAGAGAAAGAGCAAGACGCGGCGGTAACGGAAGGCCGCAAAGAGGAGACAACCTCGACGCGGCGACCGCGGGCGCGACGGCGGTGGCGACGACGACAGTTGCGGGAGACGGCGCGCACAAGCTCAGACGGCAACCACACTGGTGGCGGTCTGCGCGGGTGGGTGTAGTGGCAGTGGGCCCGCCGGAGCACAGCAGTGCGCGCCCCTGCGGTCTGCGCGGTACGACCGAGGTAAGCGGATGACGCTGCTGTCGCTGCCGTCACCCAACGCCTCCCCGTGCCGCGCGGTCCCGCTAGACGAGCGCGGTAGTGTGCCTCACGCGGTGGTGTGCGGGGGGGCGGAGGCGCGTCACCCCAATCCGGCAGCCGAGGCGGAGTTGAAGAGGTGGTGGTCGGGCCGCAAAGCATGCAAAACAACGCAGGTGCCTCGGGCGAGGTTTTGGCGGTGCGCAGGCGCGAGGCGTCGTGCTGGACGCAAACCACGGGAGTGAGGCCCGCAAAACGGCCATCACGGGCCCTCATCCGGCCCGGACAGCTGTAAGGGTCGTTGGGCGCGCACAAAATGGAAGGGATCCATCAGCTAAGATTCATCGTGATTCTGCTGGGGATGGAGCTCTGGAGCCCAAATCTGACCCAGCAGCGGTCTGACCGCCAGCTTGGAGCCTCCATCCAGCGCTTCTGGCGTCGGGATCTTTCCAGGCGAGGTTCGGCGTGCACCGTAGACCTGAGACAATGCTGCACATGTCAGGCCGTTCTCCAAAAAATCCCGCACTCCAACTGCTGCAAAATAGTTCCAAATCGGCCTCTACGACCCCGCAGAGGCCGATTTGGATCACTCTTGGGACAGTTGCAGTGTGGGGTTTTTCGGAGAGCGGCTGTATCTCCTGTAGGCATGCTGCAGACATCCAAGTGCTGAAGGTGAACGACTGCTCTGCCCCATCGCGCACTGATCCTTGCCGGCCCCGCGCCACCACCGCATGCCTTTCATGGTGCCGGTACGAGGGAACAAGGCTCCCCAAACGCCGCGGTCACCACGTCGTCTTTCGTCGAGTCCTATCGTAGTTTCAAGCCCAATGAGATGGGGCGCAACTGTCAAGCGTAGCAACTTCTTTCGAGCGCAGACGAGTTCGGGCAGCACGTTTGCACAACAGCCACAATGAAGGGTGGGACCTTTGCCGACATCTGGCGATGAGGAACTTTATGGGCTCGAACGTGACAGAGATGAGAGCAGGCATGAGGTATTAAACAGCACGGAGCGCTAGATGCAAGCAAAACCTGACTGTACAGGGCATTGACATTGGTGGACGAAGTATCGATCAACTTGGGCTCTGCCATGTCCATGAAAGAATCGGTCTCGCAGCTTGCTCCTGTCAGCGCCAGCGCACGCTCCCAGATCCACCAGGGGACTCGTGGGCACACAAGGCTCCCAATGAAGGCACGCCTCGCGTGGTCGCGCTGGTTCACGGTGCGTCGGGCCCAGACCGAACATTGGCCCGAGGTTGGTCCAGTAGAGGCGGAAAGCTGTCAGAATTGGGCGTCGATGCGTGGCCGGCGGACGCCATGCCCGCCCCTGCAGGCTGTTCGGACGGCCCCAGTGGTGGCGGTCGGATGGAGTCACGGTGGGCTCACCAAGCAACCAAAGGCTAGCCTTTGCCGGCTGACGGCCGAGCTTTCCCTTGCCGCGGCCACTGTCCACGGCGACGAGGCGGCCCGACCCTCCCCATCCCACCCAGCGAGAGAGCGTGGCAGCAGCGCTCCACGCGCCCCCCCCCTACTCCCCCCCGTCCGTCGACTCGCCCGCCATACCGTCCCCGTCATCATCCCCGCCGCTGCCGTCCTCCCCCCCCCCATCCCCCTCTACCGCGCCCGCCTCTGCGGCCGCCGCGGCGGCCACGGCCGCCTCGGCCGCGTCCTCGGCGCGCCCCGTCAGATACTCTTCACAAAAGGCGGGCACGGCGGCCACCGCCTCGGCCGCACTCGCGGTGCGGGCGCGGATAAACAGCTGCTGGGCGGCGGCCATGGACACCGCCTCCGCACCGAGGCCGTCCATGAGTGCGGCCGCAAACGACGCGCCCGTCGCCGCCCCCGCGTCTGGGTAGTAGGTGCCAAACAGGCGCGCCAGCTGCCCCGCCGTCGGCGCCCGAAACGCCCACCGGCGGTCGACGCGGCCGCCGCGGATGAGCGCCGGGTCGAGCTCGTCGACGCCCTTGTTGGTCGTCATGGCAACGAGCACCGACTCGGCGGCGGTGAGGCCGTCGAGGCAGTTGAGGAGGCCCGAAAAGGTGAGCGCGCCGGCCGCCCGCGTCGCCGAGCGGTGGGCGCCAAACAGGGCGTCAACGTCCTCAATGACGAGCAGGGCCTTGGACGGCAGCGTCTCGAGGGCGTCCATAAGCACCTGGTTGTTGAAACGCCCGTTGGTCATGGACAAGTAGCAGGCGGAGAGGCCAAAGGAGGACGCGAGCCCCCGGATGATGGACGTCTTGCCGCTGCCGGGCGTGCCGTGGAAGAGGTAAGACCGGCGGTAGGGGAGGCCGTGGCGGCGGTACCACGAGCGCGTCATTGGGGAGAGGAAGGCGCGCACGTCGGCGACCATGGACGACACGACGCCGTTGGGGAGGATGACCGACGAGAGGAGGCGCCCGCGCTTTTCCCCCTCAAACTCCCAGTGGCCCTCTGACGCGTCCGCGTCGGTCTTGAAGCGGTGCAGCTCGAAAAAGGCGGGCGTCGGTTCGGGCACATACACGGCGGCGCGCCACGCAAGGACGCCACGCGCAAACGCCACGAGGGCGGCTTCCCCGTCGGCGGCGGTCGAGACGAGGGCGACCGCGCGGTAGAGCGTCGCGCCGCCGCAGCTGTCGGCCATTGGCGGGCCGACCGTGTAGTGCACAATGTGCACGGTGGCGACGCCGTCGGGGGCGGGCAGCCCGTCGGCAACGGGGTCGGCGGGGGCGGCGTCTGCAATGGCGGCCGGCGCCACGCTGCCGTCGGCGGCGCCGCTATTGGGTGTTGCGCCCTTGGTGCCCGCCGCCGCCTGTTCCTTGAGTGACGCCCGCACGGCCTCCACCGACGCTTCGGGCGGGGGCGGCCACGTGACGACCGTCACGCCCGCCCCCGCCACGACTTTGAAGCTGCGACTGCGGCGGCCGTCGTCGAGCACGCGGCTCGACTCCCGCATCGCCAAATACGCATCGTCGTCGTCGGCCGCCACGTCCCCAGCGTCCATGTCGTCGCTATTGCTGTCCGCATTGGGGCTCCACTCGCACGAGTCGCTGGGGTTGGACCAGAGCGCCCGCGGCGGCGCCTTGGCGCCGCCCGCCCCGCCCCGCCGCGGGTGCCGCGCCGCATAGTCGAGGGCGGCGCCAAAGAGCGCCGACCTCGAGTTGGCTTCGAGCACCGCCAAGTCGTCGACGGCCACCCCTGCGGCGGTGGCGATGGCGCGGAGCGGCGCCGTCGGGAAGGGGGTCGTCGTCGGCGCGTCGGCGGCCAGCGCGTCGGTGGGGGGAGCCATGACGGCGGGCGCGGGGGCGGTTGGGCGGGGGTATTCGGCCGCAGGTAGCGCCGGTGTGGCTTGGCAGAGAGCCCAACGCGCCGTAGGGAGGGGATGGACGGGGACGTGCAATGCCGCCCGAAGGAGCGCGGTGGGAATGGGCGTACCCTTTCCACAGACGGGTCCCTGTGGTAGGGACCGGCGGCGGTCGTCTCCCCCAACGCCGGCGGCGCCCTTTTATCGTGTGCGAGCCGTCGCAGGGGGGACGGGCCGCCAGGGACGGCAGCACGCAGCACGGGGCATAGCGCGCACCGCCCTGGGCCGAAGGCTACGACTGTCGCGGGCGGTCCCGGTGGTGTTCCGGTGGCCACGCATTATCCTGGATGGGTCGCCAACGCGGCCGCCTGTTGCAGCCGCCCGTCCGCCGCCAAGAGACGCTCCCGTGGGCCCCACCCGACACAGCCGCAATCCCGCCAACGGGACAGCAACGTCGGTGCCGCCAACGTGTACCGCGGTCCATGACGAGGTCGAGGTGGCAGCGCGATCTTGAATCAAGTGTTTATGCTAATTAGAACAATTCCAGAAAATATGTCTCACCCCGAACGAAATTCACACCGACTCGCTGCGCAACCGCCAGCGCCAGAGGTCCGTCTTTGCCGGAGGTGTGATTTAAATCAACCGTTGATTTTTATTTCTATGACGTGATTTTTCTTGATTTGAATCATCGGCCATGATCTAAATAATTTGGGCTCGTTATGCATGGACATAAGTACATGTTCCACGTGATAAGGCCTGATAAGGACCACTGACGCTGGTGTTTTCCTTCGTGTCACGTGCGGTGGGCGTCACCGACTGGGCGGCCGTCGACAAGTCGGGGGGGGGGGCGAGCGGCAGGGGATGGAGACGGCGACGGGGTGCCGGGGGGGGGTCCACCGCCGCCCTACCCGGCGGTCACTGCCGTGGCGAAGGTGACCGAGGCCACCGCCGCAGCCGCCGCCACCGCGGCGAACCTGTCGGAGTCGCCCGTGACGGCGGTGTGGGTCGCCCTCGGCACCGCGATGACGAGGGAGCGCACGGGAGTTTCCGAGGCTGCCGCCGTCGACGGCGGCACCATGGCCGCATTGCTCTCCGCTCTTGCGGCCGCCGTGACGGGCGGCGCGTCGACGGCGGTGGTCGACGCCGGCGACCACCTCGCTACCCTCGCCGCTGTTGCGTCTGCCATCGGCGCGCATGCCACCGCCAACCCGTGGGTGAGGGTCGAAATGGTCACCCGCGGGCGGTGCTGGCACTCACCGCCGTGCTCGTTGCCCTACCCCTGCCGCCGCCCGCCGACGGCGCGGCGTTACGCCCGCCGCCGCAGCCGCCGCCGTCGCCAGCGGTGCTCGCTGCGCCGGCAGCGGTGGCGGCCGCCCTTCGCGTCGCCACCCGTGGCAACCAAGCCGCCGAAGCCGCCGTCAACACGCCACTCCCAGCCGACGGCGGAGGGCGGTCCGGGCTGGACGTGGTCCGGGGTACGCCGGCGGCGGCCGCCGTGGCCGCGGCGGCGGCGGGTGGCACCACAGTGGGCGTCCGCCCGGACACGCTAGCTATCACCGCGATGGTATGGTCCCTCCTCACCGCCGACAACGCGTCGACCGCCGCGGCGGGCGTGTTTTCCCGCGCCCGCTGCTTGGCGCGCGTCGCCTCGGCGGGCCCTCCGCTCATCGCCGTCGGTGGCGGCGGCGGTGGGGGTGAGGGCGGGAACTCGCCCCCCATCACCCCCTTCTCCCCCGTCCTTCTCCTCCCCGCCCCGCTCGTTGCTCGCCTGCCGCTGGCGGGGACCCCCGCCGCGGATCCGCACCTGGTCTCGGCGGCGCTCGCTACGCTCCGCACGGTCGCCGTCTTTGACGCGGCGTGCGCGGAGCTCATGCCTCCCATCTCCGCCGTCGCGGCGTTGCGCACCCCACCCCGATCTGTCTCTATCACCATCACGGCGGCGGTCGGTGAGAGTTCAGCGATGACCATGACTCGCTCGTCGGTGCACACCCGCAGTGTCAGGTCGCATCTGTGTAAGCAGTACAATGCCCATGTGAATAATACCATGAAACCCTGCGAGTATATGATTAAAGAGGGCGCAAGCGCAGCCAGCAGCCTCGGCGCGTGCCACCTCAGAAAGATGGTCGGAAAGAATATACAAAAACAACATATCTTAAAGAAGCAACGATGCACGCGATCCCGTGCGGGAGCGCCACTTTTCCTTGTAAACACAGCGCATCCCCGCCCGGTTGGCTCGCCGCAACCCCCACCCCTCACGCTCTTCCGAAAACGTCGGCTGCGGCCGCGCCGCCAGCCACGCCGGGCGGCGCCGTCGCCACCCGCCCCATCGCCTGGGGCCGTCCTCCCTTCCCACGACACCCCCCCCCTCCCCTCGACGCAGAGACCGCGTGGATGGCAACAGGAAATAATGGCGGGCGGCAAGGAAGGCGACGTGGGGGCTCCCCACCGCCCGCCGCTCCTTCGGCAGCGACAGCACATAGCACAGCGGCTCGCTCAAGCGCCTGCGTGCCCGCGAGGGGGGCGCGGCCGACCCGACCAGCAGGCCCCAATGGGCGACATGCGCTAATGACCACGGCCACGAGCGGGCACTCCTTCCCATCCTCCCCTTCCCTAGTCACCCTACCACACAGCCCGCCACGTCACGCTGTTTCCGCCGCTGGTAGCCGTGCGGGTGGAGACGACCGCACGCGCCACGCGTCTGCCGCCTGCGGCGTCCGAGGCCATGCCGCCGCGCAGTGTGATAAGCCCTCGCCCGCAGATTCGCCAGAAGCATGCGGAGGCCGCGCCACCTCCACGCCGACGGCAGCGCGGGCGGTGGCTGCGGCATGGGACAGCCAGCATTGTGCAGACACGCGCCTGAGCGGCGGCAGCGGTGCAGAGCAGATTCGAAGCTGTCGCGGCGATGTGTGGGCCGCAAAGGAGGGAGTGTTGCCACCTGCGCAGGCGTCTCTGCCCACCGTGGCCGCCGCCGCCGCCGCGGTCGCCACTCACCCGCGCAGTGGACAAGGCGACAACGACGGAGGTGCCGCCACCGCCACGTGTCGCCATCGACGCCCCCTCTGGGTACAGCCACGCCGCCGACGCCGCAGCGTGCGGCTGCCGCCGCCGCCGCCACCGTCCGTCGGGATGGCGCCGCGCGTCTCCACCGCATAGTCTTCGCGGCGGGGAAGCACCCGTGACCACTGCCGCGGCGACCACGGGGACGCCACCACCGCCCATCGCCGCCGCCACCCCGAACGCCAACGACTGGCGGGGGTGACAGCACGGGCGGCTGCCGCCAATCGTGCCGCTGCCGTCGATCGTGGCGGTGACCTGCGCCGCCGCTCTTCGATGTGGAGGCCGGGGGCGTCACGGCCGGGGAGTGTGCCTTGCCCACCGCCGCCGTTGCCGTCGGCGGCAGCGGTGGCGGATTTGTGCGGGGCGCGCCCCCGACGAAGGCGCCAGACAATGGTGAGGCCGACAGGTGTGGCGGCAGCGGCTAGGGAGCCGCGTTGATTGGGTCGTCGACGCTCCGAAAGACGCGCGCTTGTCTCACCAGCGCCCGTCTCGGCGGCCGCCCACGGGCCAGTTCCAAACACTGGCGACCAAGAATGGCGACCGACGCGGCCGCCGACACGGCCGTCCGCCAACGGCCGCCAGCGCTCCCGCACGCAGCACTCGACCGACCAGTCGGTCCCTAGGCGTGCACGCGCCACCCAGACGGGGCGGCGCGGGCCGCCAACCGCCGCCGCGGCGGCGCCACCGCACCCCCCCCCCCCCCCCCCCCCCCCCCCCCCCCCCACCCCACGAACGCGCACCGATGCCGTCGCGGGCAGCCTGTCAAATGGGGAGGTACCCACACCGCAGCAGCCGCAGGGAGGTGCCGCCCCGATGGCGCGACGTGTCGTCATGCGCTCGCCAACGAGGGAGACGACTGCGGCAGCTAGAGCAGCTGCTTCTAGCCGTGCAGCCGAGGCGTTCCGCGCGGCCGCGCCAGCAATAGTCCACACAGCACGGGCAGCTTCACCTCTGCCGGCACGCGGGTGCGCGGCGTGCGGCTTCCCCCTCCCGCCGATCTGCCCCCACCCCACCGCCAGCGGTGCGCCGCCTCCCGCCCGCGCCTCGACAGAATCATCAACGGTGTCCGCCGCGGGCCTGCCGTCTGCCCTCGGCCACGGCGGTGGCCAATGCCAGTGACGGCCGCGCGGGCGTCGCTCGCTCTGGGTGCTCGCGGCGGCCGCACCCGCTCCTGCGGTGGCCACCACGCCCGTCCCTGCGCCCACTGCGGCAAGGCTCCCGCCCATGTCCGCACCGCCGCGGTCACGGCCGCCGCACGTGGCGCCCCGCACCATGGTGCCATTCGACGACGCTGCGTCGATGGCGGCGGCTGCGCCAGCACTGTGCGTCGCCCCGCCTCCACGCGGTTGCCGCCCGTCGGCCGCCCCGCAGTGGGGGGGGCACCCGCGCGGCGGCCGCATCGGCCGGAGGCGTCGTCAGGCCGCGCCTGGCAAGCGCAGCCGCGGCGGGGGTGGCGAGTGGCTTGCCATCCATGGCAGTAGGATGCTGCACTCCTCTACGCACGCGAACAGCACTTTCATGGACCATCATCACATACTTGGAAATACAACGAAAAGCTAATCGAACTTACCACAGACTTGTAGCAGAGTTATCTTAGTCAATCAGCCTTGACACAATCATCCAAAGAAGCGCTCAATCTTTGAAAGTCATCATACAGGTGAGGGCACGCACAGCACTGTGGGCCGGAATATGAAATTTAGAGCAGTACGACAGAAAAAGATCTCCAAATATTAAGGAAGTATCTTTCGAAAATGTAGACGGATAGCCCAGAAGATGTGCTGAAGAACTTCTTTCATTTGATCTGGTACACGTCCGCCGGATTGTCCCGGCGCCCATGAAATACGGTTCCATGAGCTATCCCAGGGATCATCCTGACGAGAGAGAAGAACGATTCCGAGGAAAACACGAGATACTATCATCGGCGCGATCCTCAAGAAAAGTATCTGGAAAACATACCATCGTGTTTCCCCGCATGTTGTGCGGCATGCTTTCTGCGGCCATTTTGTGACAGGAATCGAGCACACACACGGAAACAGCTCCTGCGCACATGTAGCGGATGGCTCCCAGACTGTTACGCATATCGTTTCTTGGGGATTATTTACTGTCTGGTACGTGCGGTCTTCTCCAGAGACGATACGGCGGACAGCCTGATTTCTGGGATGCCAATCGCCCGCGATGGCTTCTCTATGTAATGTTGTTCGGTCCTCCTCCCGTATTTGCTGTAAAATCACACTGCAGGTAATTTCTGCGGCCAACCTACACGACTGCGTGCGGCATATTCTCTGATTTATAAGCCGTACGACCTATTGCCATGTGCTCATGTCAAAACATCGAGCATGCCTTTCAGCAGTGCCGTGGGGTCGTACCGCGAGTGACACACTGGAAAGCCTTGCTATGTTTTGCTCGGTTTTTTCCATACACGAGCCGTGCGGTTTCCTCGGAAATCTTCTGGGGTGCGCTCGCGAAGAACATTGGAGAGATGGCCTTGGGACCTATTCTTTGTTTTTTCTTGGAGCGCATCGTACCAGATGCACCTCCAACATTTAAGAAGGAAAGAAAACGCGGAGACGTGGAACAATGGTTTTACCTCTCAGCGCGGAAAGCAGTGAAAAGAAACAAACGCACACTATAGGAACAATCAACAATCAAAAGAGACCGCCTTCCCAGAGGGTGGTCGCCAATAACTGCTGCACGCCAGTCGGCACATCAATAGGCACGTTCAGTCGGCCTCTTCGTCAGACAAGTCAACGTCCCGCACTTCAAGGTCCTTCAGTTCATCGTGCATGGACTGAACTATGGCCTTGCGTGCTTCTGCGCTTTCGGGTCGCAGGTACTTGGGATAATCATTCGCTTCGATGTAGCCCTTCAGGCACAGCGCACCCGCCGTCCGTACTGAGGTCCACACCTCGCTTGGCTCCATCAGGAGCAGCTCGGCAATGATCCCAGCCGCTGTCCGAGAAAGGTCCAAACGACGCTCCGTCCTTGTGTCGCCCTCCTTGAGGATCAACTGGTAGCCGATGGTACTGTCCTGTGCGAGTGGGTCGGAGAAGCCATCGTCTGCCCCTCCCCCAGCAGTGGATGCTGGCGTCGACACAACGCGCTCGATCGAGGCACGCTCCACTTCCGAGTCCATGTAGACACCCAGAGTTCTGTAACCAAGCAGTCGGGCAGAGTTTCGGCGGCGGTTCACCTTGTACCGAAGAGACTTTAGAAGGGACGTGGTGACTTCGCGTCGCTTACTGGACAGATTGGCTGCTTCGTAGTTGATCTGAGAAGCCGCCTTCTCCACGGTCCTCTGCATCAGCATGCGTAGGTAGCGATTCCCGTCCTTGTTAGGGCCGTGCAAGTGCCCAGTGGGCACCATCCAGGAGATGCAGTCGAGTTCGCAGGCGCCCCCATTGGGTGCAGTACTGGCAGAGTCGGATGCATTGGCAGGGGTGGCGCCCATCCTACTGATCTTGCGCAGCTGTGCCTGCCCGTACTTCATGAAGATGGAGCATACTGCGTCCTGTGCTCAAGCCACATGGACGATGGTCAACCAGATAACCACGAGGAGCGTTAGAAGCCGCGTGGAAGTAAAAGACGTTTCACATCGTTCGTCTTCATCTCAAGCGCCCCACTTTCCCCCGTGACTGCCTCGCTCCGGCCCCCAACGTACCCCGTAATCGTTCCACATTGACGCATGAAAAGCGCGTGCCGTACCGTCCCTGTCGGGAGTGGATGTAGGCGTCACCAAACTGGCTCCACTGTCATCGCTCGCCATACTGGACGCAGTGAGCGCGAATTCTCGCACAGAGCAAGAAGAACGATGAGCACAGGGGGGTTGATGGTCTACCGATCGCCGATCGGTGTGACGCACCGCATGTCGATGGCCGGCATGCTGCAGCAGTGGCATGCCTGCAGAGACACCCCACAGCGAGGGAGGAACGAGAACGAATGAGAGATTGTCTGCCGGATAAGCGAGATCAGACGGGTTGATCGAGTAATGTACTTCCTACATCATCGAGGGAGCTGAGTGACATGTACTGAATTCCTAGACTATGATGGCCCCACACGACAACTGTGGAGCTTCTATTTCGTGTACCTTTCGGATGCCTGTTACGAGCAGCGGAGGGGTAAAGACGCGGGTGCCACTTGAATTCAAATGTAAGAGAAAGAAGTACTGAGGACAAGTCGTCATCGGTTTGCTCGCAGAATTGTACTTATTCCACCCTCCAGCAGCAGCTGTCAGTCCGGCTGCAATGCACGTCCAACTGGATCTCCTGGTATCCGGTCAGATCCTGCGGCCGACGACTGCAGTGGTCGCGGCCGGTTGAGGCGGCGTTCGCCGCACACCTCGGCCGCACCTTCGCTGACCCCTACATCTGGAGGTCTGTGGCACGCGGTGGGGTGAACGGGCGCGGCACCGACGGAGCGCCCAGCGTGCTGACGCCGTCCTCTTCCCGCGTGCGCGTTTCCTCCCCCAGACGCACCTGCCCGCCTGAACGCCCGTCACTGCAGCCGGGTGCCCTCGAGGACCCCCGTGCTCATTTCCACACACATCGTGCCCTGCAGCCGCCCACGCTCTTTGCACGCAGCGGGATCCCCGCTAGGGGTTCCCAGCTCGACACTGCAGCGAGGCGGGCAGGCCCTTGCGCGCCGACGCGGCCCGCAGCTGACCGCCCGACTCGGGTGGCCGTCGCTCGGCGGCGGGGGTGACTGCGGTGCGCGCGGCCGTCGCCCTCGCTCTTTTGCACGCAGCGGGTTCCCCGATCGGGGTTCCCAGCTCTGCACTGCAGCGGGGCGGGCAGGCCCTTGCGCGCTGCGGCCGCTCGCAGCGGACCGCCCCTCGCGGGCGGTTGACGCTCGGCGGTGGGGAGGACTGTGGTGCGCCCAGTCCGTGCCCCTGCTCTTGGCACGCAGCGGGAGCGCCGATCCGGGCTCCCTGCTCGACCCTGCAGCGGGGCGGACAGGCGCTGGCGCGCTGACGCCGCCCGCAGGGGGCCACCGAACTCGGGCGCTCGACGGTGGGCACCGGACGTGGCTGTGACACGTCCGGCCATTGCCCCGGCTCTTTGCACGCAGCGGGTTCCCCGCTCGGGGTTCCCAGCTCTGCACTGCAGCGGGGCGGTCAGGCCGTTGCGCGCTGCGGCCGCTGGCGGTGCTGTTATCGGCGCTGCAGCGGGGCGTCAAGGCCTTGGCGCGCCGCCGCCGCCCGCAACGGACTCTCAGACTCGGAGAGGACACAGCTCGGCGGCGAGGTGAACGGCGGCGCTTCCGGCCGTCGCCCCTGCTCTGCGCCCGCAGCCGGTTCCCCGGGAGGGGTTCCGAGCTCGGCGCTGCAGCGGGGCGAAAGGGCTTTGGCGCGCCGCCGCCGCCCGCAGCGGACCCCCCAACTCGGAGGGGTCACCGCTCGGCGGCGAGGCCGACTGTGGCGTGTCCGGCCTTCGCCCCTGCTCTTCGCCCGCAGCCGGTTCCCCGGGAGGGGTTCCGAGCTCGGCGCTGCAGCGGGGCGAAAGGGCCTTGGCGCGCCGCCGCCGCCCGCAGCGGACCCCCCAACTCGGAGGGGTCACCGCTCGGCGGCGAGGCCGACTGTGGCG
>ENA-ORXT01004041-ORXT01004041.1-marine-metagenome-genome-assembly--contig:-NODE-4041-length-15507-cov-7.293454_pt1 | contig 15507 bp, 19 predicted proteins | sample MGYA00237868_ERZ511482 | MGnify/ENA metagenome assembly ERZ511482 | reverse complement strand
CCCCCCCCTCCCCCCCCCCCCCTCTTTCGTTGTTATCCTTTCTGCATCCGTAAAGTGTAGAAGAACAGCCCCCCCCCTCCGCCGTGTCCTGTAGTCGTACTAGGCCATCATCATGGTCAGTTGGGGTATGAGACGACGTCAGACACCTCGGACTCAAAAAATAATTAACCAGCCACTTCTGCTCAGAAGTATGATGTTGCCTAAACTTACCTGATCTGATGCCTGTGCCAAGGGTTCGAACGCGACCAGCGTGATGCAAGGCTCTGCAAAGGTTAAAGATCTCGTGTTCAGATACCGCCTCAGAGGGGCAATAGGGGCCGGTGCGGTCCAACATGCGGGATGAGTTTGATAGGTGCGGTACGTACAGAAGCCGATTTGCACCTGCGGGATCTGGTAGTGTTTTTCCACGCTCGTTCGTTGTCCGCCTCTGTGCCTGCGGGCGACCGCCGTGCATCCCCGCCGCCGAGGAGTAAGGAATTTACGGTCGTTGCTTTCACGTGAACCTGTGTGAAAGCAAGCCCGTGAAAGCCGAGCTCGAGACCGCCCTCCGCGCGGGGGGGGGGGAGGGGGGGGCGCCGCGCGCTTCGTGCACGGCGCGCCCCTCTCGAGGTGGAACAGCGCCTCGTCATCTCGGAAATGCAACCGGATGATCGCCGCGTCTCGGGATCGACCACCGGTCCACCACCAGATTTGGCCTTTGGGCCCCCAGTCCACCTCGGAGATACGCATGTGGACCGCAGATCCGCCACCACTCGGGCCTTTCGGGCCCATTCACGTTCCGGCCGGCCCAAATTTATGGGGCCGCAGCGCCCCCTTCCCTGGCCCAGTAACCCCTCCGCTCGGCTGCGTGCGACCACCCCTCCGCACGGCTGCGTGCGACCACCCCTCTGCACGGCTGCGTGCGGCCACCCCTCCGCACGGCCGCGTGCGGCCACCCCTCCGCACGGCCGCGTGTGGCCACCCCTCCGCACGGCCGCGTGCGGGCTCACCCCTCTTCACGACTGCTTGCGGGCACCCCTGTGCACGACTGCTTGCGGGCACCGATTGGCACGGCTTCAGGCGTCCACCCTCGCCACGACGTCCATCGTCCGCCGCCTCCTGTCGTGCTCCCGCACCGCGCCACCGGCTGCCTCCCGACCGCTTCCACGCCCTGCGCCGCCGCCCGCCACCATACCGGACGGTGACCCCGTCGCGCCGGCCGCGTCCCGCGGCGGCCGACGCGCTCCCCCGTGGGGCCTCCATGTGCCGCTCTGCACGGCGCCTGGCCGCGGCGTCGTCGTCCTGTCCCCACATTTGTCGTGTTTGAGCGGATACGGATGCCAGCACGACGCCTTCTTTGTGTTAACGGCGTTCGCGCCGTGGTTGCGGTCGACGGGTACGTTGCAAGTCTTTGCGGATCTCTTGCGTCTCGGCGATCTTGCTTTTTCTCGGTCGTGGTCTGTTTTCTTTCCGTGGGCGTCATGTTATTTTGCGCTCCTCTGCTCGTGCTATAGTCTGTGTTATGCTCGGGACAGTGCACAGATGGTCTTGGGTGGTCACTCTTTTTTCTGCTTTTATGTTTGTGTCTTGGATGATGTCAACGTTTGGACTGGGCTTGAACAGGCTTTGAGAATGGCGGCTCCCCGGCGAAGCGTCGTAGTGGATGATGGGGACTACGTGCAGTTCTTTGCAGACCTCGGCATCTCGGACCTGCAGAAGCGAGTCTTCCTGGGTGGGCTGCTGCGGACCTTCCGCGACGCCGCGGCCAAGCTGGACATGCACCTAGGGGGCTACAGCTCAGCTGTACACGCCGCCGTCAGCCGGCTTTCTGCCCCACCCAACCCCAGGGAGTCGCCCGAGCATCTTTGGAGGCGGGTCCACGACCGGCTCGGCTTCTTCCACGACGAGAACCAGCACGCCCAACGCCTCGTCAACGTGGGCATGTCGTGGGCTTACTGGCACCTGGAGATGAACGCCATTTGCCTCGCCAGCGCGCAGCTGCTGACAGAGCAAAGCCGATTGACGGACGGAGCGGCCGACGATCACGGGCGAGTGGATGCTGGGTCTGTCGTCGCCCTTGCTGGTGCGCCTCGGCCCCCTTGCGATGACCCCACCGACGACCACGCCAACAGCCTAGCGATCGCCGCTTGTAGTGCTTCTGCAGGGTCTCCCCGTGCCCCAGCTGAAGATGATGGCGCTGGTGGTGCATCGGGCGCTGCCCCGACCGCAGGTGGAGCTGCCTTGCTCAGGGGAGATTGCCAAGACAACTGCGACTCGGACGGCGGTGGAGATGCTGAGGGCGGAGCGGGATTCAATGAGGAGTACGTGCTCTCCAAGGTGTTTGACAGGCAGCCGTCGCTCAAGCCGTCGGTCACAGCAGTCACGGTGATCAAGAGCTTGGTGGCGTTGCTCACTGGCCGAGACGACTCTCCCGAAAGTTACATGGCTACATCAAACTAAGGAGAATAGAGCGGTGCGCCGTGACGTGCACCGGGCCACATCCCGCGCGCAACCCGGTCAAGGTGCGCAGCTGGACGGCGTCGCTCCGAGAACTAGGCGCCCTCCTCTCGTGATCTCCCATGGAACCATGCCACCTTCATCCGTCACGCAAGAGGACCGGCTGGGTACGCGCCCGTTTGCTGATGGGCATACTGCGCTCGGCAGTGGTTTGCCTCCGCCTCTGTACGTAGACCACCGCGCAGCCAAGCGGGCTCGTGTTGATCCGCGTGTTCGTAGCGACGTGCAATGGGCGACACACTTTGACCACGTGGGTCACGTCGCTGCCCCCTCCCTCCTCAATGCACATGATGCATCGCTGCCCCACGGGCCGATACAATTTGTCCAGTCGCCCTACGCACCTACACGTCATTGGGAGCCGCCAGCTACATGCACTCAAGCACCACTGCACCCTTCGCTGAACGCGCCGGCTACGCATGTTGCTCCATCTCTCCCCTCTTCATTTATTGCTTCTGGTGTGAAAGAGACAGCAGTGCCTTGTCCGCCCGCCCAGGAAGACCGTGACACACAAAGTTGTTGATTACTTCTAACTGATAAAACACCTGAGTGTCATAGCCGTCCCTTAGTCCAGACCCGAGTTCCCCTTCACTGTGGGAAAAAAGGCGCCCTCATTACTCAAATCCTAGCAGGTGTGCGGGACATCAAATAGGTGTGAGGCAGCACAACCCGATGTCATTCAAGACGTCTCATTGAGACGGCACGCTGGAGTAAAATGAGGATTCCGCAGACGTAAGAATGATCAAAGAGATACCAGAGACACCAGCGAGCCCTCTATAGTCTCTCCCACTCGTTTAGGTGCTTTCTGACCACTTCCTAGACTGCAAAAAGCCGAGCCGGTTGAAAAGACTTGATGAAAAGCCGGCTCGACCGGTCGACGCGGCTCAGCGCCGCGAGCACCATGCCCGCCTCAAATGACATAGCAAGGTCCACCGCAGCCTCCGACAGGGTCAACCCCTGAGACCGGCGGATTTTGATGCCCCACCCAAAGACGAAGGGCACTTGCTTGCGTACGGCGACGACGCCCTGGGCGGAAAAAACGTTGGCCTCAAACTCAATAGGTGGGCACTCGACCTCCACCCACCAGTCGCCCGCGTCGTGGATGCCCAACTGCGACAAGCGCACGTCCGCTGGCACGGACACGCCGCGGAAGCGCACCACCGACGTGCCGTCCGGCGTGTACTTGGTGATGAAGCCAATACTGCCGTGAAACAGCCAAAGTGCCCCCTTAGAGTTGGAGGTGTACATGACCCGTACGCCCAGGCAATGCTCGACCAAGGGTGGCGCCGCGCAATCGACCAGCGCCAGCACGCGAGCAGCAGCCGACACGGCACGGAGGCGACAGTGGCCATCCTCTGCATCAATAGAATCGTCGTCGGCGTCGCGGTACAGCTGCACGCCATCGACTGGAACAAAAGCGGGCGGCCTGTCCTCAGAGCAGAGCTGTTGGAGGCACTTGAGGTTGTGTGCGGCGACGTCCCTGTGTCGGAGCAAGAGATGAGCACAGGCGAGTCGACTCTGTCGGGCACGGCGTCTGACCGCGCCTCGACGAGGTCCGTGACCGCGTCCGAGCAGACGCCGTACCGCGCGTCATGGATGGCCTCAATAAATGCCGGCTCGGTCTGGCAGTGCACGCGCGTGAACTCTAGAATCTTTCCGCTAAACAAACCGTCCCAGCAAGACGCCTTGAACGCAAGGACGCCCTTGGGAGGACGCAAATGGAGAAAGTCTCCGAACGTGTACAGCACACAGGCGGCAGCAGACGGGGGCCTCGACTGCTGCAGCAAGGCAACCATTACATCGAGGCGGTCGGAAGGAGCCATCGATATCTCGTCCAACAGTAGCACCTGCACCCTCCCAAGCCGAAGGGTGACGGGGGAGAACTTGCGTAGCCGCAGCAAGCGGTCAGCTTCCTCGCCGGCAGCCGCGCACAACGGCACGTAGCCGTGCCCGAAGTCAGAAAACGAGTGGTAGGTTTGCCCACGGGCCGTGTGAGCGGCGCTGCCGGCAGGAGCACAGACGACCACCGCCTCCTCGCCAGAGAAGCTGGCTCGCAGAGCCCTATAGAGACGGCGCAAAAAAGTTGTCTTGCCAACCCCAGGCCCGCCGTACACGAAAGTGTTGCTTGGGTCAGCCGACAACTTGTCAATGAGGCGGTCCCAGTTCCCTTCCGCCGCCAGCGTGCTCATTGGCCCGAGCGCAATCACTCGCCGATGGCGGGGCAGATAGGCAGCGGGGGAAGGAGAAGCAGCCACATGAATGGCGCCTAATGGTGCATCTTGGACGTCGAGAACCTTGGCGGACCGTGCGACACTCGGACTCCCAGCACCCAACGTTGACTTGGCCGCGGCCGAGGACACACACGTCGTCGCGGGGGGGTAAAATAGTCTACAGAAGGACAGAACACCTCGAGCATGCGCTGCGGCGCGGCACATTTAACGGCGGCAGGAGCGGCGATGCGAATAGGGACGACGTCCTCCTCCTCACGCACACACGCGGGCGCGGAAGACGGTTTGCGAGCCACACGACGGGGACCGGCCACAAGCGAACGCTTGCCCGCACCGCTGGCAGTGGCGCACGGGACCCCAGCTGAGGTACCTTATGCGCGCTGCTTCTCCAACGCGTGCTCGGCGAACACACGGTCGTAGTAGACGCGTGTCTCCTCTGTCATCGTGTTTTCGAGCTTACGTGTCTCCCCCACACGCGGGGCTCCTGCGTCGCCCGGTGACACGACAGGCCTTGGCGTAGCCCAGCGCTCCTTCTTGGCGGTGGGCTCGACCATTACATGAGCGCCGCATTCTACGAGGCCGTCCCCTGGCGCACAAAAAGGAAGAACAGGAACCATCTTTGGCGCTCCATCATCGACGACCAGGGCGCCAGGTGGATCTGCGCACGACACGCGATAAGTCGACGGAGAGCGGCCTATCGGCACATGATGATGCGACGGCAGTTGGTCGAAATGCGCTGAGACCGGCCGCGCCCCCAAACTGGCCATCGGAGGAACACCCGCAAGAGACGCACGACGCCCCAGCGTCGAGCACGCGGCTGCAGCGGTAGCCATTGGCAGACCACGGTGCGACTCCTCCAAATTTATATCGATGGCTGGACCCGTGGACGCTGCCGCGCCACCTGGGGTCGACAGGACAGAGAGATGATCACGGGCCTCGGAGGTCACCAGCCACTGTTCCGTCAACTGCAGCGAGGCGAAGCGCCGCACCACAGAGAGCCCCACACCAGTCATGGCCATCAAGGCGAGCTCGCAGCTTAGGCCGCCGCTGCCGAGGTCCAAGGCTGCGGATGACCAGGCATTGACGACCCCATACCAGCCGCCGTGGTCGTCGCCCTCGGCCTCGCCCGTCGGAGCGGGCCCACAGCAGTTGACCACAGCTTCATGTGACAGGGGACTCGTCAACCAGCACATGGCCTCCACGCCTGACACGAAGACCCCGACAACGAGCACGGAGTGGAACGGAAGCGTGAACAAGAACTCGCCTACAGTGCCGGGCACATCACCGTCAGCCACGTCGTGGAAGGCACAATGGGCATGCGAAGCAATGCCGACGTACCGCCGGCAGGGACCGGGCCGTGCCGCCATTTCGGCAGCCCCACACATCGACCGCACACGCAACAGTCGGCACCTCAACCCCGCGTGGGAGAAGGGGAAGAACAGGAGGGATGATGCTGGGGGGGATGGCGTTCGGAAATCTCGGCACGCACGCGTGGTCCACTGTCGGCGGGCGGCGACAGCTCTCTCAAGAACGCTCCGCACGCCACTCGATGCCCGACCCGCCAGCCGAAATGGGAGCCGCAAAGAGGGCACGCGGGAATCTCGGATGGAAGTAGGGCGGGCCGTCGGTGGAGCAGGGAGGGGGGGGGGGGGGGGGGGGGGGGGGGGGGGGGGGGGGGGGGGGGTGTGGGGGGGGGAGGTACGCAGGGGCAATGGCGCCAATTCCGCGGGGTTGGCCACCCGATCAGGCGGACACCAAGCAGCGAGTGCAGCGCGCCTCCAGACGCCCGCCCATCCCACAAGCAGGAGGACTTGTGCGCGCCGGGCACAGGGTCAAAGGCGACTCCAGGCACCCTGCCACCGAGGCCCCAATCCTATCGCGGTCCAAAGGGGGGGACCCAGCCCATTCCTGCCGGGGGGTGGGGAAGTCGATCCAGACGGCGGTTGCGAGATGGCGCCAAACAGCGCGCGCGACGTGGGTGCAAAAAGGCGGGCATTCCGCAGGCAGCAGACGCGTCTGGGGGGGGGGTGTGAAGCGTATCGGGAAGCGTCCGCCACATCGAGCGCCCTTCATGATGACCGGGGCACAAATCAACAGCACGGGGACTACTCCTAAAGTAAAATTGATCCATAGATCATGACACGTGCTCGACACGGGGTCCCAGCACGCGACCACCAACAAGTCCCCATTCCATTGCCAGCGATGTACAGCGCATGGTTGTAACAGTGCGGCGCCAGACCACAGGTGGGAAGCTCTCGGAACATCCGAGGTGGCCCTCGTCAAGGCCTCCGGGCGCCGGCCGAAGCAAAGAGCGTCCAACTCAGCGCCACCAGCAACACGGTTTGGCCAGATGAGAGCCGCATCTCCGTTGAGCTCGGAGCATCTGACCAGAACGATGATGACATGCGAACGTCCGGTGACAAGCACACATAGAGGAAAAACACAATCTCTCGCGCTCGCACAGACAACCCAAAGCTGGATGTCCACCGAAAGTGCCAAAGAATCGTAGCATACTGCCCACCGTGCGTAAACGTCTGTCGGCATTTAGTATCATCTGGTGTTTGTTCCGATACAGGTCACTAGTCAAGCTTCTGAGACCAGACATGCGCTCTGGTCTCAGCACCAATGTATGTCACTATAGAGTCAGCCAGAGGGACACGCACAGGCCCAAGGCTGTGGATCCAGGAGCTTGACGAAGATAGTGTTGCACTCGGTCGTTTTTCACTGCGATCCAGCGCTGCGCGCATTTAGAAGGATATGGGGATTCACAGGTGCCTGCGATGACGTCGAGTCTGGCGCACGGTCAACGTGTCATCACTGACAGCTGGCGCTGCTCGTGTGCCGCGGTCTACGTTCGCGTGGTTGCCAGAGCCCCACTTCATGTTTTATCATCATGCCCGTACTCTGTGTCGCTGGACTGCGGTCTACGTGCCGGTGCTACTGTTACGTCCCCGGTCGCGCGCTGCCACCTGCCTTCTTTCTCTTTCTGGAAGGAGGACTGGTATACTGGTCGAGTGGATCGTTGGATTCCCTCGACACGCATTCGGTTATCGGCAAGGTCACGTGGTCTCCCAGGGTCTGCTCATCCACTGTTTCTGTCTGGGAGCTGGTGCTGTAGGGTCTGTGCAGGATGGATACGGAACGTGTTCGTCAGCCCCTGGGGTTGTTGGTCCTGTTGTCCAAGTTATTTGCGCGGGTCAAGCCTAAGCAACTTCTGCTGCACTTACGGTTAACACGTGTCTCCAACGTGTCTCACATAGTAGGGAAGAAGGGGAAGGCGCCACGTCGACAATCGTGCCGGTTTGTCAAGCAGGTGTCCCGCCCCGTTCTTGTGGTGGGGGAACGGCTGCGCCCGCCCGGATCAGCCCATGGTCTTCGCCTTCGTCGTTGACCACCAACACCCAGCGCAAGCACGCCTCGCCCGCAGAAACCCAGCCAGTCTGCCGCCGGACGCGACCCACTGTGCTTGGTATCCAGCGCAGTGTGGCCGATACAGGCGCCATCGGCGCTCGTCTTACCAGCAGGGGCTCGCTTGCTCCGAGAGCTCTTGATACCGTCTGCATTGGGGGCGGCGTCGGCTGGCACTATGGCCGCCACCCGGACGTCGCTTTTGCATGTGCCACTTGACGCAGGCATCTGTCAGGATGACTGCCGTTAGTCAGTGCGTGTCGCTTTTGTTGTTTGAGCTGCACCACTTGGCACTTGTGCGGCATCTGGAGGCTGTTCTCTGGTCTGGGAGATGTGGGAACACCTGGTTGTGTGCGCTCCCCTGTGTGGACGCTCGCCTCATGCTGCTCTGTCGGGGAATGGTGGGAGCAGGCCCTCCTGCTTTTGGCATCTCCGCGCTGTGGACCTGGTGCCGCGCACTTCGACGGCAAGTTTTTGGTTTGGTGATCCACTCTCGGGGTGCCACGAGCTCTGTCACTGCCGCCGCGTTAACGGCGAGCGGTCACCGCGCGACGAGCCGGTACCGCGTGAGCAGCAGGTGCCTCTTTCTGGTAGACAGGACAGGATGGAGATGCGATGCATATTGCACAGTGGTTATTGTCTCGCAGAGACCACGGCCTCCTCATCTATCCACTCGATGCGGTCAAGCAGCAGGTCAACAGACAAGCGCTGCCGGATGGCGGGCATATCCTCTTGTGAAAAGGACAAGGGAAAGCGCATGGAGAAGGGGTTGGCACACATCAGCGCAAACAGACCACAGCTGGAAGTGTCCAACTGTCGAGGCACTAGCTCATTTACCACCAACCAGTTGTCAAGGCCAAGCCCGGCGGCCGTTGCCTCGCCGAGCTGGTGAAAGATATCATCACACACCCACCTCCTCATGATGGGTACTGCACCGCAGATGTCCCCGCTCAAAAATGAATCAAAATAGAGAAACCGAAGACCCTCCACGTCAAGAAGCACCAGCACCCAGTGTGACCGCATCAGATTGACCGAGAAGACCACCAAGTCCACCGCCTTCCAGTCGATGAGTGTGTTCATGACCCGCGCACGACGCGGGCGCCTCTTGGACGCACGCAATTCCGAAACCGTAGTTTCCGGCGGCTCTCGGCCGAGGAACTGACGCAGCTGGTCGTCCCTGGCGTTGATCATGCCGCCGTACGAGTTCATTATCTCATCGTTGAGCCAATGGTCCCCGCCGAGGAGGTTTTAGTCAGCGACAGTGAGGCAGATGCCCGCCTTGTTCATCGGTTGCGCAGAATGATCAGCCGCACGGCCGTCCATCAGCTCGGTCAGGAACACAACTTGATCTTCGGAGAGCGGAGCAGCCGCGATTCCCGTCCTGAAGAGCACGCTGGCCTCGTCCGAAAAGCGGCGGTTCCCCTGTCGGGCGCCCTTGGCTGGCGCCTCTGCAATGGGCGCCGTGCCATCGTCCTAGAAATGGCCGTCGTCGACCGTACCTGTGCTCTGGTCCACGGCGCCCGCTGCTCGAAACTCATCAGAGGCGCCGCCGGAGGACGCAGAGGAGCAATCCGACAGCCGAGTCGAGCCAACCTCGGAAGTGACCGCCGCCACCGCCCCTCCGTGGCGCGAGTCCTCCGCGCCTGCTTGAGGATGCTCCGCGGACTCCTCCGGCCCGACGGGACTCTCCCCAGTAGCAACAGAATCAGGGCGAGGCACCTCGTCCACGGGGCCGACATCAGCGCTGGCATGGTCATCGGCAATTGCAGCTCCACCTGGGGTAGCGCCTTCACCCATCCGGCGACCAACACCGACCTTGGCCGACGAGCACGAGGCGACGGTGAGGAACAAGGCCAGATTGGCGTCCGATGTGCTCGATGGGCATTGCAACCCCTCTCCCCGCTCAGAGCGGCGGGTTACGCGCGAGTGGAAGAAGTTGTTCAAGCGGACGTGGTCCATCTCGGCCATAGGATTCTGGGCGTTGAGCCGTGCGAGCTTGCGGATGTTGGTGTGGGCGACCTGGAGCATGCCATGCTTCATGTAGGTGCGCGGCGACATGTACGAGAGGCTGGTCCGGTTGCCGGCGGAGGCAGAGTGAAAGACCTTGGCGGCTTGAGTGGCGACGCCTCCTGTGCTTCCCAAGCTCTGAACGGGCATGTAGACCGGTGAGCACGAGTGGGTGATGGCATGCACCCTATCAAGGATTTATCGCACGCCGTGGAAGCGCATGATGGTGCGCACCCGGCGCAGCGCGTTCTTGTCAATCTTGCGTGCACCGTCGTAAAAGATTACCTTCGGCAAGCGGGAGAAACGCTCGAGGACGATTGACAACGCCTCACCAACGCTCTCGGCCTTGAAGAGGCACCGGAAGCCGAGCGTCACCACATGGGGGCAAACGACGTTGAAGACGCCTTGCGTCAAGCCAGCCGTCACCGAGAACGCCTTGTTGCACGCATCGCCTTCCCCCTCCATGTCCGACGCGTGCCGCCTTTTTCCGTGGTATTGCCTGCGACGCATGGCCGCGACGGAGTCCTGCAGTGCCGGTCTTACGCGCAGCATGCTGGCAAAGAACTCGAAGCTGACGTGCAGGTCGTCGCTGTCCGCCTCGGTGTACTCCGGCTGCAGCCGCCTCTACGCGGCAAAGTCGGCGGGCGTCGGAGTTTTGGCCCACTTGAAACAGTACTCAGCATTCTTCCAACACTGCCACTTGAAGTGGTCCGAGGACGTCACGTTGGTAAACTCATCGTCCGTCCACTTCTCAATCTCGAGGGCGCGGTTGAGTAGCGCTCCGAGGGCCACGCGAAAGGAAGAATTGACGTCAATCTCATCGGCAAACGACCCGATAAAGCTGGCAACGAAGCCGACCCCGTCGACGGCCTTGTTGACCTCCCGCCACGCGTCCCGGCCCTGGAGCATAAGCGCGTCTGCCAAAAGCTTGACGGCGCGTTCGTCGTCGTCTTGAAACATGCTTTTGACGGAATCGGACAGCGTGGACTTGAGGAAGGGTACCGCACTATGCCACGACCGTTCGTCGTCGCGCACGTACTTCGTGAAGGCCGGGGCACAGACGCCGACGCGGTCGCGCCAGGTCTCAACCGGCGCGTTGACCGGCTTGCCGGGCCCACCGAGCACCAGGTTGCCCTCCTCGTCCTGTCGAAGCGCAGCTTGCAGCCCCATCCGTTTTTCGGGCCGAGCAGCTACACCAGCTGAGTCAGAGATGACGGCCGCCTTCTTGGCTGGTGGCTCGGCCTCGCCGGATTGTGCAGGGGGCGCGCAGATACCGACGGGGAAGATATGGAAGAATACGTCGGCGGCAGCGGCTTCGACGGTGGGCAGCCGCCGCCGCGGCCGCTCTTGACCCCACAGCCGCAAGAGGTGTACTTGGTTCTCTGTCAGCTCCTTCGCGCCTCCAAGCACTTTGTCAATGGCGTCTCGTGACAGGGCGTGCGTGACTACACACAGATTGGACGCATAAATCGGCAGAACGGGGCAGTCCTCTCCCGAGCGGACTGGGTGGGTGTCGTCCAGGTCCGTAGACCCCAGTGCCTGGACGTCAATGACGATGAACTTCGGGTTGGGCCCACATATGGGGCAGCGCGCCGTCTCTGGCGGGATCGTAAACGACCGCGCCGCCGCGGTGCCAAGCTTGACGACGTCTTGACGGCGCAGACGGAAGCTCTGTACGTCGGCCGCCAGGTGCCGCGTGGCGGCCGTGTACGTGCTGCGCGCAAACACGACAAAAGAGAGCAGCTTGTCGACCAGGCCACGAGTAAACACGATCCACAGCTTCTTCCTGTTGCGCCGTCTATACGTAAACAGCCCATCGTCGCCGCCGTCGTACTCCACAGTTACCCCGCACGCTTCCCGTTGGCAGTCCCATCGACCGACTTGAAGCTGTGGCAATATCTGACCAGGAGAAGAAACAACTTGCACCAGTTTCAGTATAGATGAGCAAGTCAGTGGAAGCTCGGGCAGTGTGCAAACCAAGACATCCGAGGAGAACAAGAGCATCACCAATACGACCCCAGCCAAGAACCGCCGTCGACCAACTTACGCGCAATGGAGGCGCCGTCGGGTGGGGTGTATAGACCACCACCGTCTCAAACGTCACTGGTTGATCGCCACGTCTTTGTCCGCAGCTGCCACAGAGCGCTTCCACCAGCCCCATCGCCGTATCCTTGACCAAGCCCCGTCGAAGAGAGGATTCGTACAAGGCAGCCATACTCTTCAAGTCCTCCTCCGAGTGGTTCTCATGGTTGCGCAGCCCACTGTGGAACAATGCCTTCCAATCAGCGGTGCGGTTCCATGCCTCGCCGTCGGCCATCTCCCCGGCGCACGCGAGCAGGTTTCGGGAGCGCCGATGGCTCAGCTCGGCCTCGGGTGAGTCCTTTGCAGCACGCCGCGTGTCCGACGCCAACTTCTCAAGACCAACGTCCTCCTCCTCGCTTGTAACAAACCGCGGGCGGGCTGATTTGTCCCGCTTGACCTTGGCTGTCCCCGGCACGTAAATCGTCATGCCTGCACCACCCTCCTCCGGATCCAGGACTTCTCGAGCCTGGCGCGCATTCCGCACGTGACCGCATCGCCGCGCAAACGAGCGACACCCAGGAGCAATGCATGTGGCCTTCTTGCTAGTGAACATGACGGCAGAGAAGAACTTGCGCCACAGGACGTACACCACCAGCGTGGAGCCGACGACGCGGGGTACGGAAAAGTCTGCCGCGCCGGCGCGCAGCGCCATGCGCGTCCGCAGTGCCGCGGTGGATACATCACCGGCTTCCATCGCCTTGATGAATATCTTGGTGTGCATGCAGTCCGTGGTGCGACTCGACGTGGACAGCAGCATGGCATCTTGCGTGCCACCAAAGCAGGAGCAAAGGAGGCCACCTCGGGCCGAGATCCAGAGTATAGCAGCAGCATGGCACCGTACCGCAGCACGACCGCGCGAGACCGAGACGCCGATTGACCAATAATGGTAGCGGTGACGCGCGCGGAATCTTTGTCGAAGGCCGAGGATGAAGGCAACCCAACGGCGCCGCGAAGGCGCAGGAAGATCGCGGCTTGAATCTGCTCCTCGAGTGAGCCCGCTCGCTCCGAGGCGAGGACGCGCCTTGGTTTCGGCGCGGAAAGCTCGCGTGCATCGTCTGTACCACCACCATCATCATCATATAGGTCAACAGGAGGGATACTCGTCCCTCCAGCACTCGCTCGGGGCCGCCTCGGGGTCGCTCCTCCACCAAGGCGACCGGCAGGTACGTCGAGCCGTGGCACAGCAAAAGCACCGTCACCAAACACCGAGGGAGGCAACGACGGTCGCCGCGATGGTGACGGCCGCACCGCCGGGGCCGACCGCGACGGGGACGAACATTGGGACACCGGGGGCGCATCCCAGGGGAGGTCAGGAAGCGGTCGACCACCAGGTGACCACGAACCACGACTGACGGCCCCAAATCAGCCCGATCAGGCTGAGCGTGGCCGCAATGGGCCCCCAGAACACCCGCACGCGCAGGTGTGGCCACCCCCAGGCCCGAGCGCGGCACTTCAAGGGGCAGCCAGGGGCGCGCCAAATGCCCCCCCCTCTGCCGGCCGCACCTATGAATCCCAAGGACCCCCAAAACACCCGCACGCGCGGGTGTGGCCACCCACAGGCCCGAGCGCGGCAATTCAAGGCGCATCCAGGGGCGCGCCGAATGCCCCTTCCCCCTGCCGGCCGCACCGATGAGCCCCAAGGACCCCCAAAACACCCGCACGCGCGGGTGTGGCCACCCCCAGGCCCGAGGGCGGTAATTTAAGGGGCACGCAGGGGCGCGTCAAATGCCCCCCCACCTGCCGGCTACTGCGTGCGTCACAAAGACTGCATCTAGAATGGGAGGCCGAACGGGGGTCCCATTCGGAGGCAGTCCGAACGGCAGCAACTCCCGTTCTCCCTCCCGTTCGCAAACGGAAGCAAGAACGGGAGAAACTCCCGTTCGGGACAATCGATGCCAGGTTCTGACCAAAACGCTTGCAGTCGCGAGACAGTCTCGATGATATTTTTGAAATCTCAGCTAATGCAGGCCAATAGGGTGGCTTGGTCGTGTCAGATGGACATCATCATGCTTCTGCGAGGTCTACAACTGGATCTTATCACCCGGGGCTCGGAGTTTCATATAGATCAGTACATTTACAGCTCGGTCGACATTGCAATTTCTCCGACTCGCAGTCGTCGCGACCACAGGTGCGACTCATCTTCTTCGTGCGATCCGATTGCGTCGGGCACGGACTTGGTCTCAGTAGGCGCGACAGCCCATCACCACACCAAAAGCCGTACGTTCCCTGCCGAAGGGTTCAGGGCTAAGAGCTTCCCGAAAAACCGTTCAATGTGTAGTCAATACATCTGTGAGCAGCAGACTGTGCCTCACGATGCACCCCACAGTCGTCCACGTCGTCGCCCCACGGGTAGGAACCGCCGCGCAGCAACGCCAGATGATCGAGGGTCGAAGGAGACGTCGCACCTCAGCGCTCGAAGTGTACTTGAAGATCCATCGATACTTCTGGTCCAGAACTGGTAGATTTGACACGCTTCCTACGCGAACATGGAAGTTGAGACTATAGACCCTCGTGACCGGGCCCTCGGCTACCCCGAACTCGTCTAGAACGGGAGAAACTCCTGTTCGGGGCAACGCCCCCGAACTGGAGGGTGAACGGGAGCGACTCCCGTTCGGTGTGTCGATATTTCTGACGTTGCTTCCCTCTCCCGCTTGCCATTGCCCGCTGTCCTCAGCGCCGGCGGACTCTTCTGACATCCCCTGCGAGAGGGGCCCCTCTCCCTACCCACTGGCCGGGTTGACCAACCCTCCACGAGCCCATCCAGAGGTCGTTTTTTCGTGCCGCCTATCCCTGCCCGTGCTGACCCCCCTGCTGGGTGCCGCCCCACTGCACTGTCCTTCTCGGCCAGGCCGCCATGAACTCTGAGTCTGCCGTCCCACCGTCCCACCTCCCGCTCTCACTCCAATAGACCTGAGCGGCGGCTGTCAGTCCAGTCGGATGTGGCAGACACCACCGCGCAACGCTGCCGTGCCCGACTCGACGGGTGCCGCGAGAAGAGGGAGCGGACCGCCGCAGCTGTGGCCACAGTGTGCCCACGCGATAGGCGCGCCATGTCCCTTCGGCGACGGCGGCGGCAAGGGCCGCTGCTGGGCCACTTTAACGGGGCCCCCACCAGAGGTGAACCACCGTATGTAATGCCAGGCGTCGACCCGTCCACGCACTGCCACGACACGCCTTCTCTTGGACCCCGCTGGTGGTACCACGTGCCACCTTCTTCCCCTTCCTATCGCTTCCACTCCACAACCCCGCTCTCCCCCCCCCCCCCCCCCCCCCCCCCCCCCCCCCCCCC
>ENA-ORXT01004040-ORXT01004040.1-marine-metagenome-genome-assembly--contig:-NODE-4040-length-15510-cov-13.250373_pt1 | contig 15510 bp, 22 predicted proteins | sample MGYA00237868_ERZ511482 | MGnify/ENA metagenome assembly ERZ511482 | reverse complement strand
AATGCTTTTTCTTGGAGCAATTCTTCTATTTCTACTAAAGACTTTTTACCAAAGTTTCTAAACTTTAATAATTCGTGTGTATCATATCGAACTAATTCTCCAAGAGAATTAATTTTAGCAGCTTTCAAACAGTTGTATGCCCTTACGGATAAATCTAAATCTTCCAGAGAAGTTTTTAATAACTTTCTCATGTGTAAGATATGCTCATCTACAATATTATCCTCTCTCGTCGTAGCATCATCAAACTTGATGTTTTCATCCGTAATCAACATTAAATGTTGAATCAATATTCTTGAAGCCTCCTTGATAGCATCTTCTGGATGAATAGTGCCGTCAGTTTTTAGCTCGATAGATAATTTCTCGTAATCTGTACGCTGACCAACCCGTGTATTGGATACTTGGTAAGCTACATTTTTAATAGGTGTATATATAGCATCAACTGGAATCACACCAATCGGAGCATCTTTTGGAAGATTTTCGTCAGATGGTTTGTAGCCTCTACCCTTAGTGATGGTTAATTCCATCTCTAAACTTACAAACTGTTCCATGTTACAAACAACCAAGTCAGGGTTCATAACTTTAAAAACATTTGTATGTTCCTCAATATCACCAGCTTTAAATTGTTCTTGCCCACTAACTGTTAGATATATTTTTTCAGCCGTAACATCTTCGTCAGCTAGTAGCTGCTTTAGACGAATTTGCTTTAAGTTCAAGATTATATCAACTACATCTTCTACCACTCCTTTAACGGTGGAAAACTCATGGTCCACACCAGCAATACGTACAGCAGAAATCGCAAAACCTTCTAAAGAAGATAATAAGACTCTTCTCAGAGAATTACCAATTGTCTGCCCAAAGCCAGGTTCAAGTGGTTTGAAGTCAAACAAACCCTCAAAGTCATCCGACTTTTGCATTACAATCTTATCAGGCTTCTGGAAATTTAATATACTCATAAGCTTATTTATGCTTTGAAAAGGTGGGAAAATTGGATAGAGTTGTTTATTTGTTTATGATGTTTATTTGTTTAAAATACTGTGCGCCAGTAATTTAACAAGCATTTATTGTAAAATGATTTTGCTAATCTACTTAGTAAAGTAGCAAAATTATTTTTATAATAACTGTTTGTGAAACATTAATATACAGTGTGTTAAACAAATAAACATCATAAACAAATAAACAACCTTACTTATGCGGGAAATCTGTTGTAGAACAAAACAGTCCCGAAACACGAATATCCTGAGAATTGCGGAGTGAGTAAAAATTTAGATTTCATTCGTTTTTTTACTTTTCACGTATTTTTGTATCATTTCTAAATATCTAATACAAAAGCACTTTTCACACAACTCTAAGGAAATGACTTTTGGCTGTTTGCTGTAAAAGCAAACAGCCAAAAGAGAATCTAAATATTATTTAGAATATAATTCGACGATTAATTGCTCGTTAATTTTTTCTGGAATGGCCTCTCTTTCTGGATAGTCCATGAATTTACCTGACATTTTATCAGGATTCCATTCTAACCAACCGTACTTTCTAGCCTCTCCTTTGCTACGACCTACAGAATCTTTGACTGCATCTAAAGATTGAGATTTACCTCTTACAGAAATTACATCTCCTGGCTTAATTTGAGCAGAAGCGATATTAGTAACTACCCCATTAACAGTGATATGCTTGTGAGATACTAATTGTCTAGCCGCTCTACGAGTTGGTGCAATACCTAGTCGATAAACGATGTTATCTAAACGAGCTTCTAAGAATTTAAGCAATATCTCACCAGTTACACCACTCTTTCTAGCTGCTGAATCAAACAAATTTCTAAACTGACGCTCTAATACACCATAAGTATATTTAGCTTTCTGCTTTTCCATCAATTGATTAGCGTAATCTGATTTTTGCTTTCTTTTTCTAGAATTGCCATGCTGACCTGGAGGATATTTTTTCTTTTCAAAGGCCTTCATAAAGCCAAAAATAGGCTCTCCAAGTGCTCTCGCTTTTTTAGCTCTAGGTCCTGTATATCTTGCCATAGTTAAACTATACTTTCTAAAAGTGAAATAAATTTTGAATTTTGAATTGGATATTTCATTCAAAATTCATCACTAATCAGTAGACTTTATTGTGAAAATGCTATTAGTATTGATAAAAAAATAAATCCGCTTTTAGGTTTTTGAATTGACCATTTTTTCTATGACTTTTCAAATCATACAAAAAATACTCCTTTCAAAAATGTGGATTTATTTTTTTATTCTTACTTAGAAGAATTTTCAACCTTTAACTTAGGTGGCGTATACATAATTATCCATACATACTACCAAACAAAGTCTATCAATTCAAAATTATTCTTAAACTCTTCTTCTCTTTGGTGGTCTACAACCATTATGAGGAATAGGAGTAATATCTTTAATCGTGGTAACTTTAATACCTGAAGAATCAATAGCTCTAATAGCAGATTCTCTACCAGAACCAGGACCTTTCACTAATACAGTAGCTGTTCTCATACCTGCCTCATACGCCTTTTTGGCTGCATCAGAGGCTGCTACTTGAGCAGCATAAGGTGTATTTTTCTTAGAGCCTCTAAAACCAGCTTTACCAGCAGATGCCCAAGAAATAACTTGTCCTTGTTTGTTAGTAAGAGAAATGATTATATTATTAAAAGATGCCTGAATGTGTACAACACCTTCTGGATCTACTTTTACTTTACGCTTTTTAGACTTAACCTTTCGTTTAGCCATAACTTAATATTTATTTGGAAATTTGAACGATTGCCAAGATGAATAAAATTCACTATTTGGAACACATTTTGATTAGTATTCCAGATAAAGACATTAGTTTAAGTAAGTTGTTGAATTGATTAGAATATTTATTCAGTTAAATGGAAATGTTTTATGACCAATTAAATAAATAAAATAATAACCAACACTACTTAGTAGCCTTTTTCTTATTCGCAACAGTCTTACGCTTACCCTTACGAGTACGTGCATTTGTTTGCGTACGTTGACCTCTCAAAGGCAAGCCTTTTCTATGTCTAAGACCTCTATAGCAACCAATATCCATTAAACGCTTGATGTTTAATTGAATTTCAGAGCGCAATTGACCTTCCACTTTATATTCATCCTGTAGCAATTTGGTGATGAATCTAACGTTTTCGTCAGACCAATCTTGAACCTTTACGCTAGGATCTACTCCAGCTTTTTCCAAAATATCAACAGCTAAAGAACGACCAATGCCGTAGATGTATGTTAAGCTAATGCTGCCTCTTTTATTTCTAGGCAAATCAACTCCAGATATCCGAGCCATAATGCTTTATTTTAACCTTGACGTTGTTTAAACTTAGGGTTCTTCTTATTAATGATGTAAATTCTTCCTTTTCTTCTAACGATCTTGCAATCTACTGACCGCTTTTTCACCGATGCTCTAACCTTCATTGGTATATAATATTAAATGTAAAGAGATAGAAAAACAGCTAATCTTAAAAATCAAACTGTTTTCATAAAAAGAATCTATGCATTTTGAAATAAAGAACACTCAATACTTTTCAGAAGAGGGTGCGAATATTAAAAATATGCTTAAACCTTAGTGTATTACCTCTTAAATAATTAGATAAAAAACTATTTATATCGGTAGGTAATTCTTCCTCTAGTTAAATCATAAGGAGACATTTCAACTGCTACTTTATCTCCTGGTAAAATTCTAATATAATTCATTCTCATTTTACCTGAAATAGTCGCAACTATCTTGTGTCCATTTTCTAGCCGAACACGAAACATAGCATTCGATAATGCTTCGTCTATTGTTCCGTCTTGCTTAATTAAACCTTGTTTTGCCATATCCGAAATTTAGGAGTGCAAAGGTATAAAAAATAATTGACTTTTTCTAAAATAATAAGTCAAAAACTTTAATATCTACAGAGCTTTGTACTCGATTAGTAAAAATATAAGATCATAAGACGCATATTTTAGGAAATAGTCTCATTTTCAGAGCTATTCTTACTAGGAATGGCTTTAACAATTAAGCTTTTAACTATATGTTAACTATTAATAATAAGGTGGGGCATACTGGACTTTCAGCACTAAATCAGCAGTCCCCCCAAGAAGAGGAAGCAGTATAAATTAGCGAACCGCTTCCTTCGACAATAAATCCGCTACTTCTTTGACATTAGCGTTTTTACTAATAGCTTCCTCCACAAACGTATGGTTAGATAGTATATCCGCTTTTTGTCTTCTAACCACAACCGTATGTTCAAAATGCGCTGACGGCATTCTATCTTTAGAGATTACCGTCCAATTGTCTTTTGCTGTAATTACATCTCTTTTGCCTAGATTAATCATCGGTTCGATAGCAATCACCAAACCGTCTTTCAATCTTGGACCTTGCCCTCTCACACCAAAATTTGGCACTTCAGGAGCTTCATGCAAAGACCGACCTACTCCATGCCCTACTAATTCTCGGACTACGGAGTACTTGTGTCCTCTTTCTGTATAATGTTGAATGGCAGAACTAATATCTCCCACTCGTTTCCCTACGATAGCTTGTTGAATACCTTTATATAAAGAAGCTTTAGTTACTCTTAATAATTCCATTATCTCCTCTCTAACGTCTCCTATGGCAAAGGTATAGGCAGCATCTCCATAATATCCATTCATTAAGACACCACAGTCAACAGACACTATATCTCCATCTTTAAATTCTATGCCCGAAGGAATTCCATGTACCACCTGCTCATTTACAGATACACATAAAGTGGCAGGAAAATCTCTATACCCTTTAAAACCGGGTATCGCACCGTGGTCCCGAATCAATTGCTCTGCTTGTGCATCTATATCGATACCTTTTATACCTGGACCGATTAGTTCTCCTACCAATGCTAGGGTTTTACAAACTAACAAACAACTTTCTCGTATCAATTCCACTTCTTCGTCTGTCTTATAAAATATACCTGAGTTAGACACGCTTTTCTTTTTAAAGATTGGAAAATAAGCTGATGAGAACGAAGGAAAATAAAATGAATATTTTGATTTTAGGTAGTGGTGCAAATGCAAGGCTAAATGTAGGGGATACTTTGAAAGTATCCCCTACATTCGATTTCAATTGAGCATTACATTTAATAGCACTATCTTATTTTTAAAAACCCAATCCTTAGTAACGATGAAAAAATAAGTTAGTCAATTCAAAAACAAAAAGACCAAATATTTTTTAATCAATAATTAATAGGGTTTAAACATCAAAAAATGTAAATTTATTTTTTTTCTGTTCCATAAAGGAATATACATAGTCTACCTAAAAAAATTACCAGTAGATGTAGCACCTACTGGTAAAAGAGTATCGTATATTATATGTAAACAGGATATACCTGAAACTGTTCTATTATTCTACATACTCGCACCAATACCTTGCATTCTACTCTTATTTTGGAAACCACCAGATTTCACTAAGCCATCATACTTACGCATTAATAAATGACTTTCAATTTGTTGCAAAGTATCTAAAACCACTGCTACCAAAATCAATAAAGATGTTCCACCAAAGAAAATAGCAAATGCGGTATTAATTCCTGCCCAAACAGCAAACGCTGGAAGAATAGCAATCAAGCCAATAAATATGGAGCCCCAGAAGGTGATACGCGTAGTAACAGTATCTATAAAGTCAGCCGTTGATTTCCCTGGTTTAATACCGGGGATAAACGCATTTTGTCTCTTTAAATATTCTGCGTATTGTTTTGGATTTACCAATAAAGCAGTATAGATATAGGTAAAAAGAACCACTAGGACAAAAGTAATTATGCTGGACAATACAGAAAAAGGATCTTGCAAAGCAACCATTAGGCTACTATTAGCAAAGTTCGAACCTGCTCCCGCTGCAGCCCATTGAGCTATTTGTGCGGGTAAGAACATCAAGGCTTGTGCAAAGATGATAGGCATTACCCCAGCTGCATTTACCTTTAATGGAATATAATCTCTTGCACCAGCGATAGGCATTGTACTCGTTCCTCTTCCGACCATTCGCTTTGCGAATTGAATAGGAATTTTCCGAACCCCTTGCACAATTAAAATCGTTACCATAACAACTGCGAAGAGCACAATTAATTCAAGAACAAACTTGAATAAACCACTATTTCCAAGTTGAGTTTGAAACTCTGATATAAGTGCAATTGGTAAAGAAGCGATAATACCAATCATGATTAATAAAGAGATACCATTACCAATACCTTTATCTGTAATTTTCTCACCGAGCCACATTGCAAAAACAGTACCTGTAGAGAGAATAATTATATTCGCCAACCAAAAAATACCAGATGGAATATTAGGATCAACAGCACCTTGGCTACTTATATAGGTAAGGTAACCACCACCCTGTACTAAAGTAATTGCGACAGTCAATAATCTAGTAATTTGCGTAATCTTCTTTCTACCTGATTCCCCTTCTTTCTGCTGTAAGCGTTGAAAATAAGGCACGGCAAATCCTAGTAATTGAATGATGATAGATGCCGTAATATACGGCATAATACCAAGTGCAAAGATGGCAGCATTACTGAATGCACCACCTGTGAAAATATTAATAAGCCCTAGTAAATCATTAGGACTACCAGAAGCTGAATTTTTTAAAACTGACGGGATAACACCCGGTAACACCACGAAAGAACCGAAACGATAAACCATCAATAGAGCTAACGTAAAAAGTATACGTTGTCTTAATTCTGTAATCTTCCAAATATTCTTAAGTGTATCAAATAACTTTTTCATCGATGAGATTTAAACGAGATTAACACTGCCTCCTTTGTCTTCTATTGCTTGTTTTGCTGAAGCAGATATTGCATGTACTGTAACGTCTAATCTCCCAGAAAGTTCTCCTCCACCAAGAATTTTCACTCGATCATTTTTTCTAACAATACCCTTCTCTACAAGGTTCTCTAAAGACATTGAGGAAATACCATGCTTATCTGCTATTGCTTGTAAACGATCCAAATTCAAGCCAACAAATGCAACTCTGTTAGGATTTTTAAATCCTCTCTTTGGCAAACGCATTTGAAGTGGCATTTGACCACCTTCATGTGCTCGCTTACTTTTATAACCTGAACGAGATTTCTGTCCATTGTGTCCACGAGTAGAAGTACCACCATGTCCAGACCCTTGACCTCTAGCTATTCTTTTTCTATTTTTAGTAGAGCCAGCAGCAGGTTTTAAATTATGTAATTCCATTAGTTTGATATTTTCTAAGTATCGATTGAGATACATTTTATCACAAAGATAAAATAGAAGCTAACCAATACACATTCTAACTATTAAGGAACGGAAATAAGATAAAATAAATTTATATTTTATAGTAATCAAAACCTCTTATGGGAATTGGTTTTTTAAAAACAAAATATTCATTTTATTTTTCTCTCGTTCCTAAACCTCTTCAACTGTTACGAGGTGTTGTACTTTACTAACCATGCCTAAAATCTGAGGGGAAACGCTCTGTTCCACGGTATGGTTAATTTTTCTCAAACCTAGCGCTCTTAAAGTATCTTTTTGCTTTTTAGAACGATCGATTCCACTCTTAATTTGAGTAATTCTAATTTTTGCCATCTTATTAGGTAACTGTTGATTAGGTATAAAGTATGTAGACGAAATGAGTTTCGTCGCCTAAAACTAATCAGATTATCCTTCAAACAATTTTTCCAAACTAATACCTCTACGCTTTGCTACCTCCATTGGAGAACGCAATCTAGCTAAGGCATCAATAGTAGCTTTCACTACATTATGAGGATTAGAAGAGCCCATTGATTTTGCTAATACGTTATGTACACCCGCACTTTCCAAAACCGCACGCATAGCTCCACCAGCGATTACACCTGTACCATCAGCAGCAGGTTTAATGAATACTTTCCCTGCACCGTACTTACCTTTTTGTGCATGAGGAATAGTACCCTTGTAAATCGGAACTTTTATCAAATTCTTTTTAGCATCATCTACTGCTTTTGCGATAGACTCAGAAACGTCTCTTGCTTTCCCCAAACCATGCCCAACAGTACCGTTTCCATCTCCAACAACTACGATAGCAGCGAAACTAAAAGTACGACCACCTTTGGTTACTTTTGCAACCCGATTAAGGTTTACTAATTTCTCTTTTAAGTCTGTTTCAGCAGCTTTCACCCTATCTTGAGATCTTTTTGCCATGCTTACTTAATTTATATTTGAACTTCAGACAAAACGTCCTCCGTCTTCAGATTTCTTAGAATTTAAGTCCAGCTTCTCTAGCACCTTCCGCTAGTGATTTCACTCTACCGTGGTACAAGAATCCACCTCTATCAAAAACAACTCTTTCTATACCCGCAGATTTAGCACGTTCTGCAATTAACTGACCAACTGCTTTAGAACGATCTGATTTAGTTGCGCCAGAGACACCAGCAGCATTAGAAGATGCTGCGGCAACAGTAACACCGTTAATATCATCAATTAGTTGACAATAAATTTCTTTATTACTTCTAAAAATGCACAAGCGAGGTCGAGAGCTACTACCATATACTTTCTTTCGAATTCTTTGGTGAACTCTTTTTCTTTTCTGCGATTTAGTTAACTTCATTATTAAACCTTATTTCTACTGATTCCAGACCAGTAAATTTTTAAATTATGAAAAATAACTTACAAAAGTTGTTTATTTGTTTAGGTTGTTTATTTGTTTACTACACCACTGCTTGTAAACAAATAAACAGGTAAACATATAAACAGCTTTATTTGGCAGCTGTCTTACCAGCTTTTCTTCTGATTTCTTCTCCCAAGAAGCGAATACCTTTTCCTTTGTAAGGTTCTGGTTTTCTAAATGCCCGAATCTTAGCCGCCACTTGACCGATTAATTGCTTATCAATACCTGATAGAACAACCAATGGATTTTTTCCTTTCTCCGTTACCGTCTCCACTTTAATTTCATCTGGAACATAGAAATAAACAGGGTGAGAATATCCTAAAGATAATTCTAATAAATTGCCAGAATTATTGGCTCTATACCCTACACCGACTAGTTCCATCTTTTTCTCGTAGCCATTCGTTACTCCTTCTACCATATTAGCGATAAGAGCTCGATACAAACCATGAAGTGCTCGGTGTCTCTTCTGGTTGGTAGGCCTAGACACAGATAAAGTTCCATCCTCAATAGCTACCGATAAATCAGGATCTACTTGTTGAAACAATTCTCCTTTTGGCCCTTTCACTTTCACTAGATTGCCCTTAGACACATCTATTGCAACACCCGACGGCATGCTAATTGGTGCATTTCCTATTCTAGACATAACAATTAAACTTTATGCTAAATTAAATAACCTTTTGATTATAAATTATTAATTACTGATTATGAATTACCTACACACAATATTTTGTTCTGGAACAGAAAAGAGTATGTTTATATTTTTTAATACCCAAACCCTCGTAGGGGTTGGATTTTTAAAAAAATAAAATGAACATTTTATTTTTCCTTCGTTCCTGTAGGGCTAATCAATAAGAAATAATCACTTTATTGAACGAAGCAAAGTACCTCTCCTCCAATATTTTCTTTTCTAGCTTGTTTGCCAGTCATTAAGCCTTTAGAAGTTGAAACAATACAAATTCCTAGACCATTGATGATTTTCGGCAAATCAGTTGAACCAGCATACTTTCGAAGACCTGGCTTACTTATTCTGCCCAATTTCTCTATAACAGGCTTTTTAGTAAGCTTATCGTACTTTAGAGCTATTTTAATAATACCTTGAGGGCCTTCCGTATCTTCCATCTTATATTTCAAGATAAAACCTTGATCATATAAGATTTCTGTGATACTCTTTTTCAGATTAGAAGCAGGAATTTCCAAGACTCTGTGTCCTGCTAACTGCGCATTTCTAATACGAGTCAAGTAATCTGCTATTGGATCTGTTACCGCCATTGTTTTAATACTTTTGTAATTAGCTAAATACAGCACAAAATTGTAAAACTCTAATCAGCTAATTCAACGAATTGTTAATTTGATTACCAACTTGCTTTTGTAACACCAGGAATTTTTCCTTCCAAGGCCATTTTACGAAAAGCAACTCTAGAGATACCAAACATTCTCATATATCCTTTAGGACGACCAGATAGTTTACAACGATTGTGCAAACGAATCTTGTTAGAATTACGAGGCAATTTATCCAATTCTTCCCATTTTCCTTCTTTCTTCAATTGTGCTCTTAATTCAGCATATTTATCCACCATCCTCTGTCTCTTAACCTCTCTAGCAATAAGTGATTTCCTTGCCATGATATTTTGTTTTAGTTTCTAGCGTTCTTGAATGGTAATCCAAAAGCAGACAATAAAGCGTGAGCTTCCTCATCCGTTTGTGCGGTAGTCACAAAGGTGATATCCATACCAGAAATCTTATTGATCTTATCTAAATCAATTTCTGGAAAGACAATTTGTTCTTTAATACCCATTGAGTAATTCCCTCTACCGTCAAAGCTTTTATCGTTGATTCCTCTAAAATCCCGTTCTCTTGGTAAAGTTACGTTTATCAAACGATCAAGGAATTCCATCATACGCTCTTTTCGAAGCGTCACTCTTGCACCAATTACCATTCCTTCTCTCAACTTAAAGTTGGCTACAGATAACTTTGCTTTAGTTGGAACTGCTTTTTGACCAGAAATAGTTGTCATCTCCGTCAATGCGTTGTCTACCAATTTTTTATCCTGCGTAGCACCACCTACCCCTTGATTCAAGCATATCTTTTCCAGCTTAGGCACTTGCATGATAGACTTATACTGAAACTGTTCCATTAATTTGGGTACAATTTCTTCTTGATATTTCGTCTGTAATCTAGCTTTGTAACTCATTATTTAATTATTTCTCCAGATTTTTTAGAATATCTCACTAGTTTTCCATCTTCTAACTTACGACCTACCTTGGTTGGTTTGCCAGTTGCATCCAATAACATCAAGTTAGAGATATGGATAGGAGCAGGTGTATCATTGATGCCACCTGGATTATCTTGTGTCACCTTAGTATGTTTCTTAACTAGGTTTACTTGGTCAACAATTGCTCTGTTCTTAGCAGGAAATATTTGTAACACTTCCCCCTCAGAGCCTTTATCTTTACCAGCAATAACCAAAACACGATCTCCTTTTTTGATCTTCAATTTAGGAGCAAATCGCTTAACATTAGATTGTTTCTTAGCAGACATATCCTACTATTTTTTAGATAACGTTCTTCGGAATATACAAACAGGCAAATTAAAATCTCCTAAAAGTATATCCTAAAAGCGGTTACTTGAATACTTAAACTATAGTACCTCCGGAGCTAATGATACGATTCTCATATAATCCCGATCTCTTAATTCTCTAGCTACAGGACCAAAAATACGCGTACCTCTAGGTTCTTCGTTGGCAGTTAGCAATACAACCGCATTGTCATCAAAACGGATATAAGTACCATCTTTTCTTCTTATCTCCTTTTTAGTTCGTACCACTACCGCCTTAGAGACCGTACCTTTTTTCAAACCACCAGGAGAAGCATCCTTTACGGACACGACAATCTGATCACCAACAGAAGCATATCTTCTTTTAGATCCACCTAATACCCGAATACACAATACTTCCTTAGCTCCGCTGTTGTCAGCTACTTTTAATCTTGATTCTTGTTGTATCATTATACCTTACATTATACAATGCGAACGCTTATGCGTACATCGCCATAAAAGAATAATACTATTTCGCTCTTTCTAAGACTTCAACCAATCTCCATCGTTTGTTTTTACTCAAAGGACGAGTTTCCATGATACGAACCGTATCACCTTGGTTACAGTCATTATTTTCATCATGTGCCATGAACTTTTTAGTTCTTTTCAAGGACTTACCATAAATAGGGTGAGAGATACGTCTCGCAATAGTAACGGTAATGGTTTTATCCATAGCACTACTAGCTACAACACCTACTCTAGATTTTCTTAACTTTCTTTCTTCAGACATAATATTGAAAGTATTAAAGAATCAAAGCTAACTACTAGCTCTTTCTTCTTCTTGCTCTAATTTTTGATCGTTTTGCTAATTGCTCTGCTGACATCGCTCCTACTTGACGTTTTCTTGCCTCTGTTTTCAAACGAGCAATATCTCTGCGAATTTCTTTCAGCACTAATGGATTATCTAATCCTTTGATGGCATGATCGAATTGAAGTTTCTGATAATTTTTCTCTACTTCTTTTAGTTGGTCTACCAACTCTACGTCAGAAAAATCTTGTAACTCCAAAAACTTTTTGCTAGGCATCTTAATAGTAATTTATAAACCAGTTATACTGCCAAAACAGGTAGTCTGGAATAAGATTAAATTTATTTAAGCTTCATAGTCTGGACGCACAGAAAACTTTGTTTGAACTGGCAATTTTTGAGCGGCCAATCTCAAAGCCTCTTGAGCGACTTCCATAGACACGCCGTCCAATTCAAATAACATTCTCCCAGGCTTAATCGGAGCTACCCAATGATCTAAAGCTCCTTTACCTTTACCCATCCGTACTTCCTGTGGCTTAGAGGTAATCGGCTTATCTGGAAAGATTCGTATCCATACCCGGCCCTCTCTTTTCATATATCTAGTCATCGCAATCCGTGCTGCCTCGATTTGTCTATTGGTTAATCTTCCGGAAGTAATTGCCTTTAGACCAAAGGAGCCGAAAGAAACCTTGTTTCCCTTGTAAGATAAACCGTTATAGCGCATTTTATGCTGCTTTCTATACTTCGTTCTTTTCGGTTGTAACATTTCAGATTAATTTGAAAAAGTACAATTAAATGAAAATCAAAGAGTTAAAGACCTTTCATGATAGCTTCTGAAAAAGAAGCGCAAAGGTACATTTTTTAGTGGACTTCTACTAAAGAATCAGGTATAATCCTCTTTTACTCTTTAATTAAATAACAGAAAAATTCAATATGTGTGAAAAAGTTCTGTTAACGTCTGTTATCGCCGCCACGGCCACCACCTCTTCTATCTCCACCACGACCACCTCTTCTATCACGACCACCACCTCTTCTATCTCCACCACGGCCACCTCTTCTATCTCCACCTTTTTGAACAGGAGCAGCGAATAAATCCACCTTACCTAGAATTTCTCCTTTACAAATCCATACCTTAATACCAATCTTTCCATAAACAGTCATTGCTTCCACTAATGCGTAATCAATATCTGCTCTAAAAGTATGTAGTGGTGTTCTACCTTCTTTGTACTCTTCAGAACGAGCCATTTCCGCACCATTCAATCTACCAGAAATTCTAATTTTAATACCTTCTGCACCTGCTCTCATCGTGGATTGAATAGCCATTTTAATAGCTCTACGATAGTTGATACGAGATTCAACTTGCTTCGCAACTGATTCTCCGACGATATAAGCATCTAGTTCAGGCTTACGAATTTCAACAATGTTGATTTGCGTATCCTTTCCTGTTAATTTCTTCAACTCTTCTCTTACACGGTCCACCTCTGATCCTCCTTTTCCGATGATAATCCCAGGTCTGGAAGTATGAATTGTAACGGTGATTCTTTTAAGCGTTCTTTCAATAAGGATTCGGCTAATGCCACCTTTATGAATTCTTGCTCTTAGATACTTTCTTATCTTTTCATCCTCTACTACCTTATCCCCGAAGTTCTTACCACCGTACCAGTTGGATTGCCAACCTTTAATAATACCTAACCGATTACCTATTGGATTTGTCTTCTGACCCATAAAAAGGTATATTTATTATGATTTTATAAAGCTCAAATAACGATTAATCATTGTTTTCTGTATCAACTTCTTCCGCTTCCGCTTCACTTGCTAGTTCAACTCGATTTTGCACAACTAAAGTAACATGGTTACTACGCTTTCTAATTCTATGTGCTCTACCATGTGGCGCAGGACGGAATCGCTTTAGCATAGAGCCACCATCTACGAAGGCAGTCTTTATATACAAATCATAATCATCTGCATTTTCTACATTCCCCAATTTGTTTTCCCAATTGGCGATTGCAGATAAAAGCAGCTTCTCCATCCATACGCCACCTTCCCGCTTTGTATATCGCAAAATATTTAATGCATTCTCCACATCTTTTCCTCTGATTGTGTCTACAACCATCCTCATTTTCCGGGGAGACATTGGGCAATTTTTCAATTTAGCAACTGCTTCCATAGCTAATTCTTTTATAAAAGTGTGGTAACTACTTTCTAGTGCAAATCAAAATACTTTCTGCAGCTTAAAAAGTAATTACGAGATATTAATCTAAAATTGTTTTTCAAGTAAAATTTACTTGACGCTTATTATTGTGATAATAAGATTTTCTTAAGTCTTATACAGCAGAACATAACTTGGTTAAAAGCGCCAAGCATAGTTACCACTATTAGAAAAGACTTATCTTTTCTTACCTCCGTGACCTTTAAAGCTACGAGTAGGGGAAAATTCTCCTAATTTATGGCCTACCATGTTTTCTGTAACAAAGACAGGAACAAAGGTTTTTCCATTATGCACGGCGATAGTCTCTCCTACCATACCTGGTATAATCATGGAAGCTCTAGACCATGTTTTGATAACAGATTTTTTCTTAGATCCTCTTGACTTTTCTAATTTAGAAAGCAATTTGTGAAAAACGTAAGGACCTTTTTTTAACGATCTTGGCATTGTTAAATTATTTTTGAGTCTTAGTTCAGTGGTCTATGGTCTATTCTAAAAGAATGCTACGACCAAGAAACAAAAGACCGACCTATTTTTTTCTTCTTGAGATAATAAGCTTACTAGAAGCCTTTTTATTGTTTCTAGTTTTCTGACCTTTAGCCATTATACCAGTTCTAGATCTTGGATGCCCACCAGAAGCTCTACCTTCACCACCACCCATCGGGTGATCAACAGGATTCATCGCTACCCCTCTTACTCTTGGTCTTCTACCCAACCATCTCTTTCTACCTGCCTTACCAAGCACTTGTAATCCGTGATCAGGATTTGATGTAGTACCGATAGTAGCTTTGCAAGATTGTAAGATTCTTCTTACTTCCCCAGAAGGCATTTTAATAATAGCATACTTACCTTCTCTACCCATTAAAGTAGCGTAAGTCCCCGCACTCCTAGCGATTGCAGCTCCTTGACCTGGGCGCATTTCTATTGCATGAATAGATGCACCTAAAGGTATATCTGCTAAATATAAAGTATTTCCTACTGTAGGCGTTGCTCCCTTACCTGACATAATCGTATCTCCTACAGTTACTCCATTAGGCGCAAGAATATATCGCTTTTCACCATCTCCATATTCAATCAATGCGATATAAGCCGTTCTATTTGGATCGTACTCTATCGATTTGATAGTAGCAGTAGTTGCATCTCTATCCCGCTTAAAGTCAATAATTCTATATCTACGCTTATGTCCACCTCCTCTATTCCGCATGGTCATCTTACCAGTGTGGTTACGACCACCCGTTCTCTTCAATCCAACTGTAAGACTTTTCTCTGGTTTATCCGTTGTTATTTCTGAAAACGAATTTCCAACTCTAAATCTAGTACCCGGAGTTACCGGACTATACTTTTTTAC
>ENA-ORXT01004039-ORXT01004039.1-marine-metagenome-genome-assembly--contig:-NODE-4039-length-15512-cov-7.885390_pt1 | contig 15512 bp, 11 predicted proteins | sample MGYA00237868_ERZ511482 | MGnify/ENA metagenome assembly ERZ511482 | reverse complement strand
GGGGGGGGGGGGTGGGGGGGGGGGGGGGTTGGTTGGGCCGCGGTCCAATTATGGACCGATTGAGAAGCGATTTTTGCTTGGGTGGCCGCGATTCCTTGGGATTGCGGGTATCTGCATCATTGACCACCGCCACTCTTCACGGAGATTGGGGCCACTGCGTTGCGCGCGCGCACGTTTCTCGGCGGCCGCCGACTGAGCGCTTCGTGCGCACCCGGCTCGACCACGGTGGGGTGGTGGGTACACCGGATGGCGGGCGCGACGGGATCCCGGTCGGCTTGCAATGCCGTGACTGGCGGTGCCGTCGCCTGGTCAACCCTATGGGTGTTGGTCGTCCACTACGGCGGCCGAGGGCGTGGGGAGTGCGGGGGGTTCCCCCGCCTTTCCCCACGTGACTTGCACGGGTACCATTCGGGGGTGGTTACGTGTGATGCGATCAAGGTCTTTTTGGGGCGTACGTTGCATGTCCGTTCGGGTGTGGAGCATGTGGGGGGTGCCGCGTGTCGTCAGTGTCATGTGCCTTGTTCTTGTACTCACGCCCCCGCTTCTTTTTTCTCTTTGTGTGTCCTATGCTCGGCACTGTTTGCTGTTCTTTTTCTTTTTTGTGTTGTCGTCTATATAGTTTCTTCATGGAGCCGGTTACCAACGCCGCCGAGCAGCGGCTGTACCTCAAGTTCTTTGAGCACCTCGGCATCTCGGAGCAGAAGAAACTTGCCTTCCTCTGCACTCTATTGCGCAACCTGTACGACGCCGCGTCCAAGCTGGATCTCCACCTCGCCCCCTACGGCGCTACGCTGCATTGCGCCGTCAGCCGCATGGTCGTGTCCGATAACCCGGAGGAGGCGCCCACGCACCGGTGGATCCGGGTCGTCGACCGATTGGGCTTCTTCACGGACGCGAACACTCACTCCGAGCGCATTGTCAACCTCGGCCTCGCGTATGCCTACCGTCACCTCGAGGCGGACGCGCTCGCGGAAGCCAATGCGCTGCTACTGCGGAAGGCCCAGCCGAGCGCCGGCCGGAAGGAGGCCCCCGTGGTGGAGGATGTACCGCGTGGCGGAGCGCTTGTGTCGACAGGGACCGCCAACCCAGCGGCCGGCGCTGCTAGTCGCTCGGAGCTGGAGCCCGGGCGGATTGACGGGGGCGATGACGAACAAGAAGAGGAGCTTCCCGCGGGTGGCCTCGTCGTCTCCGCCAACGCGCAGACGCCTGGTGACCCCGAGGGCGACAGCGGTGACAAGGAGACGGCGGGGGGGGAGGTTGAGGGCGCGCTGCCTCCTGGGGGGCTTGTCGTATCTGCGCTGGCGCCTCTCGACGGTACTGTCCATTTACGTGGATCCGGCACTCAAGGGGAAAACGGTGTGGCGAGCGACGAGACCGACTCGGGCAAGCGTCAAGCGGCGGCAGCTGCTGATGCTGCTGCAGTCGCAGACTCGGCTGATCTAGATGCGGTGGACGACGTTGACGCTGGATCTATCCCGTCCCACGTCCTGCACGACCACCAACCAACTGTGCACCCCCCTGCGTCAGCCGTCAAGGTGGTGGCGTCGGTGTTGCGCACGGTCATGGACAAGCCGGACGGGAAGGACGTGCTACGCAAGCTTCTTGGAGACGGGGTACTTTGCCTTGCTCGCTCGCGGCCGGAACCTCCTCCCGCGGCCGGCACCGCTCGCCCAACTGGAGCCAAGGCGGACGCCGCCGCAGTCCAGCGCATGTGCCGTGCATGGTGGCCGCATTGGAAGGCCCCGCAAGATCTGGGGAGCACCAAGCCGCCAGACGGTACGTTGGCGTGCCTGCTTAACCGTAAGCGCTTGTCCGCGTCCTCCCGATGGGCCATCCTCGTCAACCTCGCCGGTGGCATCAGCGCGCTGGAGGACATGAGCTTCAAGTCGTCGCCATTGTTCAAAAAGGACAAGCTCCCCGTGATCGAGTGCGTGCAGCGGGTGAGCGGCAAGTCGCCGATGAAGATGACTGTCGTGATCGCCTGCATGCTCCTGCTGGTGACCAAGGAGGAGCAGTTTGCCTCCATCTTGACGGACCTGGCCTTCGCAGGGAGAGCGGACGTGAACAAGAACGCGCCTTTGACGAACGCGTCCCGCCACGAGTTCATCACCGCGGGGCTCGCTCCATCTGCCTCCATGAGCAACCAAGCGTCGCAGACCGGGTCGCTTTCAACGGGCGGCGGTGCAAACGCGTCCGTGTTTGATGATGCACCTCCACAAGACCTCGGTGAGGAGTACTTGTCGATGGCATCGGATGTGGCGCTGGACAACAGCAAGGAGGCGAAGAGACGCCGTGCGCAGCGGATGCAAGCCCTCAAGGCCAAGCCGCATACGCGCGGTGCTCGGCCACCGGTTCCCCCCGCATCTACAACGGCGACAGGGCGCGTCTTTGTCGCGAATGGCACGAGGTCGGCGCCCGCCGCAGGCGCTGCAGGTGGTGGGCCGGTTGGCGCTCCAGTCGTCGTTACGGTCGTCCAGGGCGGCAATGCATCGGCCACTTCACATGAAGCCACCAAGACGGCGCCGCGGCAGCGCCCTTCCCGGTCGCGGAAAGCCACGGCAGGTGTGGTCCGTGAGGCCCCTGCTGCGGTCCGCGGCGGTGCCGCCGGTGGTGCCCGTGGGCGTGCACGGGTTCCAGCTGGGAAACGCCCGGCAGCCCCGCCTCTTTCAACCGGCGACGCCACGGCCATGCCAAGTGCTACTCCCAAACCATCTGTTCCTGCTGGAGCGCCAGTCGAGCCGGGCGGTGTTGCAAGGATGGGGGGTAGTGGTGCTCCCAATGTGGTTGTTGGTGGAGCCGTTGCACGATCTGTGTCTGAGGGACTCCTGCCTCTAGCGTCTACTTGCTTTTCTGCTCCTTTGTCTGATCAGCCCATTGAGATGGGGCAGAGGGATGTGGGAGATGTCGGCGTGGCCAAAGGGGTGCCGCAGTCGGGGGGCAGAAGGGTGGGCGGCTTCGAAACAGCCGAGGAGAAAGACGAGCGTCACGCTCGTGTTGCTGCGGAAATAGGTGCAGCTCAAGATTCTCTTGACCACTTATTGAAACTGAGGTACCCCGGGGATGCTCCTAGCAGTAAATAAGATTAACATGTGTTCCCAGAAGAATAATAACCTACAAGCGACGCCACTCCCCATATAACCTCAAAGCAACCGGGTCAGCTCGCAACCGCGACGCCGCAAAAGACTTGATGTGCAACCCACTCTTGGTTGGCACCCGGCTCAAAGCAGTCTGCACCATGCCCGGCTCAAAACAGTCAGCCAACTCGAGCACTGCTCGGGAGACACTCAAACTCTGGGACATGTGGATGGTGGTGGCCCAACCCAACACAAACGGCACTTGCAAACGTACGGCCAAGGCACCAGGGTAAGCAAGGATGCGAGCAGTGAACTTCACAGGGGGACAAGCAACCTCAATCCACGAGTCACCCGCATCATGTACGCCGGCCTGTCCGCGATCCACCCCAACCGGCAGCGTGTGATTGTCGAGCCGGACAATCGGGGTGCCGTCGGTGTCGTACGAGGAGATGAAGCCGACGCTGCCATGCCACACACCAAGCGCCTTCCGTCGGTTGTTGTTGATGATGACCCGAGCATGAAGACAATGCGGCACCACGGCAGGAGCCACACAATCCACCAACGCCGCCTTCCTCGAATACTCGGACACAGCGGCGAGGACTGGTCGGCGGAGTGTCGCGTCTCGGTCTGGGTCCTCCTCCACGTCGTCAACAGCCACAAACAAAGGAGCATCAGCACCAGACGTGAGGCGCCGGAGGCAGGCACGGTTGTGGGCGAGGACCCCCTTGTGGTGCGGCATTAAATGGAGGACCTCGTACCGCATGCGCTCGTACTCGAGGCCCTCCACCCAGCAGTCCTTGACGAGTTCCTCCACCGCCGGGGAGAAGTTGCCGACCCGCGCATCGCGGACGGCTCGGATGAAGCTGGGGTCCTTCTGCCGGAAGGAACCAGGTAGGTCCAGGAAGGCGTCGCCAAAAAGGAGCCGCCAGCAAGGGGCGGTATAGGCCATGGCCCCTTTCACTGGTCCCAGTTGTAGAAAGTCCCCGAAGGCAAACCATAAACAGGGCCGGGAGGAGTCGGACCGCGACTGGCACAGAAGCTCGTGCATGATGCCCAGCTTGTCTGCACCTACGAGGGAGACCTCGTCAAGCAGCACTGCGCGAACCCGGCTTAGCCGCGCCTTGATCGGCCGAAAACGGTCGGTCTGCAGCAGACGGGCAGCCTCAAGGCTCGGGTCAATCCGCGTCGGGTCGTAATCACGCACAAAGCCAAAAAAAGAGTGAAAGGTCATGCCGCCGGCCGTCTTTGCCGACGTGCCGGTCGGGGCGAGCACGACCACCTCGCCCTCCGCCGGGTAGCGCTGCTGCAGAAAGACTCGCAGGCGCCGCAGCAGCGTAGACTTGCCGGCACCAGGCCCGCCCGAGATGAAGGCACTGTTGACCCTTGCAAAGAGCTGCTCGCAAACGTCATCCCACCGTCCGGCACCAGCGAGAAGGCCGATTGGCCCGACACCGTTTGGAGACAGCGCGCCGCCGTCGCTTCCGGCACCTTTCAAACGGCGAACAGAGGGGCCGGCTTGTGCTTCAGTCCTGCTACCTCCACGGAGCGGGGTACGACCTTGCCGCGCTGGGTGAGCATCTTGCCCATCCCTCTCGACAAAGGAAGAGGGTGGTAGGTCACAAGGCCGCTGCAGACCAGAGGCAGCCCGTCCCGCGCTTGCAGGAGACCGACCGTCACCGGCGCCCGGAGGGACCACCCGCTGGATTGTTTCCAGCAGGTCACACGCGTCAGAGGCCGACCACTGCGTTGCCCGACCGGCTCTCGCGGCCGGTGGAGTGCGCGGCCGCACTGGGTCATCAAACTCCGCATCCGGCGACCGCCGGCGCTTGGTGGGGCGGCCACCCGTGAGATCAAGCTCGACGATGGGCAGCTCTGTGGCCAGGCGTCGCCCGGGTGACGACGACGAGTTGCCACAAACGCGCCCCTCTGTCGACCCGAGTGGTGCCGTCACCCGAGCACCCGCGCCGGCAGGGGCCGCGGGGCGCTTGCCCAGTAGCGACTTCCCAATTGGGTCCTGCACGACGGCGCCGCTTCGCGAGCCCCCGCTCCACGACGCGCACGAGCTGCTGAAAAACTGCACGTCGACAAAGGTGGATTCCGCCGTCTTCCCGTCCGCCGCAGTTCCAGCACAGGAGCTCGTCGCCGCCGTAGCCGGAGGCAGACCTGGCTGCGGTGCGCTCGGGATCTGCCCGATACGCGGGACACGAGGATCGTCATCTTCGTTCGGCCACCGCAAAATGTCCAGCAAGCACCGCCCAGCGTCATGGATGAGCCACTGCCAAGCGAGCATCTCCGACGCGAACCGTCGAAAGACGCAGGCACCGACATCCGGGTCCCGCACCATCGCCAACGCCGAGGCGACGCCCGCTGCGTCAACTCCAAAGCAGCTCGAGGAAGAGCGGGTCACGACCGCAATGCGTCCGCCGTGGTCGTTGCCGATCGTCTCGGAGCGCCGAGCAAGCGCAGCGGCAGCCGCCATCGCCTCCGTGTGAACGGGGTTGGTGAGCCAACAAAGTGCATCCTTTTGTGTTGTGAAGCACCGCGTGGCGAGCATCCCATTGCTCTGGACCGCGACGACGCGACGCCCAATCTCAGCCGCATCGGTCCAGTTGTGGATGACGCACATCGACGGTGACAGCACGGCGACGTACTTGCGCGCTTTGGTGGACGCGGCGGCCATCTCCGTGCTCCTTGTGGCGTGGAGCTGCTCAAACACCTGCGCTGATTGAGAAACGCTTGGTCACGAGCCCCTTGCTGTGGGCAGAGAAGCGTCCGAGTGTGAAGAGAACAGAAAAGCACGACAACAGGAAAGCACCGCGATGAGAGGAAAAACTGTCAGTGACATAGCCCCACAGGTTTTGGCGACCACAAAGCGTGCAGCCCTGCACAAAGGAAACGAAAATGCGTCCGGGTTGTGGAGTTCGTAGGAAAGGATGGCGCCCACAGGCGTCAACGGCAGAGTGCGACCTCGACGGTACACGTACAAAGAGAGGAACGGCCATGCGGCCACCCGCAAGCGTCGACGGCCAAAGGTGCTATTGACGACACTGGAATGCCCACAAGAGCAAACAAGAAGAGCTGTGGTCGACCGGTCGTGTCTCGGAGCACCAGAGCGACAGAGGGATAAAAACATACCCAGTGGCAGCCGAAAAGAAAGAGAGGACGACCAAGGAGCGTTCGCAAAGGAACCGCGGCGGCCGCGGTCACCAGGATGGCGCCAACGACTCCGTGGTGTGCACCAAACGAGTGGGGGGAGAGCGCGGGCAAGACACTGCAACGTGCGTGGCTTGGTCACCCGAGATCGAACCGTTGCAACAGCGTACATCCGGGTGGCGAACTGATCAGGCTCCGCTTGTTCACTGTCATACCCGGGCTACCTCTGTGACGTGTCAGCGCGGCACACGCGTCATCCTGCCTGCAAAGCGGCATTGCAGCAATGAACGGGGTACACGTCATCCAATTCCACTGACAACTTGACCGCTGACCCGCCGTGTCCCACTGCCAGTCCCTTTCCCGACCGCCCGCTGCCCACCCCCGTAGCAGCCGCTGGGCACCCAGCCTCTATGGAAACCGTATTTAGGCAGTACCTGTGTGTATACAGGAGACCTACAGAGAGGGACGACCGAGAAAACCTTCATGCACGTACACCTGTGTCGCGACAATAGTGAAGGAACGGACGCCCTGTACCGACTGCCGAACTGCTGTCCCTCGGCTGCGCTTGTGCATCTCCTCCAATGTGTTCATGTTTTCCATCCTACCATGCCGCACCCCACTTGGTCATAGATCTTGGCACCAGTTGTCTGTTGATGGAAAATCAGAAAGAAGCCCAGGTATGTGCTGCAGTCTACCAGCACTCGGGTTCCACTAGTACGAATGTGGATGCAGTCCCGTCGGGTGGAAGCTAATGTGGCGCCTACATCTCGGCCAACGCCGGACGGAAGGCACGTTTGGCACCCTAAGGAGTTGCGAATGATGGACCGTGCTATCAGTAGTAGTACACAATATGCTGCCAAACCAATGAGGTGGGCATCGGCTGACACTCAGCTGGCTTTTCTAGGCACCCGCAGTGCAGCTGCTGTGGAGAACTGTCTTGACCCACATCCCTCATGGTGGTGCGGTTGTGCACTGGTCGGCCATTCACTTTCTGCTGCTCGCGCACCCACTGCTCGTTGAGCTTCGTCTCCCAGTCCAGCTGAGCGGCTCGCTAGCTGCGCTGCCCAGAAAAAGTGGATGCTTCTAGTTTCTATGAGCTGCTCTGGTCGTCGGGTTCAGTTCGCTTTTGGCTGGTCATGGTGTCGTGTGGTGCTCAGAGCACCATGTTTGTGCAGTGCTGTCTATCCACAGTAGGAAGGCTATGGGGGGTTGCGTGCAGCGGACAGGTGCTTTCCAGATGCGCTCGCTTTGCTTGTGGGTCAGTGGCGTCGCTATGCCATCGCTGCATTTCCCGAGCCATTCGGCAATTAGTTACCGTGGAAGTCTTCAGCTCCACTTTAGCACTTCATGCTGCACATTCTCCAGTACACACGTGTCGCTCCACAAACGTATAGATCATGTGGCAGGGAAGCCCCCCCTGGGTTCACTGTTACTGTCGAAGCGGGTCCGGATCTTGGTTGAGGATGACAGAGATGAGGTCGTACAAGTCGTCCGCGGAGTGGATGCCCACCTGTGAGCATGGCAGTGTCACACTCACAGTGTTCATTCTTTGCTGACAAGCACTTCCATACCTGAGCATGTGCTCTTCTGTCCCACTCGACATGGCATGAACCAGCACAAGCTGTATGTCTGTGGCAGTGGCGTGCATTCCTGCCGGCCACGTCTGATGGCAGTCGGGCTCGGTAAAACGAGCTCGTGTGTACACAGGCAATAAAAATCATTCTTCTTCGTGGTCCTCTTCTACGTCAGACGCCAGCGGCGTGGCCACGCTCGGCAACACCGACAGCACGTCATCACCCACCTGCATATCATCAAAGAACAATGCAATGGCCATCCGCTCCCGCAGAGTGGAGATGTCCCGCTGCGAAAACAACAAGGGCGCTCCCAGCGAAAAGCAATCAGCAGCCGCTAACACAAACACCCCACAACTTCCTCCATCGGTCTGCCGCGGCCAGCGCGGATCCGCCCGCACCGCCCACGAGGCAACATCCCAACTGGAGGCAGCATCCGGCCCCAGGCGGGAGCGCACCTCGTCACCCAGCCACCGCCGCAAAACGTCCACCACGCCGTTGCGGTCCGCGCGCCTGACCGAGTCGTAAAAGCAGAACAAGCGGTTGGCCACGTCGATGGCCACGACCACCCAGTGCAACCCGTCGATGTTGACCGGCACGATGATCTTGTCGACGGCGTCCAGGTCGAGCCCCATCTTGACGCCCCAGTTGCGCACCCGGTCGTAGCTGTAGCGGGACGGGAGCGGCGCGAGCCGTGAGAAGAAGAAGGAGTTTAGCATTCTGGTCCGTGGCATGAAGCGGCCGCCCGCAGCCGAGAGCGCATCCCCGCCCGGCGCCTCCTCGTGGAGCGTGCCCCCAGGATGCAGTTGCGCGGCGCGCTCGTTGATGAGCGCCACCATGGAGTTAAGAAGCTCGTCGTTGAGCCAGCTCTCCCCCGCGAGTCGCAAGAAGTCGGCGCCCTTGAGGACAATACGGGCCTTGTTCCGCGGGCGCACAGCCTCCGCAGGGGGGTGGTCAATGAGGCGGCGCGCAAATGCGAGCGCCTCCTTGGACAATGGCCGCGTGTCCATCGGCTCGGGGTTGGGGACAGATTGGCCGTCGATCCAGCGCGCATGCTCCACGAGTAGCCACCCGTGCAGGAACTTGTCCAGCGCTTGGTCACCGTCGAGTAGATTGCCGCTCGCGGGCTCCGTCTCATCCACTGCCCCTGTCAAATCCACGAAGGCCTCATCAACGAGACCGGTGGCTGCACCTGCGTCCCCCGCATGGTCTGCAATCGCGCTGGGATCCCCCGCCGCGTCTCCAACCACGGCCGCGTCGGCCACCCCCGTCGCGTCGGGCTCCGCCGCCGCGTTCTGACCCGCGTGTGCATCAACCGCGCGCACCCAGTGGGTCGCGGCCACGCAGTTGCTCGCTCCGACCGCGTCAGCGACATCCATCCGCGTGCCGGCCACGTCCACCGACATGGGCACTGGTACGAGCTGCATCGCCCCTTCGCGCCCCCCCATCGAGTCGGCCGCCACAGCAGAGTCGGTCGCCGCCACGCCGTCGATCACCTCCAACGCGTTGGACGTCCCCACCGCGACGGGTGTCTCTTGATTGGTGACATCGTCGCCGTCGAGCTGCTTGCACGAGCACAAGGAGACGCGCGCGCATTGGTGGGACACCTTGGAATGGAAGAAGGGCGCCAACCACACATGGTCGTTTTCCCCAGGCGAGTTGTCGGCGTTGAGGCGGTACAACTTGCGGATGTTTGCAAAGGCGACTTGCACCATCTTGTGCACCATGTAGGTGGCTGGGGCCATGTACGCCAAGCTGGTACGGTTGACGACGGCGATTGAGTGCGAGACCTCCGCGGCTTGGGTTGCGACGCCAGCCGTGGACCCCAAGCTGTCGTCGGGCATGTAGATGGGAGAGCAGGTGTGCGTGATGGAGTGCGACCGATCCAAGATGCAGCGCACCCCGTGGGCGCGCATGATGGGCCTCACCCGCCGCATCGCGTTCTTGTCCAGCTTACACGCCACGTCGTAAAAAATCACCTGCGGCAGCTTGGGAAACCGCTCCAAGACGATGGAGAGTGCCTCCCCCACGCTCTCTGCCCGGAACAGGCAGCGAAAGCCCAGCGTGATGACGTGGGGGCAAACGACATTGAAGACGCCTTGAGTCAAACCGGCCTTGATGGAGAAGGCCTTGTTGCACGCGTCGCCCTCTCCCTCCAGGTCTGCAACATGCCGGTCCTTACCCCGGTACTGGACCCGCCGCTTGGCCGCCTCCGAGTCCATGATACCCGGGCGCACCCGGGGCAAACCCGCAAAGTACTCGTAGCTGACGAGCGGGTCGTTCTCGTCCAGCGCGGCGAGGTCCGTCTGCTCGAATCTCCAGTCGAGGTAGTCTGCCGGCGTGGGGGTGCCCTTCCATCGTGCACAATAGTTGGCGTTCTGCCAGCCCGCGTCCAGGGTGCTCTTCTTGGACGCCTGCTCTGCGTAGACGTCGTCGACGTACTTCTCGATGGAGACCGCTTTCAGCAGCAGCTCGCCGACCGCCGCGCGCAGCGAGCGGTCCTCGTCCAGGTCGTCCGCAAACTGCCCCAGGAAGCTTGCCACGTACCCGACCCCATCGGCGGCCGCCGTGAATTTTCGCCACTCGTCCCTCCCCCGGATGCGGATGGCGTTGGCCAGCAGCTCGACGGCCTTCTCGTCAAAGCTCTGGAACATGCCACAGATCGTCTCCGTGAGCATGGCGTGCAAGAAGGGGTGTGCGGCGCACCACACGTCCGCGTCCTCCAGCGAGTACGACTCAAAGGCCGGGCGGCACAGCCCAACGCGGTCGGACCATACCTCCACGGGCTTCTTCGGGACGGGCCCCTTGCCGCCCAGCACGAGCTTGCCCTCTTTGTCGACGCGCACCGCGCTCTCCAGTGTGGAGGCCATAGACGACCGACGTCGCTTGGGGCCGGGAGCGGTGGTGGTGTTGGCCGTCGGAGTGGTGCCGGTCGCCCCGTCCTCGTCGCCAGGCGGTGGTGGGGCGGCTTGCGGATTTCCCAGCGGGAAAAAGTGGAAGAACACCTTAGCGGCAGCAGCTTCCGGCGTCGGGCGGCCAGGGGCATCGACCATCTCTTGCCAGGCCCGCAAGGCCGTGATTTGGCCCGCCGTCAGCGCCGTGGAGCTCCGCAACACCTTTGAGATGGCGTCCCGCAATGGAGCTTTCTCAAAGATGCACAGCTTTGACGCCGGGATGTCAAGCACGGGGCAGTTCTCCCCGGGCCGTAGCGGCGTTGTGTCATCGGGATCCGAGCATCCGAGTGCTTGGGCATCAATGACGATGAAGGCGGGATTCGGACCGCACAGCGGGCACCGCCCCGACTCAGGAGGGATCTTAAAAGTCTTGATGACGGCGGTGCCGAGCTTCACCACGTCTTGCCGCCGCAGGGAAAACGACTGCACGTCGGCCGAGAGGTGTCGGGTGGCCGCCGTGTAGGTGGTGCGGCCGGCAATGATGGAAGACACCAACTTATCCACCACCCCCCGAGTGAATAGCAGCCACTGCTTCTTCTTGTTCCGCCGCCGCAGGGAGAAGAGCGCGTCCTCGTTGCCGTCGTACTCAACCGTGCGCTTGCAATCTGCACCATCGCACTCCCATCGGCCAACCCACACCTGCTCAATGCAAAACGGCCGAGATCCACTTGACATCGGAGATGCAAGTCAGTCATCCGCGTGCACAGAGAGCATTGGCGGCGTGGCTCGCCGATCCACAAAGAGAATCACGTGCAAAAAGACATGAGCAAAAAGTGGAGATGAGCTCGGACATGAAAGCATAGAAGACAGCAGCACATACCTTCAAAGACGGCGCAGACGGATGGTGTGTCGTCAACAAGCCCGGCTCCTTGACCACCTCGTGGCGCTCCTCGCGCTTTTGACCGCAGCTTCCGCAACATGGCTCCACCAGCACGTCCCGTACGTCTCGTAGGTGGCCTGCCCCCATCGAGAAGGCAAACAGCTGGTTGTGCATCTTCAAGTCGGACGCCTTCGCTGCAGCAGGTCCCGACACCCTCTTCATGTACAGCGCCCGCCAGTCTGCCGTCCGCGCCCATACTTCTCCTTGATCACATTCCGTCGAGCACGGCAGCAGGTTGCGGGAGGCGCGGGAAGAGAGCTTTGCCTGGTCCGGATCTTGCGGGCCCCGGATCGTATCAGACTCCTCCTTCTCGACCCCCTCGTCCTCCTCCTCGTTATCAAGCACCTTCGCACGTGGAGCGCCGGCATGCTTACGGGCATGAAGGCGCGCCTTGACAGCGACGGGTACCGTGCCGGTGCTTGCGTCCAAAAACCCATCAGGACCCTGTCGGTCACGTGCAACGCGCACGTGACCACAACGACCGCGGAAGCGCCGGCACCCCGGGGCAATGCAGGCGGGTGCGTTGCCGGAGCTGAAGGACACGACGGAAAAGACCGATCGGTAGAGCACCGCCCACAGGATCGTCACCCCGTACTCGTCGGGTACCGCAAAGTCGGCCGCGTCAGCGCGGAGGCGCATGCGCCCGCGGAAGACGTCGATGCCCACGCCCGATACCGCCAGCGCCTTGTTCATTGCCACCGTGTGGATGCACTTCGTGCTACGAGCAGATGCGGAGAGGAAGAGGGCGTTTTGGGTGCCGCCAAAGCACGAGCACAGGAGACCGTCACGGCAGGACACCCACATGATGGCGACGTCTTTCTTGCCGACGCCGCTGCGGAGCACGATCGCTCGCGACCGCGAGTTCTTGTCGCCAATCACCCGAGCAGTGACGGAGGTGCTCCGAGAGACGAGCGGCTGCGACGAGGGCAGCCCGCAGGCGCGCTGGATGCAAGCCACGAGCGCCTCCTGCACAAAATCTTGAACAAACAAAGCGGCGCGCGGGGTGCGCTTGCGTACAGCAGGGCGCAGCGGCGACAGAGCTCCAGCCGAGTCGTCACCTTCATCACCATCTGCACCTGAGGGTCCGGCAGTAGACACCGTCCGTCGATCGGAGCGGTCCTTCGGTTGGACGTCATACCGCTTCTTGATGTGGGTGGCGAGGTCGCGATCTCCTCCTCCTCCACGAGCGCGTTCCATCTGCGCGCTCCATGAGCGCCCGACCGGTCGGCCACGACTAGCGGCAGCGCTGCAATGCACGACAGTGCTTGGACCGTGATGACACGGAAGCAGAGCGACTCTTGCCGCCAAAGCTTTGGCGGCGTCCCGGCTCCCATAAAAGGAGAACTCCACCGGCCTTGCCAAGCTCGGAAGTGGCCGGGAGGTCGACATGGTCGAGAGTAGCCGTGCCGATCACACCCATGTCCGCCCTGCCGCCCGCCGGCGCGCTGGGGTGGCGCCCAGGCCCGCAAAACGATCCGGAAAAAGGCGCTCAAAGCCGCACACGCGGGCACCGGTAGTAAAGTGGGGCGGCGGAGCAACGGGGGAAGCGGCAAACCACCACCAGCCCGCCCAATCCAGCCGCCCCCCCCGCCGCCCGCCGCCGCACCGGGGCGGCGCCCAGGGCGGCAAAACAACACAAAAAGGCGCTCAACGCCGCGGACGCGCCTACCAGAGGTGGGGAGGGGCGGGGAGCAACGGGGGACGCCGCAAACCGCCACCAGCCCGCCCAATCCAGCCGCCCCCCACGCCGCCCGCAGGCGCGCCGGGGCGGCGCCCAGGGCCACAAAACGACGCAAAAGAGGCGCGCAATGCCGCGGACGCGCCTACCGGAGGTGGGGAAGGGGGGGGAGCAACGGGGGAAGCCGCAAACCGCCACCAGCCCGCCCAATCCAGCCGCCCCCCGCGCCGCCCGCAGGCGCGCCGGGGCGGCGTCCAGAGCCGCAAAACGCCACAAAAAAAACTGCAACGCCGCGGACGCGGCCACCGGCGGTAGGGAGGTGGGGGGGAGGTTCAGGGACCAAGCGCGGGCAGCGTCCGGTCGGGGTGGACGCCAGGCGCGCGGGGCGACGATGACGGTCGAGGTGCAGATCGGGGGCGTGAGGAGGGCGCGCCTGGACGGTCGTGAGGGGGGTCCAGATCGGTGATGTGGAGGGGGTGCCGCTGGAGGTCACGCGCCTGTCAGCTGGCAGTGTCTGGGGCCTCGGGCCCGACTGTTCGTCTGGCGTCTGGACCTTGACATGTCCGGAACCAGACGTCAGTGCCCTGATGTCTGGAGGGTGCACTGAATGGGCCGCATTGAGCGGTGGTCTGATTGCGTGTCTGAAGGGGCGTCCAGCGGCCTCGACGGTGCAATGCGGCCCTCTGATTGGCGGAAAAGCTGTTCACAGCCGATTCTCACACCCGATCTTGTGAATGTCGATCCGCCCGATTACTTCACGGGTCAGCGCGTTGATCCGCACGGGCGTGCATGCGGCGTGACGCCGAGACGCCTCCGGCGTCCCGACCACCAAGGCGTCACCCGCGCCGGCTCCTGGCTGCGCCGCACTACGGGTATACCCGCCTCGTGCATTGCGTGAATGCCATGACGGCAATGCCCTCGTGCACCACACGTTTGTTCAATTGAAACTTGTTCCCTTGCCGTTTCCCCGTTGTTTCTGCTCCTCCCCCCTCTCCCCTCCCCCCTCGCTCAACCTGTACGACTCCCTCACCGACCTGCGCGGTAGCCGCTCCCGCCACCGCACCATGCGCGTCGCCTTTCTCCACCCCGACCTCGGCTTGGGCGGCGCCGAGCGGCTCATCATTGACGCCGCCACCGCCCTAGCCGCCCGCGGCCACGGCGTGACCATCTACACGGCCGCCCGCGACGGCGCCCGCTGCTTTGCCGACGTGCACCCCGACCGGCCCGCCGGCGCCGTGCCCGCCGTCGTGGTGCTCCCCCCCCCCATCCCCCGCACGGTCGCTGGCGGCGGCGCCGCCGTCCTCGCCGCCGCCCGCATGACCGCCCTCGCCGCCGTCATTGTGGCGACGGGCCGCCCCGACGTGGTCGTTGTCGACCAAGTCGCCGCGCCCGTGCTGCTCCTGCGCGCGGCGGGGGTGCCCACCGTCTTTTACTGCCACTACCCAGACGTGGATGTGGAGGCGAGCCTCCGCGCCGCGGGGGGGGGGGGGGGGGGGGGGGGCGCCCCGCCCCCGCCTCCGCGCCCTCTACCGCGCCGCCGTGGACGCGGTGGAGGCGGCGGGCGTCGCCGCCGCCGACGCGGTCGGCGTCAATAGCGAGTTTACGCGCGCCGCGTACGGGCGGGCCTACCCGGGAGCGCCCGCCCCGGCGGTCGTCTACCCCGCGGTGCGGGCGGTCGGGGGCGGCGGCGCCGACGGGGCGGCGGCGGCGGCCGACGCGGCCGACGCCGACGCCCCCCTCACGCTCCTCTCCATCAACCGGTACGAGCGCAAAAAAAACATCCCCCTCGCCCTCGAAACGCTCGCGCACCTCCTCCGCCCCGACGGCGGCGGCGGGGTGGCCCTCCCCCCCGGCGCCGCCGCCCGCCTGCGCCTCCTCCACATGGGTGGCTACGACGAGCGGCTGAGCGAAAACGTGCAACACCACGACGAACTCGCCGCCCGCGCGGCCGCCCCCGACCTCGCCGGCCGCGTCACGCTCGCCGTCAATGCCGCCGACGCGGAGGTGGCGGGCGCCCTTGCGTGCGCGACCGCCCTCCTCTACACCCCCACCGACGAGCACTTTGGCATTGTGCCGCTGCAGGCGGCGGCGGCGGGCCTGCCGGTCGTTGCCGTGGCGGCGGGGGGGCCCCTCGAGACGGTTGCCGACGGGGTGACGGGGTGGCTCGTCCCCCCGACGGCGGCCGCGTTTGCGGGCGCCGTC
>ENA-ORXT01004035-ORXT01004035.1-marine-metagenome-genome-assembly--contig:-NODE-4035-length-15518-cov-15.366168_pt1 | contig 15518 bp, 11 predicted proteins | sample MGYA00237868_ERZ511482 | MGnify/ENA metagenome assembly ERZ511482 | reverse complement strand
GGGGGGGGGGGGGGGGGGGGGGGGGGGGGGGGGCGCATGCGCGGCGGTGGGCAAGGGGACGGCGTCAGGAGGCGTGAGGCAGCGACACGGAGACACGAAGGCGAGTGGGGTATGTGCATTAACAAAAGAACGGCCGTGCGTTTGTCGGTCGGGCCACCCACTCCCCGCCCCGCCCCCTCTCGTGCGTAAAAAGAACAGCAGAGTCCCACCGTGGTCCACACACACACACGCACACGGCACACGCACACACAGTGAAAGAATTCCCTCCCCTCCACACCCCTTACGGCCGCCCCGCCGCCCCGACCACCTCCCCCCCTCACGCGCCGTGGCGCCCCGCGGTCAACCAGTAGGCGCGCCTACCCGCGTCTGCCGCCCAAAACACGTACGTCCGCTGCCCCGTCACGAGCTCCGAACAGCGCCCTCCCCCGCCACGCCGCGGCCGCACCGCCAACGTGGCCAACACAATCATCACGGAGTGGCCGAGGTTGACGACGGCGCCCGCCCCCCCCCCGCCGTCGCCGCCGTCGCCGCCGCCGCCGCCACCGCTGCCTCCGCCCGCCGCGGCATCGTCGGGCGGAGGCTCGGCCGACGTACGTTCTGACCCTTCTTCTCGTGCCACTTCACCCGCTAGGAGGGCAACCGCCTGGGGGCGGGACGTCAGCCGCGACCCCAGGCCCGACGGCCACCGTGTGATCTACAAGTGTAGTGATGCACACATATACTTAGAACAAGGGGCTTGCTCTCCGTTTCAGCTGTGGCAGTCTTCATTCGTGTCCTCAGGGATCTGAAGGCGTGTCAGTGTTGCAAGGGTCGCGATGACGCTATGAGCGAATGGAGTTACGTGGCTGAGAAGGACTGTCATGCCACAGGGGTCACAGGGCCCGGACGGTGCCTGCCCCCCTGCCCCCCCTCACCGCCCCGAGTTGCGCGCGGCGACCGCCCGCAGCGACTTCCGGGGTTCAAAGCGCCCACGATGACCCGCGGGTGATCGTGCCTGCGCGCCAGCTTCTGCTGCGGCGGCGCGTCGGCGGTTGCTGACGCCATCTACCGGTGCGGTTAGAGGCGCCCCGTAGCGCGGCGGTCGATCTCACCCGCCCGCCCGTGCGTTGTCTCGGCCGCGCGCAGGTGCGCTGCGCGGCCGGGTGACGGCCCCGCCCGTAGGCGTTGCGCCACGCCGGCGGGCAGTCGCCTCTGCGGTGGCGGCGACGGCACCCCTTTTCCCGCCCCACGCCCCCCCCGCCACGGCAACGTGGCTGTACGTGCCCCCGTGCGTGCTCGCGGCCATGGAGCCGGCCGGCGGGCCCAGTGTCGATGCGTCGCCGAGCGCGCCACCGCCATGAAGGCCAGGGTACAGTATTGCACGCACGTGCCTGGAATTTACAGTATTCAGGCAGGCACCCAATGAGGCCGCAAGGATACAACGATTGGCCAGCAGCCGAGCACGTGTTTGATGAGACAGCGCCGTAGAGCCACACGCTGCCTACGTGCCCTAGAAATCCAGCCCCGCTCCAGATGCTGACAAGACCTGACGTGTTCGGACTCAGTGCCGCCACGTTCCGGAGAACAGGTGGGACTCCTCGAGTATTTTACGCCAATGGTGAAAATTAAGTGAGGTCGGCCGATACGTGCTGGCCCAATCATATCTCATCCGCGCTACGCGTCTCGTGCGAGCATCAACAGAAACGGTTCCGCGTCTCTGACCCAGAGGGTCATTCTAGGATACACCAGCCAGAACGCCCCGAACGTCCGAACGCTGAACGGCCATATCGAAATCCCATTGGGCGACGTGGCCTCAGCTGGGATGCTTGGCCAATGGAATTTCATTATGGCCGTTCAGCGTTCGGACGTTCGGGGCGTTCGGGCTGGGGTAGAATGACCCTCAGCCGCAACGTAGCCGGTTCCATATGCGCCGCCGGCGGCGCCCCCTCCACCTCCGCAGGCCGCGCCGTCTCTGCAGGGGCGAGCTGTGCCGGTGGTAGCGCCTGTTGGTGTGTGGTGGGCATCGGTGGCGGGACCGGTATCCTGGCGCAGATCGCTCGTGGTATAGATGCAGACGCTGTATTGTTGCAGGTGACGACGGCCGCCTCGGCGGTGGTTGCTCCAGTCGGCGTTGGGCAAAGAAGAGACTCGAATAAAGAGATAGATTAATGTTTAATCAATCTAAAAATGGATAACTTTCAATTAATCGTTCTATTCATCGAAGTCCTCCGCCAAGAGTTTGAACTTTTTCCATCCATGCCCCATCCGCCGTCGCAGAATGGCCAGATGGAGCACTTATTGTTGTCTTCCCAGTTTTGGCCGATGTGGTCGAAGTCAAGACAGGGTCTTGGTCAACTGCCCATTGGTCGATCCACTTTATCCGGCTGAATGATTGGCTGAGACACAGTTTCGCACTGTTGATCACCCTTCTTGACATCGACGGGATCGGCCAATATGCGGAAGACAGCAATACAGTCTTTGTCCGTTATTTACTGTACCCCCCTTTTAGCGATCGTCTCTTCACGGGACACGCTTAAAGGTCTATTCCATGCATTTAGGCGCATGAGGAAAGGATTTTCCCTGTTGTTCTAGACCTTTTTTAACCATGAGAAGTAAACAGAACTGGTCTCCGTGGCGTGGGTACTCAAGGAAAAAAAAAGTAGGCGCTCAAAGGATCTTGTAGCGCTGAGATACACCTCGGTGTTACTCTGTCCCTCGAGAATCGCGCCGTTTTCTTCGACTCTGCCGATCCGGACCTAGCTCTGACCAATATCTGATGCAAGACACAGATTGATCCGATCTGGTATCCCATGGAAATGCACTTTCTCTCGGCCGGCTACGAGCATCACATGCCCCCCGCCACCACCGCCCATGTTGACCAACGGCTACCAATGTCGTACAGACTTCCCCGCAGCACCGATGACACGCATTTTGTTGCCTAGCCACGTCGAGTTACCGCCTGCAGCGTCATCAGCGGGCCATTTATTCCACAAAAAGGCGTTCAAGACAACGGTGGGATGCAAGGAAAAACGTCTGTCTCTCAAGCCTATTGTCGTAGCCGCCTGAAAGTGCGTCATAAAAAAGCTGATGAAGTAGGCTCCAGGATGCGTCCATGCGGAGCGTCAACGCTCGTTCCATTGCCGAGTTCTGTGCGCGCCAATATGAGTCGCGCTCATGCGCCTTAATGCGTGGAATCGACCTTTAGAGCAGGCATGTGCTGACAGTTTGTGCACGAAGAAAATGGCACCACCTTACCAATAAAAACGTGAAAAAGACCTTCATGTAGCCCCCCTGTGAAGAAAATACGATTTGGGACACCTCTCATCGAAGCTCCAGTTAGCACATGAGCTTAGGCGTTGCAATTCTGTAACCCCAAGAACCGGAAAAAGACTGGCTCCAAGATCGGGGGTATCCGTCCAGCACCAGTTTTTCCCGACTGGATCAGTTCTTCCCAATATCGGCTTGTGTGGGAGATTCACAGTGTTTACATAGAAAAATCGATTCTTGGGACCCCCAACAAAGGGCACGCACTGCGTTTGGAGGATTTTTTAATTTCACCAAAAAATGCAACAGCGCCGCGCACCCCTGTATGGCGCTTCCCCCTTTTCTGATGGGACACCTTGAGCTTCTGGCACCAGTTTTTTTTTTACCCCTCCCAGGAGGCCAGCGGGGGGCGATCGGAGACGCTCTGGGCTGGGCTTCTGCAGCTTTTTGCTGCACTCGTGTGGCAAAGTATTTAATTTTTGAGCCAGTCACGAGAAAATGCGCCGATTGGAGCGACTCTGGGGGTCCGGTGCTTCAATTTGGGGTGCGCTGAGAGCCGCTGTCAACCGCCATCTGAAATAAGCTTAGTTCTTCCCTAGTCGGTACTCGGATTTTTTTCACGCATCCCCCTGCGGTGTTCCAGAGGCAGGTGCTGCTAAACCGACGTCCTGCAATGTGTGCTCAATCGGGGCCTCATCCGAAAAAAGCTCAGAAGCTCACATGGCCTCCTCGTTTCTGTGCTGACCTGAACGCCCTCATTGGGCATCTGGCACCCCGGAACGTTCGGGCAAGGAGGTCATTCCTCAGCGACGGCTCTTGCCCCCACCTGTGTGGATCGCTGCAGCCGGGCAGTTCTCCCGTCGCCCGCCACGGTCAGCAGACCGGTCCTGTGCGGATGCCTCAGACGGGGGGTGTTCTTGCAGGACGCCCCTCCACCGCGTCTCGCGACGAGCAGCAGGGCTGCACCAGGGGTCTGTTGTCATACGCGCTCTTTTTCGTGAAGTCGCCTTGCAGGCACTTCACTTCCCAGCTTGTTCTCGTGGCGCTCGTGCGTGCGCTCGTCGTCGTGCTCGCGCTCGGGCTCGTTTCGGTCGGCCGTAAGGCGCAAGGCGATCGTCGTCCTTGGCAACGAGGTGGCGGTCGCTGTGTACGGCGCGGCGCTCGTGCGTGCGCTCGTCGTCGTGCTCTTCCTTGTGCTCTTCCTTGTGCTCTTCCTCGTGCTCTTCCTCGTGCTCTTCCTCGTCCTCTTCCTCGTGCTCTTCCTTGTGCTCTTCCTCGTTCCCCTCCTTCTGCTCGTCCCCGTGCTCGTGGTCGTCATCGGCGTGAGCGATAAGGAGCTCGTGCCCGTCGGTGGCAACGTTGTCGTCGTCGTGGGTGGCAAGGAACCCTTCGTTGAGCACGCGGCTGCGGTCGGCCAATCAATCGTGCTGTCTCCCTCAGCGCGTGCGTGCTCTGCTTGAAGTGGGGGTCGCACACACCATGACTCGGTGCCTCCTGTGCGGTTTCGACTCAAAGGGCAAGACCGGTCATGGCCAGGTGTCTTGTGACCTGCGCAAACTCCCTTGTCGCCGTACGCTGCCCGTCGGTAATCCCTTCAAGCGCCATGCCACACATTGTACTGACTTGGCGTGCGTTTGTAAGGAGAAGTGCCCATCTTGCGACATCGTGGGGCATTCAAACCGGACACTCGCAGTCAACGGCACGCACTACCGCAGCGGCACTGGTGGCAGTATTCTGCGGAAGGAGAGCGCGCCGCCATTGTGCGGCACGGACTACGTATGTAGCCTGATTCTCGACGCACACGCCGAGGGCTTTCGCATTGCCGCCATCGCCCACTACAAGAAGAAGTTAGACGAGTCTACTCGCTTGACTGGTGCGGCGGAGGAGCTGGTCGGCAACGCGGCGCAGTCGGGAATGGACCCAGCGGCGAGCGTGGCTCGGATGGAGGAGATGGGCATGAAGGCCGCTACTCTGGACCCATCTAACCGCACGCATTTCAACGAGTCTTCGCGTCTCCTGGAAGACCCGAAGGTTTCGGCTGTGGACGCAGCCTTGGGTGCTTGCGGTGTGTACGTCGGTTCGCCGCGTTCGTCGGTGGTGGGCGCTGCTTCTTCGACGGGACCGTTGGTGGGCGTACCCTCGGCGCAGGGCGTGGCGGGTGCCGTTCGAGCAGCGGCTCGGGCCGCGCCGTCTGCTACTGCGGCCGCCGCTGCCGGTGACGGACGACCGTCAGGACGTCAGGCGACGCCGCCGTCACGCGGCGGGCATGCGTCGCGAGGGAGCTCCGTCGTAAGCGCACAGACGCTCTTTGGCGCCAACAACTTGTCAATGGCGCAAGCCGGCCTCGACACCGCTCGACGCCTCTCATTGACGGGGTCTGTTTCGACTCGGACAGGGTCAAGAACTGCCAACGCGACTGCGGGCGCGGGCTCGGGTAGTGCGACGCGGTTGTCCGACGCACCGGCGAGCCCCTTTGCGTGGCCACCCGGCGAGCGCCAGCGTTTCGAAGAGTCCCTCGGTGCATTCGAGCTGCCCTCGCTCAGCAGCATGACATCCGAAGAGCTGGCAGTGGCGGCGCACAAGGGCTCTCTTGGCGACGCCATGGCGTCCAAGTTGCCGGAGGTGAAAGCGGACTTCATCGATGGCGCTCATAACAACATGCTGCTGGGTGTAATGCTCACGTGCGGTGTCGTGACGCCGGCGCGCTTCGCTGAGCAGTTGTGCTCGACGCGGCTGCAGAAGCCGCATACGAACTTGTTGATGATGCTTGCTGTCTGGATGGTGAACATGCACAAGGACGCGGTCGTGTCAGTGGCGGACGCAGGGCCCTCCCGCAAGCGGTCGCGGCCCGGTGACGTTTTGGGTGGTTCCAGCAGCGTGAACGGTAGTGGAGACGATAGTCCCGATGGAGAAGGACCCTTTGACGTAGACGAGGTTCCACCCCACGTTTGACGGTGGTTGACTCTTTAGAATACACAGCTAGTTTGGGTGACCTCGTGTCTCACTTGTTCCACCACCCACTCGTGCACCCGACAAAGCTCGGCGACAGCGAGTGCACTTCAGGCACGACGTGCGTACGACCACGGTCGATGGCATACGGAGTCAGCAACAAGTGCCCCGTAGCAACCTCAAAACCACCACCGCCTGTGGGATCTAGGGACACGCCCGCATGATAGACAGAGAGACACAGGCACCACGCGACTCCCGCGCCTAACGGGCCTGCAAGTCTCATCGGCACGAGAAGGAAGAGGCAGCACCACAGCTGCTGCGGGGATGCTCCAAGTCGATGGTCACCACACGTGCTCTCTGTCCCAAGTCGATCGATTCCAAAAGCACACTGGGAAATATTCGCGTAAGTCCCTCACTGCCCGTCGGACAATACCAAATGTCACATCAAACACTTCGAGATTAGCTGTCAAGGTGGGATCTTTTTCCGGTCATGGCGCACACTGCACGGAGAGGCCATGTCTCTTGAAACACTTTCAATGTCCACAGAGCCTTCCAAAACAGTTGATCGAAGGCAGAGCCATCAGCACCACGAGGATGCATGTCATCGAACGATATTGAACAATAGTTGACACTGCCGAACACTTTCATCGCCAGGCATCTGAAATCCCACTCCGTACGAAAGGTTTTCCTCTGGCTTGACGTGGTCTGCAGCTGGCAGTCGTAGAAGGGCAAACTGTGGCGCGTGTATTGACTGACGGGATTGTGAGGGCGTGGCGCGAGCCTCCGTCTGTTGCGAGGTTCATGCCCGCGACGGCAATGACGTTCATCATCGTGACGTGGGGCAAGTTATTGCCTGCACCGGTAGCGGTGGCGCGTCGAGCTCTACGCCGCTCTTCTGTGGGCACAATGACCGCACACGCACTGTGGCACGCGTGGCCGCGTGGCCGCGGCGTGCGGTGCCCCGCAGTCGCTGCACGCCCCTCACGCCGTGGTGGTCCCGCTCGGGGCTTGTGTTTGGTTTGAGTGTCGGGTGTGCCTCTGCCAGGACTCCACTGCTGAAGACTTCATCGCTCATGTGTTCAACGCCTACAAAGGAAAGGGCAAGCGCGTGGCTCGGTAGGACTCTCACTTTCCCTTGCTGTCATTGACAGTGGTACTTGACTGCTCTGCTGTATGTGCTTCAGATGCGCGCGAGAGGAAATATCATCTCTAGTTGTTTCCTTCGCTTGCACCCTTCAAAAGAGCCGACGGCCCATTGACTGCCTGGTCCACCACGCAGCTACCCCTTCCAGCAGTCAGAGTAAAACTCCTTTGCTTTCCACCAGTACCACTGCGACGCCGCCGACAACAACAACCTCGTTGCCAGGCACAAGTATGAGAACCGATACCTACACCAACACGACAACACTCGATGACTCTACCAACACGACAACACTCGATGCCGACGAGGATGACATGGCTGTCACAAACCGTCACGCGCCACGAACCCAACGAACGCCCGCGAGGAAGGCATGACCGCGGCGTGGTTCACGACAGCTACCGCAACCTTGTTCACGACTGCGACCTTGTCCACGCCCCCCAACGCGCGCGCGTCGTGCACCATCACCGCAAGCATGTCCCCGCTCACGACAGCGACCTCGCTGCCGTACAGGAGCACGAGCACCAGCAGGCGCTTTTTGCTGCGCGCCACATTGTCCAGTTCGGTCTCGGCGACGGCGTGTTCGTTGAGGCAGACGAGCGCTCGCCCTTGAGCCGAGACCACCACGGCCTCGTCGCCGCCACCGAGGACACGCGCACCGTGCGTGACCTTGTCCCACAACAACCCGAGCACGTCGTCGCCGACGCGGCCGACCGCCGCGCCGTCTTTGATGGCGAGTGGGTCCTCACACCCACCCCGGCACATCATAGCCGTAATCGAAGAAGAGCTCCTCCCCAGGAGTCACCGACGTCTTGGCGAACAATCCCACTCTGATTTCACCGCTTACGTTAAGCAGCTTCGCCTCAACGTTGGCGAGCTCCTTTCCGCGGTGATTGATGAACTTCGTCCGGTTTCCCATGTACTTTGCATCGATGTTAACAGTCTTCGTGATGGAGTACAGGAAGCTGACGCCCATAGCGTCGTAGACGCGCCCCCGCGCACGTGCCTCCTCATTGGAAACCAGCTCGCCGACATACTCACCGACGAAATCCCTGGCAGCCGCCGGCTCCGCAGCGAAGACCCCAAAGCCGTGTGCTCCTGAGCGACCAAGCACGCAACGTACTCGGGCACCGATCTGTAGCTGAACATTCCGGCAGCGACGCCGTCCGGCCACTTCTCCAGCAGCGACGCCGCCGCTCGCTACGTCGGCTGCAGTGAGGAGCCCAGCACCACGCAGAGGCGGCACACCACCACGTGAGCGAGGATGACCGGATGGTGATGGCAGCCCGTCGACACCAGTGTCTGGGTGCCAGTGTGCACCGCACGTGACACAAGCGTCGGGGTCGCACTCCCTGTCGACGCCGAAGCACGGGCACTCGTCCGTCGCGCACCGGGACGGCGGCACGCATGCGCACCGCGTACGGCGGTCGCAGAGCCGCGACTCCGACGCGGGTGTGGCCTCGATGAGCGCCGACGCGGTGCCGCCGGACGACGCCGGCCCCCCTGCTTCTTTCAAAAAACCACGAGCACACCAGCATGACCTCTCACACGAAAGGTTGGCCTTTGCGCATCTGCAGCGCTCCACGGTGCACGCACCAATGTGGAAGCACGGCACAAAGTCGTGCACCTTCTCAGGCGCGTCGGGGTCCTCCTGACTGCTGGCGTTCGCAATTCTCCCAGATGACGACAACTCGCCCAGCGACAACGGCGGCGAGGCCTGCGACGAGTCTGGCAGCTGCAAAACGTGCGCATCCGCGGCCCCGGGAGCTGCCACGGGCGCGCGGCAAACACGTGCAGGGGCCTCCACATCAACATCTTGATCAGGGGGCTGCGGGAGTGACACGTCCCTCCCATTCCACCCTCCCGTTGAAATGAAGTCAGCAATGCCGCGACACGTCTTGCCACGCACAAACCTGGCGAGGCGGCAGGTGTCGTCTGCCCCAAAAATGTCCGCACCAAGATGAAGAAGCGCCACCTGGCCTTCACTCCAGCCACCGATGGTGGGCTTCTCATATGTCATCGCAGCCTTCACGCGGGCATCGTGGCAACACTCGAGGCACCCGCTGGCTGCCGAGGCAATGGCAGCATGCAGGTTCCTTGCGTGACGTCCGCGGCGAGCATCCAGAGTAGAGGGGCGTGAGCATACGGGTACATCGCTGTCAGGCACCTCCTCGACCCCGTCATGGACAGAAAGGCTGTCCAGACCTCCACGTAACAGGTCCAAAACACCACTGCTACCGCCACTGAGGTTGGCAGCTGCAGCTGGAAGTCCCTTACTGCCACGATACAGGCCATCACGAACAGCAGCAGACAGAGCGCTGCCCGCCCCGACACCTTCCGCCTCACTGCCACTGTCGCTGAGCAGCCTGCCATGGCGAGCTCGCTCGCGGAGCGTGGAAGACGCCGCGTGGAACTCCCCGAGTGATAGACCCCCAGGCTCTGCGTCTAGCACGTTGACAGACGTGCTCGGTGCGGCCGACACCGACTCTGCCGGCAAACGCGCCGGAACAGAGGAAGAATGATCAGATGCTGAGCCGGCACCCTCGCCCTCACCGTCATTGACAGTAGGTGGCACGTGCCCGGGGTGTTTCGCCACCGGGGCGACAGCAACAGCCGCGTCGACGCCCACGCAGCCGCGAAGTGGCAGAGGAGGTGGCAGGGCGCCTCCTGAGGCAGTGTTCTTAGAGCCGCTCCTCACACCGGGGACGAGGCTTTCAGCCAGGTCCGCGTCCGCGAGGGCGTGTGAATCGGTTGACGGCGGCTCCACCGTGGGCATCCGGTGGATGCGACAAGCGTAGCGCAGGCACGTTCGGCACAAAAGACGCATAAAGACGTCTCTCCGTGACGCGTACGAGTTGGACACCGACCGAGAGTCGGGAGCGTCAGCGCCGGCGTGCTCCTCCACATGGTCTGCAGAGAAAAGAGTGCCCATACACGGCAGGAGAGTGGCCTTGTTTGGGCCGTCGGGAGCACGGAGGACAGCGTGAACGGACCGCAAGGCAGCAGCATCGGCCCGCAGGGCGTCGCTGTCGGCGTGCGACCCTCTCACAAGTGCGGCGTTCTGCGCTGCCCAAGCGCGACTCGCGGGGGGAAGTCCCGCAGCCAGCGCGTCCGATCCAGCTGCCGTTGCCGCCACAGCGCATGCAACAGCCGTGGCTGTACCAGCTCGAACATGTTCATGCACCAGGCCGCCGACTTCAAGGACACACTCACCCGCCGGCGGACACACGACTTGTTCCCTCACAGCTCCAGCTCCGAGAACGACGGCGAGGCTCGCACCGCCCGTCAAGCGCTCGATCGCGGATCGGCGAGTGGCGTGCGCCGCTCGATGCGCATGAGCCCGACGGTGGTCCGCCGCTCTGCGATGGATGAGGTGGATGACGTGAGTTAGGAACGGGATGGTCTCGCCTAACGCGCTGCTCATGGCGCTCACCACCACAGATGACTCGCCCAAGGCATCGACGACAGCTGCCACGCCCGCGCGCTGCGCCAGCCGAAACGTTTGCGACGAGAGCGATCGGTATTGATTGTCGTGATGATAAGTGTCCGGGTCAGACGCGTCGCTCCCGTCACTGTTCCACTCGGGGGGCACCCACCCGTTCTTGCACATAATCTTTGCCGCCGTCGCGTGCGCCTCGTCAGAAGGGCCCAGATAAGGAGTGAACTTGACGGGAGTCACGCCCTCAACCCTTCGCCACGACCGCCGCAATGACGTGTACGCCGTCACCGATGGGAGGCGCTCAGCTGCTGGCAAAACCGTTACGTGGACACCGTCTTCCACGGCTGCGGAAGAGAAAGATGGCGTCACCGAGCCACTCTGCGGAGCTGTCGCGGACAAGACGGGATGGCCGTGCCTAGAGGCGTCCGCAGTGCCTCTTTCGTGCACACACGCATCCGGCAGCGACGCAGCACCCGTCCGCGCCGCCCGCGCTTGCCGCGAGGAGCGCATGTAATCAAACATCGTTCGTTGACCCTCGCGGGAAACGCGTCTCCCCCCGTCGTCGGGCTGCACGACACGTCCCTCTTTCCTGCGGCCGCTCTTCTCACAAGGGCTTCCGCCAACCAGCTCCCCCCTTCTCAACAGGTCCTCGCGAGAGTCACTTGCACCAATGCCGCTTGTTGACGCCAGGGCATTACCGGGAGCAACAGCGTAGCGACCAATGTCGTCGAGGGGGGCAGCACCGCGCACGGGCACGGCAGACGATGTGGGCGATTGCTCAATGGGACGGGAGCCAACTCCAACAGGCACCGCCGCCGCGGTACGGAAGTAGCGCGTAGCCGCGGCACGATTCACAGCAATGGCGATGCGACCTTCGGCGCGACGGCGCTGGCGAGCGCGGCGCCCCGCTCGTCCATAAATTCGAAGGATGACGCGCTTCAGGATAACATTGTCGCCAGCAGCGGCAGCCGCAAGGTCTGCGGCTTCATCATCGGCGTCCACATCTGACAAAGGCCCCTCCTCGTTGGGCCAATCCTCCACAAAGTTGTCCTCGGGGGCGCAGCGCAATGCCGCCATGGTGGTGAGGCGAGACGGCATCCACCGCAGCGAGATGTCAGCATGAGATGCCGACAGCTGACCGGTTCCCCCCGAGGCACCTCAGTGGGTGACATGACCTCATTACTTCGTCGATAGATTCCTCAAATCGCGTCAATGCCGCGACCGAGTGTTCTGCGAGATAGGGGCGTGGACCAATGAGAAGCGTCTGAGACAAGTATTGCAAGGCGTAGCTGTTGTATTTACTGTCTGGCAGTACGTGCGTCGTGGTTTGTGTTGCAATGCTGACGCACTCGCTTGCACTCGGTGGCAGCCGCTCAGCTGTGAGATGGCAACCCCGCTGTGCCTGCCCTGCGCTCAGGTCACGAAGTTATTATAGTGTCTCACTGCCGAGGTGCATCTGTGGCAGGAGTCCGCGCTCCGCTGTCACTACTACGCTGCCAGAGTCCTTGCGGCGCGCCGCGCGTCGCGCGCGCATCTCCTGCCACTGGACCTCGGATGGTGCTTCGAACATCGGGCAGAGTCATAGCGTTTGCACAGACCCCCACGGCGCCACGCTCGACCCGCTCCACCAACTAGATTTATGCTTCCAGAGACACACGAACACCTTAGAGCAGCGATTATATCTGCTGGCACGGCGCGCGTTTCTAATGCAGCGAACATCAGACCGGGCTGCCATGTCCGGGACCTCTCGGGTGATGGAAACCTAGAGGGCCACCAATGTGGTGCGCATCAGAGCCACCCCGCGCTCTGAACCTCCTCTACAAGGAGAAGCAGAAAAGGTCACCGTGGCACTGACATGGGAGTAATCCCTCGTCTCCGCGGCCAATGTAACCAAAGCATGTTGGTCATGTTCATCTGAAGGACACGAACATGCACTACAACGGCTCCTAAGCACCTCACTGGCCAGTTGCCGATGCACCGGCCACCACATGGCCAGCACTGCAGCTTATCCTGCGTCCTGTCCCTTTTCTAGCTGAAAGAAGCACCGACTGTGTACCATGCAAAGACACTGGTGCCCAAATGATGTAGCGATGTCTCTTCAAGCTGCCTTCAGCAACGAAGGACGCAGAGATGTTGTCGACGGATCCCGATAGCGTCGACTTCTACCAATCTCGAATAAGCTTCTTCGTTGACCGATATCAAAGAGTTGAAATAAACTCGACTTTCGAGTCGAAGCTTCGGCGTCGATGGTGCGGGAATTTCTATTTCGAAAGAGTGCCATATGTAAGTTTTTCGCATGCATCAGCAGGCTCCGCCCACCACCGTCGGCAGCTCCTTGGCGAAGTCTCAGATGGCAGGCTTCGCCGGGAGCACCTGTTGCGTCGCACAAGGCAACCACTATTTCCTTCGCAGGCGCCCGGCGGGAGACGCTGCAGGGCAGTCATACTCGGGAATGGTGGAGTGCGCCGCCACCCGTACCGCTTTTGTGCCAGAGGCATCCGCTGGCTCACCCTATTCTGCATTGGTTTCACATCCAAGACGCGCCTGACAGGACGTGTTCGTGTGCATGAGGTGTCTGCGTTTCTGTTTCGACGAGGTCATCCCAGTTTGGAGGATGTCATCAGCTTTAGAAGCACTGCCCGGTCGCTACACGCGCCAGTTTGACTTCGACTCTAGAAAACTGCCCTACTATCTGTCGTCGCGTGATGAGGCTTGCCGCCAGCGCCTGCAAACGAACGCCGTCTTCGAGGAAGTGAGGGTTGAAGTACACCAGGTTCCGAACGATGACTTTCAAGTCGTTGAACACACCCTCGATGGGCTGCAAGTCGGGAGAGTAGGGGGGTAGACGGATGAACGGGATGCCATTGTTCTCCAAGAAGGCGTCGCCAGCAGCGTCGTGGATTGGCGCATTGTCAAAAAGCAAGACACAGGCCGGGGCTTGTAGGTCCCAAGGGACCCCAGGTGTGTACCGGCCCATCTTTTGGATGACACGGCCCAAGAACAGGCGCCAGTCGTTACTGGTCAGAGCCCGCTCACATGTGATCGAGTGCAAGCCGAGGATGCGCCCGTCTGACGACACCGCCATTGTCGTGCTCACGCGCTCGACGTGCCGAGGGCTGATGTCGAGCATGTCAACACGCTCTTGTCTCAGCGCCCGCCCGTACCTGCGGAGGACGTCACGGCCGTCCGTATGGGTTTCGTCCACGGATACGAGGCAGCCGCTACCGACCATCTGACGTAGCACAGCATGCTCACGGCGACGCTCCCGGTTGGCCGCTCGATACAAGCAGATGATGACCTTCCGAGTGAAGCCGAGCCGTCGAAGCACACGGTCCACCGTGCTCCTCGAAACACGCAAATGAGCAAACTCCCCCGATGGCAGCGCACGCATGGCCGTCATCATGGCAGTGTGCTCTTTCAGCAGTGCTAGTGGATGTTCCTGGACCAGCGCGATGATCGCTCGCAGCAGCGTATCATTCTCCCAACAGGAGTCTTCGTGACGGTTTTGCCGCTCTGGAACTCGCCACACGCTTTCGCTCCTCCTCCAATACCTTAGCCACCGCTCAAGTTGTGCGGAACGGACTCCGATAACAGCCGTGATGGTTTGCCTCGGAACCCCGTGGTGCACCATCGCCAATGCTGCATACCGTAGAGCCGGAACATACATCCTGCCCCGTTTCTTGCCCGACACGAGCACGAGCACGTTGTCGTGAACCACCACCGCGTCGCCGCCGACGAGGACGACGCGCAAGCCCGACACAAACACGAGCACCTTGCCGTGCACCACCAGCACCAGCACGTCGCCCCCGACGTGGACGCCGTCCGTGCCACACACGAGCACAAGCACGTTGACGTGCACCACCACCAGCGCGTCGCCGCCGAAGAGGACGACGCACAAGCCCGACACGAGCACGAGCGCCTTGCCGTGCACCAACACCAGCGCGCTGCTGCCGACGAGGACGACGCACAGGCCCGACACAAACACGAGCACGTTGCCGCACACCACCAGCACCAGCGCGTTGCCGCCGACGAGGACGTCGCGACTGTTTCGGCGCCGACGAGGACGAGCGCGAGCACGACACTGCGCGAGAAAATGGGAGATTCGGGTCCTGTAGGGTGCGGATTTGGTGATGGAGGCTTGCACCAACTCGTGCGTTCGAGCTGTCTGCTGAGTCAACGGCGGACCAGCGCTCCAGGCATGCCATTGGTCAATTGGGCTAGAAAAAAAAAAAGGCGACTACCCCTCCTCACTGTAACCAAAAAAGCGATCGCCATCAGAAAAGGGGGAAGCGCCATACTAGGCTAAATTTCATGTACTGCAGGCCCGATTGCCTTACTGGCATCAATTCGGAGCGGCGGCCGTGGGTGGTAGCGCTGTCAGGGTTGAGAGGGGATAATTATAGTCGGATTAATACACCTGAAAATTTCACTGTATTAATGCAAACCATGAATCGGCAGACTATAATTATGCAACGTGTGCACCACGTGTTGGTAGTCGCTTTCCATTTACTCATGTAAAGTTTCGTTTAAATACTGTAATTGAACATTCGGCTCCAGCCACAACGCGCTCTGGCGACACAGCCAGTGCCGCCGCCCCCCGCGAAATGACTGCCTGGCATTGCCCGCAGCGCCGCCCCCCCAGCGAAATGGCTGCCTGGCATTGCCTGCAGCCCCCCCCCCCCGCGAAACGGCTGCCTGGCATTGCCCCCAGCGCCACCGTAAGCTCGCGCCATTGCCGGTGACAAGGTA
>ENA-ORXT01004034-ORXT01004034.1-marine-metagenome-genome-assembly--contig:-NODE-4034-length-15521-cov-4.393616_pt1 | contig 15521 bp, 15 predicted proteins | sample MGYA00237868_ERZ511482 | MGnify/ENA metagenome assembly ERZ511482 | reverse complement strand
CGGTGGTCGCCGTATCATTAAAAAAAAAAACTATATTGGCTTTTATGGAGTTGAATTATTTGATTTCATATATTGGCCTGCACAATTCATCCCTACTTGGGGAGGGGAAAGTGTTGTTGTTCAAGATTGGACGGATCTTATTGCACTAATTAGTTTGCCAGCCTCATTTTTATGGGCTGGCAAACATATAAGCACCTAATCTATTTTGTAGTGAATTCCTTAGGAGTTATTTTTACTGTTAGAGCTATTGTGTTATCAATTTCGCTTATAGTTCCAGTGAATGATATTCGGGCATCTTTAGGAACTTCTAAGGCTTGTTCCTTCGATACGACTAGTACTGCAGTTTCAAGGAAATCTCCACCGTCTACATCAACACGTATTTCATAAGAACCTTGATCAAATAGACTTTCATCAGCTGATTCAACTTCTCCATTCCAAGTAACTTCTGTTCCTATATATTCAGCCACAGCTTCTTTGAACTGTATATCTGTTTTTGTAGCGGCTTCTTGTGAGAGCAAATCAAAAGATACGCCTGCTGTAGTGTCGGCAGAGACTGTAACTCCATCTTCAGAACCGTCTTCACCTCCATCCTCAGAAATGTTATTCTCACTGCTTGTATCACTAGCCTCATCAGCTGATGCAACTGCTGCCCAAAGAGAAAAGAGGCAAATAACAGCTATTAATATATTTTTTAATTTTATCATGCCAAAAAATTACCATAAGAATCATTCAAGAGCAGACTTTTGAAGTAAATGCAAAGCATCAGCTCATTGTAGTAGTTTTTCTTATGTTCATTTGTAACTTGAAATCCGCAGTATTTAATGCTCTTGATTTATGTCGTGTTTATTTTGTATTAGTTAAATTTTATAGAGTTGTCTCGAGTGGTTTATTTATAGTCCATAGTCTACACTTATAAAATCTCCACTTGCTAAAATGGCAAAGTTGCGACAATACGTTTATGGATGAAAATTTAAGGCAGCAAAAGTTTCGTGCCGTTTATGCTGATCACGCTCAAACAATTTTAAAATACTGTTTACGTAGAACTAACACTTCAGAACAAGCCGCAGATATTGTTTCTGAAACTTTTCTGATCACTTGGAAAAAAATTGATGTAGTCCCAGAAGGCAAAGAAGCCGCTTACTGGTTGTATAGCGTTGCTCGTAGAGTGTTAGCTAACAGTTACCGCAAACAAGCCAATCAAGAAAAATTGGGGAACAGCCTTAAAGAATATTTATCTACTAACGAACCCGAGAATTTTTCTAAAGCTTCTGTTGACAGATTAGTGGTAGACGACGCATTGATGAAGTTAGATGATGCTGAGCGTGAATTAATAACGTTAGCAAACTGGGAAGGTCTAAAATCAAGAGAGATTGGTAAAATCTTAGATATACCAGCTGTAACAGTGAGAACTAAGCTCACAAAAATTCGAAAAAAACTAAAAATAGAATTACAAAAAAATTCGGAACACTTTCCAGATTCGAGACATATATGAAAGTAGACAACCAAATTGTTTGTCAAGGAGGTCGCAATTATGAATGACGATCAAATCAACGATTTAGTTGCTAATGCAGCTAAATCAACTGATAAAGCTGACTCTTCAGATGTGCTTCCTCCTTTAAATGAATTGTGTGAGGAAATCATGTCAAGCGGAAATGTTGAATCTAGTAATTTAGATTCAGTAAATAACAAAGATAATCGGTCACAAAATCTGGGTGGCAGAACCAGATTTCTAGTAGCGACTGGGGTGGCTTGTTTATTACTGGTAGTTGGTTTAGGTGCTGTTTTGTTGAATAACAATGCAACCATTTCTAGTGAGGAGTTTAATTTTGCCCATTCACCTATCGAGAATTCTCCAGAGGCTACAGGTGAGATATTAAAAGTTTCTACTTTGAAAGAATTTAGATCACCTTCTGGAAATATAACTTGTGATATTTCTGATAGTGGAGCTTATTGTGAAATTTCAGAAAAGAACTGGGAGATTGAAACCTCAGATGTTCCGCAAGATTGTGATAACGATTTTGGCCATTCTGTTTATTTAAATAATTCTGGATTCCCAAAATTTGGTTGTAACAGCGATGTGCGTTTTATCAATCAGAATATTTCTACTTTAGAATACGGTGATTCGGTAACTACTGGTGATATTACATGTTTGAGTGCACGATCTGGTATCCGTTGTCAGAATCTAAGTGACCGCAGCTTCATTATGGCTCGTAACACATACCCATGGGCGACTGGGCAAGTACAAGAATATGAGGGGACTTTCTTTTCTCCTTCAAAAAATATTACTTGTTCAATTGATTCAGAATTCGGAGCTACCTGTTCAATCGGAGAAAAGAATTGGGAAATTTTCACCGCTGATATTCCTAAAGATGGTCCGAATACTCAAGAGCTTTGCCAATTCGATTACGATAATATCGTTGATCTCTCTCAAGATGGAATCTCTAGCTTTGGTTGTGTGTCTGACGTTTGGTGGGACCTGGAATCTGACAAGGTTTTACGTTACGGCGACTCTTTCAAGGCAAATAATGTTACTTGTTTGAGCTCTCATACTGGTTTGCATTGTGATCACAAAAGTGAAGATGGGTTTGTAATGGCAAAGAACACTTATCCGTTCGCTACAGGGACAACAGAATTCAGAGATTCTTTGGAAAGTCCATCAAGTAACATAAATTGCACTTCAAGTGTTGAAAGCATTGGTTGTAATATTGGTGATAAATCATGGGAAATTAAGACGTTAGACATTCCAGAGAATTGCGAAAATGATTATGAAAATCATGTAGGTTTAGGGGCAGATTCAGAAGCCGAGTTTTGGTGTGTATCAGACTTGTGGTGGGACTCCGATGCTGAGACACTAGATTATGGTGACACCGCTCAGATGCCCGGTGGCATTGAATGTCTTAGTTCGCTTTCTGGTGTTCATTGCTCAAATAAAGCCGGAGACAAACTAACGATGTCAAGAAAGACGTATCCACTGGATTAACAAATATTCAAATTTTTAAAATATAGAAATATGAGGTGTCAAGAATTAACCTGACATCTCATATTTTATTTTTATTTGCATCCAAACATATGATTCCTTCGTACTAGTAGTTGTAACAATCAATTTCTCAAACCTTTGACTAACAGGTGGGAACAAATAATTATGGAGAAAATAATGAGAATAAAAATATTGGCAGTCGCAATAGTAGGGGCGTTAGCTTCTATGTTTATGCCAACGGCGGCGTTTGCATCTGATGATGCAAGAATACATTTAATTCATGGAATTCCAGATACAGATGTAGATGTAGAAATTGCGGGAGATGTCGCAATCGAAGGTTTTGAGTTCGGCGATACTTTTGATCTAGCAGGCTTTGCTGGTCAAACTTTAGAAGACCTTAAAGTGAATTTAGCTGGTACTAATACAGTAGCAATTGATGCTGGTGACACTGCATTGCCTGCTTCTGGCAACTTTACAATCATTGCTCATCTAGATGCTGACGGTAACCCTGCTCTAGCAGTGTTTGAAAATGATGTATCAAAAATTGATGTAGGTGAAGGTCGGATTACTGTACGTCACGCAGCTGCAGCACCAGCTGTTGATATTCTAGCTGGCGGAGATCCTGTATTCGAAAACGTAGTTAATGGTGAAGAGGGATCTGCAGACATTGCACCTGGGACTCTTTCAGTTTCTGTTGTTCCTGCAGGCGAGACTACACCAGTTGTAATTGGCCCAGCTGATTTTGATGTAGTTGAAGGTGAGTCTTTAATTGTTTACGCAGTAGGTTCTTTAGATGCAGATACTTTGACAGTTCTTACTGAACAAATAACAGATATTCATTCAACTCCAAACGCTGTACACACAGGAACAAGCCCAGTTGAATCTAGCAACTCATTAGTTGTATTGGCTATTTCTCTTGCAGCGATTTCAGGTGTAGCGCTTAGCGTAACTGCCCGTCGTTTCTTGGCTGTAAAGGCGTAACTATGAGGTTAGGTGTCGTAAGTCTCGCTTTTGTAATTTGTTTATCAGCTTGCTCTGGTTCAGAAGAACCTATGTCTACTGGTGCATCATTAGATGAGAGTTCAAAAGTTGAGACTACGACAACTAATAATAATCAGAGCCAAATACCAAAACTTGATTCAGCGTTATCTCCCGATAATAAGTCTGTAAATGTTCCAACTAGTTTGAGTATCGCTGGTCTCGATATTGTTAATGCCGAAATTAAACCTGTTGGGGTGCAAGACAACGGTGACATGGAAGTGCCAGATGCGACTTCAGTCGGCTGGTATTCTTTTGGCTCGTCGCCAGAACAAGAGGGTGTAACGGTTCTTGCCGCTCATATTGCTGAGAGTGGCGTAGATGGAGTTTTTAGATATCTTGACGAAGTCGAAATTGGATCAGTTGTCGACATTAGTTTAGAAAACGGTGAGACTAAGAAATATGAGATCACAGCACTTGAACAGTTTGATAAAACTGAGTTGCCGTTTGATTCAATATTTAGAAGATCAGGAGAAGAAGAATTAGTTTTGATTACTTGCGGTGGAGATTTTAATCCATCTGTCAGAAGTTATGAAGATAATGTTGTAGCTTTCGCGAGCCCGCTATGACAATAACTTATGTACGGGATATCAATCTTGAAATTGGGTTTAGTAAGGCGGATAATTTTAAAAATGGAAGAGTGTATATTTTGCAGTATCGAAGGTTTATAAACGGAGATGAGGCAGCACTAAAAGAAATCTACGATGAGCACTCACCTCTTATCATGGGATTAAGCAGAAAGCTTGTAGGCCCTGAAGCAGAAGACTTAGTACAAGTAGTGTTTTTGTCGGCATGGAGTGGTCGAGAAAATTTTGACCCTCAAAAAGGTTCTATGAAGTCATGGTTGTGTGGCATCACAAGGTTCAGAGCGATCGATATTTTGAGAAAAAAATCTAGACAGCCTTTCTCTCCAGTTGACAATGTAGAAAGTACGACTCAAACATTCAATTCTTTAGAAGTTGATTTGTTGGTTGACTCGTTGGTTGTTCATGAAGCTTTGGATGAACTGCCAGAAGAGAAACAAAGAATTTTAAAGCTTGGCTTTATTGATCAATTTTCTCATTCAGAAATTGCTTTAAAAACAGGTTTGCCTTTGGGTACTGTAAAAAGTCATATACGAAGAGGTTTAGAATTATTGCAAAAAGAATTAGGAGTCAGCCATGTTGGAATATAACGATTTTTCGAACGTTATTCGTATTTTAGAAAATGGGGATCCTTATGTTGTTGCTGAAAAACCAGTACCTACTGTTTGGGATTCAATTCATGCGAGCATAAATGTTGCTTCTGACAAAGTTCGACTACGTGTTGTAGAAAATGAGTCAAAGGCTGATCCATTTGTTAGCCGGTATCTAAAAGTGTTTGCTTTGGCTGCTTGTTTTGTGTTGTTTGCCTTTTTTGGGTTTTTTGCTTTGCAGTCTTCGGTTCCTGGCAGTTCTGCTGAACTTCTAGCTGTTGGGAGTTATGAAGGTTTGGGTAGCGCTTCTTTGCAGTCGGATACTTTAATTGTTGAAGTAAATGATTTGCAAGCTCCTCCGGATCATTCATATGAGGTTTGGCTTTTAGAGACCGATGCTTCCGGAGAAGTTGTTGATCTTCAAACTTTAGGAAATATTAATTCTGCTTCTGAATTTGAAGTTCCGGCAGGCATTGACACTTCAAAATTTTCTGTTGTAGATATTTCATTAGAACCAAACGATGGAGATACTGCTCATAGCGGTCAGAGCATTTTAAGGGGCAAACTTACATAGTTTCATCTCTATAATAATCTGACAAAGTTTCGGAAGTCTGTTTTGTTATAATTAGATTATGGCGCAGGCGTTTAAAAAATATACCGTTCCTTTTTTTGCTCCTGGTAACGCTCTTTTAATTCCATGCGCAGATCTTGTTCCAGAAGAATGGTCGTATGAAAACCTACAGGCTGTCTTACTTGAATTGAATGCAAGCGAAGAGACATGTTTATTTGAGTCACCTTCTATCGAAGATCTTGAGAACTCTGGAAGTGAAGTTCTTAGTAATGATGCTCTCGAAATTACTACTAAGGTAACCAACCGGTTTTCAAATATCATGGCTTTACTAGATCTTGGAGACTTAGTAACTTCTTCCCACGCTGGTCTTCCTCCTGAAACTAGTAGGAGACCAGTTGGTAGTGAATCTAGGAATCAAAGTTTGCAAATTCACCGGGACGCGTTTGTTGAACGTGAAGATATAAATATAAATTTTCAAGGATTGATAACACTAGGAACTGCAAGAGCTGAAGCTCAAGGAAAGAATACGAAATTTGCATCTCAAGGTGTTCTTGTTTTCCCAAAACAAAAATATCAAAGGATGATCTGGGAATCTGCAGCGTGTGACGCGTTCGGTTTGAATGATGTTTACCAGGTGCCACCCTTGACATTAGTCGTCTTTGATTCAACTCTTTTTCATTCTGCCCCCACAATTGGCATAGCTGGTAGAGTTTTGTTTAGTGTGGTTTCTAGATTGTGTCACCCTTGGGATTTCGAATCTGCCAGAAGATTTTTAATAGAACAAGATTCTGGATTGGCGCTTCCTTATGGCTCAGTCACTTCGACAAGCAGACAAAGCCGTTTCAATAAGTCTAGACCGATTCTTTCTGAACCTTTAACAAAAACGGGGTTAGCAAACGGTGATCCTATTCACCCTAGAGTTCTAGAGGAATTTGAAGGAGCTAGGCTCTTACATCCAGGTATGCAAAGATCTGCCATGACTATCCCAGAGTTTATGAGACCATCTCTAGTCCCAGTTGAGATTCCAGTGGTAAGAAGAAACTAATTCTTTTCTTTTAGGACTCACTCAAATATTCCGAATTAGAATAATAACTTATGCGCACTGATCTTTTTCCACCTTTAGCTGACGTTCAAACTTTAGTTCGGCTTGCTCTGCAAGAAGATCTAACGCCTTTGGGTGATCTTTCTTCTTCACTTTTACCTGAAGGCTTGTCAGGTGAAGCTAAGTTAGTGGCGCGTGACTCGGGTGTTGTCGCTGGTTCGTTATGTGTGGATGAAACCCTAAATAGTGTAGATTCAAGACTAAATATTTCTTGGGAAATATCTGAAGGGCAAAGCGTTGAAGCAGGCGAAACTTTAGCCGTGATAGACGGCTCGTTTGCATCTATGCTCACAGCTGAACGAACAGCACTAAACTTTTTGAGTCACCTTTCAGGAATTGCAACCAATGTAGCTAAGTGGGTTGAAATTGCTGATGGTCGAGTCAGAGTTTGGGATACAAGAAAAACGCTCCCCGGGTATAGGTCTTTGCAGAAAGCTGCAGTGCGGGCGGGTGGCGCAAATAATCATCGTGGTAATTTGTCTGATTGGATCATGCTAAAGGATAATCATCTCACAGAGTCTTCGATTTCTGAAGCAGTCAACCTTGCTAAGCAGCGTTGGCCAGGTCGCACTGTTCAGGTTGAAGCTGATACTGAGGGACAGGCTTCACAAGCTTTACAGGCTGGGGCTGACATTATTATGTTTGACAACTTCGCTTCGGATAGGTTGGCTTTGGCTGTTAAAAATCTTAAATCTGAAGCTGAAAAGTTGAATTTGAATATCCCTCTGCTTGAAGCTTCGGGTGGCATAACTCTAGAAACTTTGCCTGCTTATGCAGAAACTGGGGTAGACCTTGTATCTTCAGGTTCTTTAACCAATATCACTCATAGCCTCGATATTGGTTTAGACGTGGAAGCTAAGCTTTAGAGCAGTCGACAAAGAACGACCCTGTTCGTTTTTCTCCAGTAGTTCCATCTAATGATACTTCTTTAACAAGTTCGATTTTTCCTGAGGCAGTCATATTAATTTCATCTATGTGAGAGTTATCTGAGTAGTAACCCCATTGTTGTACAAGGCCTCTGTTTATACTTTCTTGAAAAGATTCGTCAGCAACTTTTTCTGTTAGGCCAACTGCTAAATTCACCGTATAATTGCCAATTGTTACTAAGGTTGGTTGATTTTCAAACTCAATAACACCAGTTGCTTCTGCTCGGTCACCGTTAGGTGAATTAAACTCGCAAGTTTCTGTTTGGAAAGGACTATTAACTCCATCGATGATTATATATGCGTTTGAATCTTCGTCGATTTGAGCTTGAACTGTGTCAGAGCCTGATGTTGGGTTCTCATCACTGGCACAAGCTGAGGTTATTAGTAGAATTGCGATTATAAGTCTTTTCATAAATCTAATGATAGCTGTGGTATATACAGTCAACTATTAAAGTACAGTGACTTAGTTAGGAATCATATGAGTGTTGAAGAGAATAAAAACCCTGATAATAAGCAGGTTGTAACCGTAGACCGTATGGCTAAGGGTGGTAAAGCATTGGGGGCTGCCGAAGATGGCCGCACAATTTTTGTTGATGGAGCAATTCCAGGTGAGACTGTCTCAGTCAAGATCCTAAAAGAACACAAATCATATTTAGAAGCTGAAACAATTTCTATCATTAATGCATCAGATGACAGAATAGATGATATTTGTCCCCATGTTTCTGACGGCTGTGGAGGGTGCGATTGGCAGCATATCGATTCTGATGTTCAACAAAATTTTAGAGTACAAATCGTTCAAGATTCTTTGCGTCGGTTGAGCAATATCGAAACCCAAGTTGTTGCTGCTAAACAGTTGAATCCGTTTGACTACAGAACTACAGCTCGTGTTGGCGTTAGCAATGGTAAAGCCGGTTATCGAATTGGTAAATCTCACGATGTAGTAAAAATTTATGAGTGTGGCATAGCGCATCCTTTGGTGGAAGAAATTCTAGTTGATGGACGCTTCGGTAAGGCTCGTAAAGCTATGGTTCGGGCTAGCGTTTCAACAGGGCAAAGAATAGTTGCGGTTGATAAAGATGTAAAAGGTTTAAAACTTCCCGACGACGTTCGTGCGACAACTTTTAAAGATTTAGAACTTGGTCGACAACTATTTATTCGTGAAGAGGTTAACGGTTTTGCGTTTCGGGTTTCTGGCGGATCATTTTTTCAAAGTAGGCCAGATGCTGCTGGCGTGATGGCTGATGTGGCAAATGAATACATAAAAGATGCCCCAAACGGTGATTTGTTAGATGCGTTTTGTGGTGTCGGTTTGTTTGGTGTTCTCTGTGGTGAAGGGCGTAAAGTGATCGGAATTGAATCAAACGATTCGTCTGTAACAGACGCAAAGAAAAACTATAAAGACGGTGATATTGTTGTTCGTTCTAAATTTGAGAAATGGGAGCCGTCCGAGTTTGCTGTAGTCATTGCTGATCCAGCGCGTTCAGGACTGAAAGAAGCTGGATGTGAGAAATTAGCTAAGACCAATGCAGAAATAATTGTGTTAGTTAGTTGTGATCCGGCAGCTTTTGCAAGAGATGCCGGACTGCTCGAACAGGCCGGATATAGTTTGGAAAAATCAACGGTAGTCGATATGTTTTCCCAAACCTCACACATCGAGACTGTCTCAAAATTTGTTAGGGTTTAAGTTAACCTAAATATAATCAACTTCGTGCGATGTTATAATTAGTGTTTGAGCTTAGGTTGGGCCAGATGGATACTTTACACAAAGAAGAAAAGAGATTTAATCCTACCGTTTCAAAAAGTGTTGTTTTGAAACGGTTTTCTCAACTCGGTATCTTTGGCTTGATTCTTTTTTCTGGTTTACTGTTATTTGCTTCTGACGCCGATAATGCAGTTACTTTACAACAAGATACTTCAGTTAGCACAACCACCACAGCAGTTGAAAAGCTTCCTAGTTTGATAATGATGAAAAAAATTGCTTCTGAGCCGGAAAAAGAAACTTCACCTGAGACTGCAGATTCTACTACAACCACTAACCCCGAGCCAGATAATAATCTCGATAAAGAAGAAAATATAATTGCAGAAAAAATGCCAGAACTCGATCCGAAATTTGAACTTATCGGAGTTGAACTACAAAATATTCCTGGACAATTTCTGTATCCAGATCTTACATATTTGTTTGCTGGAGGCAATAAAAAATCAGTCCAAAGAAAAGTCCAAGTTGCTTCTAATTCATTTGATCTCGAATTGAAATTAGAATGTATGATTCAAAGAGACATCAATTTTCAAGTGTCGTTAGATGGCAAGGTTGTTTTGGAGGGTTCTGCTCCTTGTGAAGAAATAACTGTAGTTCGTTTCTCCGGTTTAGAGAATGAAGTTGGGTATACCGTTACTGCTGAATATTTAGAGAATCCAATATTTAATGAATCAGTTACACCTAAAGCCTAATGAGATTTATATTATTTCTTGATTCTTATTTATCTTAATCTGTTGCCATTGAGGCAAATTTTTGGTCTGTAGGGTAGTTATTGAATAGCTTTGTTTACTAGTCTTTCAAGATTCTTGTAGCACCATAATTTTTTAAGTTCTCTATTGTCTGTTGTGTAATAGATGTAGTTAAAAACTGAGTATATGTCAAAAATTGTTTGATCTATTTTATTTTCTTCTCTAACTTGTAGTTCGATCATCTCTAATTGTTGTTTGCTGAGATTGCATGATTTTACTTGCAGAATAGCAATTACTGCATCAAGTATGGGATCACCTAATAGTGATTGATGGCTAAAGTCAATTACAGCTTCAATTTTGTTTTGGCTATTCACCATTAAATTTCCTGGGAAAAGGTCTCCATGAATAATTGTTTTAGATGGATTTTTTATATCTAGTACTTTGTTCTTCCATTCCACAAAAAATTGTTCAAATCCAGGGATAATTTCATTTAATTTCTCAGATGTTTGGCCTATTATTTGGTCAGCTCTTGCAGTCAGATATTCACCCCAGTTGCTTTTTTGAATTTTCTTTTCGCCGATAATTTCACCATAGAAGTCACTAGATTTTTCACTATAAATGATATTAGGAATCTGTCGAATAATTGAACAGTAAGATGTTGCTGTTAAATCTTTTTCCGTGTTTGTCTGGTAGACCAGGACGTCGTCCATGCTAGCTGAGAATCGTTTTTCTATAGAGAATATATAGTTTTCGTGAAATCCAAATTCATTTATTTCAGGTGTTTCAAAATCAGTTTGAGATGCATCGAGGTTGGTGTATAGCGATGATAAAGAATCTACGTATTTTATGCTTATCTTAGGATCATAGATACGTAGAATATTTACTGAATCTATTGCAAATACTCTTGAATGTCTACCTTGTCCTAGCAAGCTGGTTTGATCGACCCCGAATCGTTTTAAAACCGTATTTCCGTATTCTGGGTGAGGTTCTTTTGCATAGTTCTCATATTCGTTTGACATTGCTAAACCGCTAAGTGTTTAAATTATTTATGAGCTGGTCGGTTGTTGCGGCCAGGGCTTGAGCGGACTGATTGTCTGAAACTTCTAAAATCTTTTCCTTAGCCTCAGAAGCGTATTCTTGGGCTTCGTTCAATGCTCTTTTTATTCCTGAACCATTGCGAATAAGTTCTAAAGCTTGCTGTTGTTGCGCCTCGTTAATATTTTCTGTCAATAGGTTTGCCAGTTTTTCGTTGCCTTCTTGCAAGGTGTAGATTACAGGTAAAGAGTAAACGCCTTCCATAATGTCGTTTCCTGCTGGCTTGCCAAGGCGTTCATCTGTAGCTGTAACATCTAAAATGTCGTCAACTATTTGGAAAGCTAAACCGTAGAGGCGACCAAATTCTGTTAGCTGTTTAATCACCTCTGGTGAATGTTGAGCAACAATCCCACCGATTCTTGTTGAAGTTGAGAATAGGGCCGCAGTTTTTCCCTGTATGGATTTGTAATACTGGTCTACGGTTCTGTTTTGGTCAAACAGTGTTTGGTGTTCGCTTACTTGTCCAGCGCATAATTCGGCGATTGTTTGAGCTAGGAGAGTCACAACTTCTGTGCCTAGTTCGGCTGCGATCTCTGAGGCTTTGGCAAGTAGGTAGTCGCCTGCGAGTATGGCTTTTACGTTACCCCATCTTGCGTTGACGCTGTCTACTTTTCGCCGTATTTCTGCTTCGTCTAAAACGTCATCGTGGTATAGCGAACCTACTTGTACTAGTTCAACGGCTACTCCGCCTTTTACAACACTGTCTGGCATTGGTTCGCTAGTATTTGAACCTGCTGCGGCTGCTGCAATGGTAAATCTTGGCCGCTGCCTTTTGCCGCCAGCCTTGATTAAGTGGGAGGTCATTGAAGTAAAGTATTCGTCGTCTGTAACTTCAACTGCTTCAGTTAGAAATTTTTCGATTCGTGTGCTGTCGTATTCAGCTGTTTCCAGTTGTGAGAGGGGGTCAGCCATACCTTTAAACTAGGCCAATTGTTATGATATTACTAGGTAAGTCTGAATCTTTTTTGTTTAAGAATTTACGATAAAGCTGATCGTATAAATCGATGATTAAAATTTGTAAAATTCTGCTTCAATATTTGAACAAAACGTTCTTCAGGGCAGCATATTTTTCAGGTTTGTGTGCAGAATGGTTAATCGGTCATATTTCGACTGTAAAACTAGGTACTTGTGCTACTTATCTTAAATCCCATGCCGATAGTAAAGAATATTGTTGAATATTTGCTATCAAGAAATATTTGAATCGGCTAGGCTGTTATAACCTACGTGGAGCTATTAAGAAATTGGGATGTGAAACATGTTTGAGCGATTTACAGACAGGGCTAGAAGAGTAATTGTCCTGGCTCAAGAAGAAGCAAGGCTTTTAAACCATAACTACATTGGAACTGAGCACATCTTGCTTGGTCTTATTCACGAGGGCGAAGGTGTTGCCGCCAAAGCTTTAGAGTCGCTTTCTATTTCTCTAGAGGCTGTTCGGTCTCAGGTTGAAGACATGATTGGTCAAGGTGGATCTTCGCCTAGTGGGCATATTCCGTTCACTCCTCGTGCTAAAAAAGTTCTTGAGCTTTCTCTTAGAGAGGCATTGCAGCTCGGCCATAATTACATTGGTACCGAGCATATTTTGCTTGGCCTTATTCGTGAAGGCGAAGGTGTAGCTGCACAAGTTTTGATTAAGCTTGGCGCTGATCTTTCTAGAGTCCGCCAACAAGTAATACAACTTCTTTCTGGTTATACAGGCCCTACTCCTGGTGGAGCCTCTGATGAACCAGCACAAGGTAAAGCTGGAGCTACTGCAGGTGGTCGCGGTCAAGAGAGCCCATCTGGGTCGCTAATTCTTGATCAGTTTGGTCGCAACCTTACTCAGCTTGCTAAAGAGAAAAAGCTTGATCCCGTTATTGGCCGTAAAGTTGAAGCTGAGCGAGTCATGCAAGTTCTTAGTCGCCGAACCAAGAACAATCCAGTTCTTATTGGTGAACCCGGTGTTGGTAAAACAGCTATTGTTGAAGGTTTAGCGCAGCAGATAGCTGATGATGAAGTGCCCGACACTTTGCATAACAAGCAGCTTTACACTCTAGATCTTGGTGCTTTGGTAGCGGGTAGTCGTTACAGAGGTGACTTTGAAGAGCGTTTAAAGAAAGTTTTGAAAGAAATTAAGACTCGCGGAGACGTAGTCTTGTTTATCGATGAGATTCATACTCTTGTTGGTGCGGGTGCTGCTGAAGGTGCAATTGATGCTGCGAGTATCTTAAAGCCGATGCTTGCTCGTGGAGAGTTGCAGACTATTGGTGCAACTACGATTGACGAATACCGTAAACATCTTGAAAAAGACGCTGCTCTTGAACGCCGTTTCCAACCAATAAAGGTTGAAGAGCCAACTGTCGAGCACACAATTGAAATTCTTAAAGGCCTTCGTGATCGCTATGAAACTCACCACAGGGTGACAATTACTGATCAGGCTTTGGTTGCTTCGGCTAACTTGGCTGATCGTTATATTGCTGACCGTCACTTGCCAGATAAAGCCATTGACTTGATCGATGAAGCTGGTTCTCGCCTTCGTATCAAACGAATGGCTACTCCTCCTGCTTTTAAAGAGTTAGAGTCAGAAATTTCTGATGTAGTAACTAAGAAGAAAGACGCTGTTGAGTCTCAGAACTTTGAAGAAGCTGGAAAGCTTCGTGACACAGAAAAAGAGCTTCTTGCTAAAAAAGAAGAAATGGAAACCGAGATTAAGGCTTCTGGCGTTGACTTGTTTGACGAGGTTAATGAAGAGTCAATTGCTGAGGTGCTTTCAATCTGGACAGGTATTCCTGTTTATAAGCTGACTGAAGCTGAGACTGAGAAACTTCTCCGTATGGAAGATGACCTTCATAAGCGAGTAATTGGGCAGAAGGATGCTATTTATGCTGTTTCGCAGTCAATTAGACGTACTCGTGCAGGTTTGAAAGATCCTAAGCGTCCTTCTGGTTCGTTTATTTTCTTAGGGCCTACTGGTGTTGGTAAAACTGAGTTGGCGAAGACTTTGTCTGAGTTCTTATTTGGTGATGAAGACGCTTTGATTACTTTGGATATGAGTGAATATCAAGAGAAGCACACTGTTGCTCGTCTTGTTGGTTCACCTCCAGGTTATGTGGGTTATGAAGAAGGTGGCCAGCTGACTGAGGCAGTTAGGCGTAAACCTTTCTCTGTTGTCCTGTTTGATGAGGTTGAGAAAGCGCATCCTGATGTATTCAACTCGCTGCTTCAGATTCTTGAAGAAGGTAGACTTACCGATAGTCAGGGTCGTTCGGTTGATTTCCGTAACACTGTTCTTATTATGACTTCTAACTTAGGTACACAAGATTTGCGTAAAGCTACTCTTGGTTTCTCTAAGAATGACGAAGCTGTTTCTTATGAGCGTATGAAGCGTAAAGTAAATGACGCTTTGAAGACTCATTTCCGTCCAGAGTTCTTAAACCGTATTGATGAAACTATCGTGTTCCACGAACTGAGTATTGAAGAGGTCACCGAAATTGTTGACTTGATGATCGCTAAGACTGGTAATCAGCTTGAAGGACTTGGTCTTGGCATTGAGATTACTGATGAAGCTAAAGCTCATTTAGCTGAGAAGGGTTATGACCCTACTATGGGTGCTAGGCCACTTCGTCGTGCGATTCAAAGACTTGTTGAAGATGTTCTTAGTGAGAAGTTGCTTTATAAAGAGTTCAGAGCTGGACAAATCATTGTAGTTGATGTTGGCCAGAACGATGAGGGTGAAAATGAGCTTACGTTTAATGCTCATGAAGGTTTTCAGCCTCCTGAAACTCCTGAATTAGCTGAAGCCGAGGTTGAAACTAAACCTGAGGTTGAGGTTGTTGAAGTTACTGATTCTGGTGAATCTACTGATGACTCTGGTGAAACTAAATCGTAATAGAATTAATACGAATAAAAGCTGTCATTGGGGACAGGCACTTTTGCAAGGTCTGCGATTTTGACGAAATAACCTATATCAGACCCATTTGAGATTTGCTTCGAATTGTTATGCTTTTGAGAGTATCTAAGATATTTGTGTCTATTTGGTTATCAACGACTATGGTTTTGGTAGTGACAAAGCTAGCTCAAAAAACTGGATCTTATAATCGGCTTTTCAAGTTTCTAATTGCTGGGTTTATATTATTTGCTGCTGGCTGCAAGGCTGATGTAGATCTACATATCGATGTAGAACCTAGTGGTGCTGGTGTTGTGCAACTTGATGTATT
>ENA-ORXT01004032-ORXT01004032.1-marine-metagenome-genome-assembly--contig:-NODE-4032-length-15529-cov-9.075848_pt1 | contig 15529 bp, 18 predicted proteins | sample MGYA00237868_ERZ511482 | MGnify/ENA metagenome assembly ERZ511482 | reverse complement strand
ATGAGGTCTCCATCGGAACGGATGTGGAATCGATTGCGATCCTCCTGCAATCGTAGTTCTCGATCTCAAGTGAACCTCAGTCCACAAGCAACGTCCAATTTACGAAACCGAGTGAGTTCCGTCCATATGCCAGTAGGCCAGCATCCGCACGGGATATGGATGAAGACTGGCTGTATTGGGTCACGCAGGGCTGCAACTCCCACTCAGTTTGCCCAAGTAGGAGGCATTACGCAACGCACAGGGAAAAGTGGTACGCTTGGGAAGCCCTGGTCTCAAGTATAACAGTACCTCATATCTCACACTGTTCGGATCATATCCTGCGCCGGTGTTGAACAGGGATCAGCTGACAGCACACAAATGGAATATTGGTCTACTACTTCCACGTGCTGGGGGAAATTGTCGCCGCTGTGCAACCGTCTTCTTCCCTGTGTAGAGTGTGATGCACATGTGTATCCCTCTTGCGCTTCCACCAAGGCGCTCAATGGAAACGATGTACAGACAATATTTATGGATGACCGGAAACTTGGCGCATGGCTGTGCTTCACAACGAAAAATAACGACAAAGTAAAAAACAGCGGTTCTATTCGAAAGTAGTCAAGACGGCCGACGGCACTGAAGATTCTTGAGCCGCCGAGTCAAAGCCACTCGCAAGGGGCACACCTCCCTGTCGCGTCTGCGTTGTCGCAGGCGCTAGTCGAGATCACATTGATGTCGCAAAATGTCCACCCCCGACGCACACGCGGCGTCGTCGACGCCGAGGTCCTCCACACAGGGGCTCCTGCGGTCCGTCAAACAGTTGTCCATCTTGACCGCCACTCGGAGGATTTTGCTGCACACCGCCAGAGGGCAGCGCAAAGGCCGCTACAATATCCCCCACCGGCCGACAATCTGCCCAAAGACCTGCTCCGCAAACGTGCGCGACGAGCTGAGCCAATATTTGAACGAGTCTTTGTCCCACGGCAGGTTCTTCCCCGCCCATGGGGTCAGCACGCGGCGGCCGGCCACGTAGGCGTCGTCGGCCGCCACCCAAAGCCCCTCCGGCAACGACCTTTCCGCGCCCAGGACCGCTGCCAAACCGCTCGTAGCCAGCGCCGTGATATCATGGCAGGATCCTGCCGTCACCGCCGAGAGTAACTGGACGTTGAAATCCGCCCCGACTGTCGCCTGGACGTTAATCGCGACAAAACCCTTGCGGGTCCAGGATGCCATCAGGTCTGGCAGGTCGGTCACGCGCGGGCGCTGAATGCGCAACGCTAAGCCGTCGATGGCCGAAACACACCCACGGAGTGAGTTGCGCTGTCCCTTAGAAAAGAGCTCACTTTGCGTGACCAACTCGGCATCTGTTGATGGGAATTTGATGTTGCGCAAGAAGGGCGCACCATGCAAGGCAGCATGCACCTACAAACAATGAACGAGGGAAAAATTCCAGCAGACTGGATTGGAGCTCGGGTCAGCACGGTGCCATAAAACGATCAGCAAAGGACAGCCATCGAAAAATGACAACAGAAAAGCAGCCGAATACGTGAAACAGAGAGGAAGTCGAGGGCTTTCTCAACTCAATCCCTCGAGAAGCACGGCGACGCAACGCACGGCCAGGACAGGGAAGCAGCAAACGTACCTAGTGGAACACAGTGTACACCGTGGAGCGGCCAACACCAAAAGCTAGCATACAATCCAGGTATGACACGCCTGCCAGTAGGCGGAGCGCCATAGCCAGTCTTCAGTCCACAGGGATCCCCTCCCCGCTGGACAGCACCGCCATTTGCTCATCCACGTTCAGCCGGCCGCCGAGAGCTTCCCGCAATGCGAAAAAGTCATCCCTCGTCATGCGGAAAAGGAGGCGGAAATCCTTGTCGGACACCTCGTGAAGACCGCGAAGCCATCTCAGACGCGTGCGACAACGACGTGTGTACTCACGGGGGGACGCAGCAGCAACACACGCTGCGGCGTGCACAACCGACACAACAGCCGCCGCGGCGGTAATGGCCACCGCGGGTTGTGCTCTGCGCTGCCGCGACCGGCGCACTCGAGAATCCGCTACGCAGTGCCGTCGACCAGCCGAAGGCCAGCGCGGAAGCGCCCGGCGCGGTCGCGGCGTAATCGTAGGGGCCAAAAGATGTGTGTCGACGTGAACGGCGACGTCAACCGCGCGTGCGTCAAGGTCCAGTCGTTGTCGAGAAGCGAGAGCGGTAGCGGGCACAGCTTGCTGGGCGCTATATGTCTGTCCTGACGCGGGGTGCAGGTCGTCCGACGGTCGCCGTTCCGGCCACCTGGCACGCGCAGCTTCCTCACGGATGACACCCCGTCGTGCACGGCCTCTGGATGGGACGGCGTGTTGTCTGGCCGTGAGAAATGAAACTGATTGGATATGTATTACTGTTAATAGTCTTTCCATCCGGGAAACTGGGTCTAAACGCTCGAGTGGCAGAACGCGCAGCGCGGTGGCGCCAGGGTCGTTCACGGACCTCACATCTGTCGGCGCAGGCAACTCGTGCGCACTCGGCCAGCGACAGCAGCCGCTTGAGCCGTGCATCCTGTGCCACCGTAGCGTTGTCAGTGCTAGGGGCTTCCAGTAGGTTGGTTCCCTAACGCAGCTCCAGTGCTCCTCTGCTCCTCCCAGACTGTCGTGTGAGCCATTCGTGCAATCCACGCTGACGTGTCGGCCGCAGCAATGAGTCTTGTGACCAGCGAGTTTCTCGCAGGGTCCAGGAGTTTTTCTCTTTTCGATTCTCGCTGCAAGGATCCGAACTTGATCGCCGCAGCCTTTTCAGCTAGAAGATTGTGATCGCTCAACGTCGCCGGCTTGCTTCGTTCGACTGCGAAGCGCGCCCGTGGGCGTCGCTTTCAGAGCGAGTGTCCACCAAGTTATCACATATGGATGATCTGATTGGCCAGAGCGGGGTGCTGCACGGTGGCTCCTCTCTGACGTCCCCACGCCCCCGCGAGTGGACATGATTTCATGCCCCCTTCTGCAAACATCCATCGCTGAGCCGCCGTGAGCGTCCCGCGCCCGAGTGCTCGTTCCGCTTGGCAGGCTGTGCGGGTGCCCTGTTCTGGGGAAGCTGACGCAGCAGCAACATCAGCGCCCCACGTGGCTGCCTCAGCTTCCAACTGAATAAAGGCGGTGCCTCACGTGCCCCCTGCGGCATTCAAGTCAGCCATCCGATGGGGGGAAGGCGGCTATTTTTATCCCACATCTTTCCAGGCCCTCATAGAATTGCAGGGGCTTGCGCTCGGAGGTCCCGGTGTCTGGGCCTTCGCACGTGCCTCCTGGAAAGGGTGAAAAACTCGTGTGCAATTCCTGGTACAGCCTGTGAGGGTTCGAGGTGGTAAGTGCAGGATACGCATGTTGGGTCCACATCCGGGTCGTAGGTCAGAACGTTCTGTTGGCGCCTCCGCCTGCTGTTTGCGTTGCGGACACGGGGCGGCGTGATTGGCGGGACAGGAGAGGACAGGCCAAACTCGCTGTCTGATGCCCTGGCAGCGGACGTACAGCTTCTTTATGGGGCCGCTTCTCGGCGTCCGCGACAGCAGGGAGCACGTTCAGAGGTGTGAGCACCGGCAGCCTTCTCTTAGCGCGGCACTGTCCGAGTGCTTTCTCTTACGAGGCGCTTGATTTGGAGCACTGCACGCCGCCGCGATGGGGGGGTCGGGATTACGTGCACAACGCGCCTCCGGAGCTGCGGTGTGCCTCGTGGGAGCGGTAGTGTGCTCCATGGTTTCAGGCCGTCTCGCGCAGCCACAAGACGACTTTCTCTTTTCTTGCAGTGCCGTTGCGGCTCTCCTGTCGCGACGGTCTTGTTCCTATCAGTATGCCCTTGCTTTCCTCCTCCGTTTACTCCGCCTGTATGTGTCTCCGCCGTCGTGCCGAGGCTTTTCCTGTACACTCTCGCGGCCCGTTCTCTTCTACTTTTCTGCTGGGTTAGTCTGACACCCTATGTTTTTGGTCTACCTTTTCTTCCTTCATTCGGTCGGCGTCGCACTATTCCGTTGAGTTGTACAGACGTTTCCATGCCGTGTCCCCCGCGCCTGCCCCCCATCTCATCCCTGCTGTCGTCCTCCACAAATAACTCCCCGCCGCGTCGTCCAATGACGCTCCCATCGCTGCCGCCAGTGTGGAACTACCCCCCGTTACCACCGCTGCCCCCTCTCAAGTCCCTCCCTCAGTCAACCAACCCAGCGACGGCGACCTAGGCGGCGTCCCTCCCCCCACTTGTTTGGCCTGCACCGGAACGGGGCACGCCACGCACGGCCACGTTCACTCTTCCGTCGATCAACATTGACTCCGGGTTGGATTTCGACGGGGTAGGGTCCTCGGCTGTGCGTACGGACATCCCTCTCAATGAGGTACCCTCTGGGAAGACGTCGGTGCTCCTTAGCACCCCCCCCCCAAGTTCTCCCCGCAACGACTGTCCGGATGCATGCGGTGATTTCAACAATCCGGCTGCACCTGGGCTTCATCGAACACGCGCAACATCTAAGCCTTCGTCTTCATTGGACGACAACTACGCATCCGCAACGGACGACGGTGGGGTGGCAGAGCGGTTGGGAGCACGTCAGCGGAAGCGGATCAACCGCTGCCGCTCGTTGGCCGCCACTTCTGATGCAGATGGTCACCGTTCCAACCGTCGCAAGCGTTCTAAATTCCGACTCACGCGCGGCCTCTCGCCAGGGCCTGACGGCAAACACCCCAATGGCACATGGGGGGCCCCGCTACGCATGCTGATCATGAACTTGTGGGTGGCGTTTGTTGAGAAGGAACTGCGCCGACCCGGCACCAGCATGCCGCTGGCCCTGGTGAATGCGTCGAAGTGAGTAGCGGGCCAGAATGAGATCCTCGAACTGCCCTTTGTCATCAAGGACAAGGCGATCAAGGGGGTGATAGACAAAATTCGCGCCCACACGGAGGAGCGGCGGAGATTTTAGAGACGGACGGGGGCGGCACCCACAGCGGTGCCGTTGAGCGCGCCGCGCACAACGAGGCGCAGGCTAAGACGTGGCGCATGACCAGCGACGCCATGCGGGATCTGGTGCGCAAGGCCAAGGAGGTCCTGTCTCACACTGGTGCGACCAAGAAGACGGCGCCGGTGGCGAGCGGCTCGGCGCGCCGACGCCGACGCGCATCTGTCAGGGGCGACAGACGCTCAGGCGATGCCGACAAGCACGGCAGCGATTCAAGTACTGTGAAACGTGGCACCCACAAGTCGCAATCGGATGACAGCGACTTAGAACTGGGGATATTTCCAGATTGCCTGACGCCCCCACGCTCGACCTCGCGTGCAGCTGCCCCCAGCGCCAAGGCGGCTACCCCGGCCACCCCGGCCAACCCAGCCACCTCGGCTACCGCTCGTTCGCTGCGCCGCGAGGGCGGTGACGCCGATGGGGGTGTGCTTCCAGTGCCATCGGCGCGGGGTGGGGCAACTGGATGGTCGAGGCGCATGTCGCCGTCGTAGAAGGAGGGGCACGCGGCGCTGTATTCGGTCGGCGCGCTCGCCCATGTGATGAGCGAGGGCTTTGTCGCGGCGTCGGTCACCGAGAAGACCGAGGCCGACTCCACCGCCGAGGTCGTACGTATCCCGGAGGCCGCCGCGGAGCGCCGCGCGGCCGAGACAAACGCACGGGTGAACCGCCAGAAAGATTTGGCGGAGAAGCCGCAGCAGGCGGATCTGTTGGTCGCCGAGCGGAAGGTGGCGTTCGAGGAGAAGAGGGCGGAAGCTGTCGCTATGATGGCGAGGATGGCTCACGAGGGCAAGCAGGAGCAGTAGAGGAGCACGCTGTTGAGCGACCAGCTGAGGCTGCTCAGCCAGATGCACCCAGCCAATTCCTCCAAGGAGATCCTCGACGCCTTCCTCAACCTCGGTTCGAGAATTGAGAGGACGTTGGGAGCGTCTACAGGGGGGGGGACTCCAATGCATGGCAGCCAGTCCTGTGCTGGTGGTGGCGCCGACGCTGACGACGGCGCCCAGGGTGTGGCGCGGGCGACTGGACGGGGGGACCCATGATTTAGAGGGGGTACTGTGGATGTGCGGGAGTGGGAGCGATTATTTGACCACCTTTCGGGAGGGGGCCGTGTGGGGGATAGAGAACATTAGCCAGGATCAACCTGATGTAGAGAGGATACTCCAGCTTTGCATTCAAACTCCTTCCAGACCCTCAGTACTTTTACTGCGCAGTTGTCTTCATGAAGGCAAGCACGTCTCTCTTCACGCGAGAGCGACACTCCTCGGCCCCGTCATCCCCCATCAGGCCGTCGATCGGCGGATCCGCTTTAACAGCCGTCAAAAAATCGGCATCCCCCAACGAGTGGCACACATTGTGCAACACGCAACACGCAAGGATCCACTCCAAAGCCAACCTAAAATCCTCCTCGGTACCAATAGAGACGCGAAGCTCCTTCAAGCTCATCCACCACCCCTTCAGCATTCCGACCACGAGCTCGGCGACCTCCCGCAAGCGCGCGAGCTGCCAATTATAGTTTTTGTTCCGCTGCAACTCAGCAGCAGGTGCCTTGTCGGGGCCGACCACACGGGCTGTGTGGTACATGCCCTTGTTGCCAAGCAAATATTCCAGCAGAGAAAAAGGGTCTTCTGGAAATAGATGCCAATCGGCGTGCTTCTGGATCATAATTTCACTGGCCGCCCCCGTGAAGCCCAGGGTGACGGAGATGATGTTCCGGTCGTGGTCACACGAGAGAAGGACGAGGATGCTGTACCGATCATGCCGGTCCCAGTACGTCCAGGGTTTGACTCGGGGGGCCTAGGCGAGGGGGATTTGGGAGCCGTCGGTTCAGCCCACGCAGCCGCGGAACCCATAGGTCTCCCATGCGTACTGAGCCTGCTCTTGCCGTCGTTTCGCCGAAGGCCACACAATGTAGGTATCGGAGAGCTTGTTGACGGCGCGAATAAAGACGCGCATGCACTGCACGACCATCCCGACGCTCAGACCAAACGCGTTGGCGACCCCGATGGCACCTGAAAAAGACAAGAAGAATACTGACAAATAACATAAAAGAGTAAATGTAAACAAAAAATAGGGTGAGCCAGTCTGAGAAAAACAACCAACCAACGGACTTGAAAAAATCAATCATCAAATAGGCGGGGTAGAACGTACTTGCGGCGTTCCCTTAGTGCCCCAGACTGAACAGTGCAACCTTTTGCATGAGGTCAACAGGAAAGAGAGGGCGCCCCGTCCGTCTCTGCTTAGGTAGATGAGGAGGCACAAGTAGCGCCAGCTGCGCGTATGTGGCCCGGTCCATTTGCATGAACTTTCGCCACTGGTACTCTGGCAGGGCGTCCAGAACATACAAACTCCAGTTAAGGCTCTTGGGTATAAAGTCCCGGTCCATGCGCAGGTTGCGGGTCTGCAGGAGAACCTGCAGCCGCTGGCACGACACCCAAAGTGAAAAAGACACCAAGGACATGCCGGCCAGACCGTGCGACGCCAGCGTCTGCTTCGGCCACACCCCGGAGACCTCCAGGCACACGAGAAGCGTGAGAGCGTACACGTCCCGCACGGCGCGCCGAATGGCAATCTTCCAGTAAGAGACACGCATCATCGTGTACGTTGCGGCGGCGAGGTTGCCGCGCGGATCTCGTCGAGCACTTCGTGGGCACCGCGAGTGACCGCTTTTAACAACGCCGCACGCGGTCGTGCATGCCACGTTCTTGTTCCTGTCAGACAGACAACCAAATCTCGTGTGAAATCACACACTGTACGTCGTTCCAGCATTTCCCGACCTGCTGTCAAAATTCCTGCAAGGTCTTTTCAGCACGTCCGGGTCTGCTGTCAAATTTCTTGTGACGCCCGAGCGGGCTTTCCATTGCCCCAGACCAAGGCTCCCTGAAAACAACCCCGCTAGGGGCCTGCGCAATTAGCCAGAGCAGATGAGCAGAGGAGCGGAGGAGGAGCATTTTTTTTTCGAGTTTATGAACCACCCTAGTGTCGCAGGAACCCGTAAAGCGGGCGATGTCTGTGGAGAGGGACAAGCTGGGGGCGGGGGGGCGCGCTCTTTGTACGTTCCGTGGTTGTTCGGACAGATGTGGCGCGCAACGGATCCCTAACAGCACCGGCAGGTGTTCGCTGAGCGACAGATCCTCAGCTGCTCCCAGGCACGTCCTCCGTCCGTCGTCATCATCGCGATCGGGATTGTGCGGCTCGCAAGCTTTCTCGTGCTGGCGAGTTGTCCAGTCCGTCAGCGCTGGGAATCTTGGTCTAAAACGCAAACAATGGTGCACCGTCAAGAGCACCTGTTCTCAATCACGGTGAAACATCGGACTTACTCTTGCAGTTTGGCTCAATCACGTTCACGCGGGCTCACCGTCTAGACTGGGCTTGAGAAATGGAGCATGCACGTTTGCGCAAACAAAGATGCACACCCGACCGCTGCGAGCATTGATATGTGCTATGGGGAGACCCATGATATCTCCGGGTGATGTGTGACATTTTAAGCACCCGGAACAGGTTCGCCGGGCCCTTGGGCCGACAAAGGCTGAGAGCAGCTGGAAAAACCTGAGTGACCCGGTGGCAAGTACCTGCAGACACCCGCGGTGGTCTATGTGAGACGATGCCAGAACATGCACGCTGACAGCCAAATTAGGACAAGACTTCTTAAGTCACCGGCCACAGCGCTGTGGCACCGCTGCAGCGGTGCCGTCAGGAGCGTCCCCCCTCACCGGCCCCTCAAGTTTGCTCGCAGAGGCTGAATCGGCCTCCAAACATGCGTGCCGTTTGATGAGTTCTTGCAATTCTTTTCCGTCCGTTCGGGCCGTTCATTGGCCCTCCGAACTCGTGAGCTCCCTGACCAGTAGATCGCCTTTGTTGATTGACATCGAGACGTGTCACTGACAATATATTGACCAATCACCATCGATGAAGGGTACAGCAGTGACTGGGTTCAGCCCACCTGCATTTCTTCTGGGGCATCAGATGGCACAGGTGCGCAGTCTCTGTCTTGTGGACTGTGGAGAGCCGGCTCCAATACTGTGAAACTAGTTCGCCTGACGCAGCCAACGGGCACGTGGTCACATTCATTGAACCGGTGTTCTGATAGGGATTGGGCAGTGTTCTTGACATTGAAGAATGGGAAGTCATTGACTGCTTGATGAGCCATCAGTCCCGCGTCTCACTATGTGCCCGTGCCGGGAATGCCAGGTGCAATTGCACTTGGGACGCTATCGGTCCCCTGAAGCCAGGTGAGAGACGATCTGATGGACATCCTGACATCGGTCCACCTCGGCAAACGTTTGCACTCGCAAACATGCATGCTCCATTTCTCAGCAAAGCACCATATGTAATTGTGTTTTTCTGAACTCGTTCCTTAGTTTCCGAAGAATTGGGAAGTTCCAGCGTACAAGTCCAAAAAGCCAGAAGCTGCAAGGATCACCCCCGATCTCATGGCCGAACTCACGGCGCTGTAATCTTCACCGTGATCCTGATGCACGACAGTTCACGCTACGGTGGTAGTCTGACGTGTGACCTCGCCCTCACGCACGTTCGCTCGAGCCAACGACCGCTGACGCTGGTGAAAACACCGGCCACGACGTGTGGGAAACAGTGGCATGGGAAGAGAATTAAGCCTGGTGTCATGTCGACCAAGATTCTACAGCAGTCACTGTCCAGCTGGCCTTGGGGTATCGCGAAGCGTCACCAAGCCAACTGTCCTCTTCTGGCGTGGGCGGCAGCCCCTGAGGCTCAGAAAAAACTCCATTGGAGGGAAATCACCCACTGTACCGTCCACCCACACAAAACAGTTCCCTGCACCTCCCCCCCACCTCCCCCGCATGCATCCACCACTCGTTGCAGCTCAATGGGCGCTCGCCCCTCCATCCGTGGCACCAGCACAGATACCGCCCTCGCACACCTCATGGCGGCGGCACCACGGGCGGCGCGACAGCAGGCAACGTTACCGTTGCCGGGGGACGCGGCACCGACCCGCCAGTAACCGCTGTCGACGCCGCCGCCGGTGCTGCGCCCGACGTGACGCTGTCCGCGTCATCGAATGTGGGCGCCACTGCCCTGCCCACGTCTGGGGTGGTGGCCATGGCGGCGGACGCAGCCAGCCGGGCGCCGCCCTCCGCGGCGCCAGTGGATGCTCCGACGTCGCGCGGGGCGTCCACATCCATGGAGTCCGCTTCGTCACCGCCGGGCGGGCGAGACGCCGCCGCCGCTTCCGGCATCGTGCCGTTGCAGATCGGCGCGCCGCCGGGGTTGCCAGAGGCGGACGCGGCAACAGCGTCGTCCTCCAACGGCCGGCCGGCAAGAGGCACCGCACTGAGGGGCCCCCCGCGGTGGCGCACGTCCTCCAGGTGCCGCGCGGCTTCGAGGAAGGCCAGCGTTTTGTCCAGCTCCCGGTCGTTGGGGTCGTCCACAAAACCCGAAATCGGTACCGCGTTTTCCGGCTGCAGCACGTACGACAGCGGCGAGTTGTCGATAATCAATGTCCGCGACAGTGGCCGTCCGAGCCGTGCGAGGTCCTTGACAAAGTGGCTGCCGACCAGCACGCAGTGCTCCCGGTACAACCGCCCGTGTACCGCCCGTCCATTGTCCAATTCGTCCACCACGGGGTTGGCGTACAGCGCCAGGGAGGCCGTAAACACAATGACCTCGTACCAGCGGGAGACAGCGGCAAGAAAAGCGTCGACGCGTGGCCTCTTTCGCACAAACACCATGTGCGTGTCGCCCCCCATTTGTAGGGGCAGAACAAAGTCGGCATCGACCATTGGCACAAAGGATGAGTGCACCAGCGTCTCGTCCAGATCCAAGACCAGCGTGATGCGGCGGGAGAGTTCCGGCGTGGCCGGCTCGGGCAGCAGCGGCCCTGTCGGCTCGTAGGTCGGTGTTAGGTTCGCCAACTGCATCTGTAGGTGGGGCATGCCCGTCAAGTTGCTGCCCTTGTTCATCACGCATGCGCAGAGCCGCTGGAAGAGGTTCCGCTTCTTCTTCCGGACGCCTGCGGAGAAGCGAGTGCACGACACACACAAGGAACGGGATGCCAATGTGGAAAGGTGCGAAAGCGCGGGCGTCAAGCACGACGAACCGGCTCGAGTGGTCAGATTGAAGCCCAAACAAGCACCAAGCAGATGGATATTCACCATCGATGAGGCATACACGACGCGCCAAACTCAAGAATACACACAACTCACAGGTACCTAAGGTGCGCCCCCTCGTCAAGCACCTCAACGTACTCTCATCGTCATCGTCTTCGGCGGCGGCGGCGGTCCCACTCGACGCCGCCCCCCCCGAAGAGGAAGATGAAAAAAGACGCAAAATGGAGGCTCGCCGCCCCGCGGGTCCCCGCGACGCGTTAGCGCCGGTCGGCACCAGCGCCGCGACCGGTACGGGCGCCACGGAGCTGTGGATGATTGACTCGGGAGTCGGTGCCGCCGCCGCCATCGCCGACGCAGCCGCGGCACCGCCACCGGCACTCCCTATTGGGGCGGCAGCCTCCGCCGGGGCCGCCGCCCCAGACCCCGACCGTGAAGCGGCACCCGCGCTCGCGCCCGACGCCACGGCGGTCCCCGCAGGGGCTGCCCCCACCGCCGGTGCATCCACCGCCAAAGTCTTGCCTAGAGGCACATGCCCGCCTCCGGGCGTCGCCACCTCCTCCGTAGCCATGACGCTCGTTGGGGAATCCGCATCGCCCGGGGCGGCCGCCGTGGCTCCCCCAATGGCCGCAGCACCGGGCGCATGGTCCGACGGCGACGCCCGTCCATCCGACGCGGCCAGTGCCGCGCCGTCGAGCGGCGAAGGCAAAACTCCTTTCCTCTTCACCCCGCCGCGGCCACCCGTCCGTCCCGGGCCGTCGGTCACCCCCGCGGCGGCCGTACCAGCATGGCCACCGTCGGTATCCATCGGCCTTTGGCCTTCCGAGTCGCCGATTGGCCGGTCCCCGTTGGGCCTTCCCCCGCCGTTGCCGCCCGCACCACCGTCTCCGCCCGCGTCGGCCATAGCCGGTGCCACGGAAAGCGCTGCCGCGGTCGCCGACGCCACCGCGCCGGGCGTGCTGTCCGACATCGCGGCAACCGCGGCGCGCAGAGCCCCGTCGGTGCGGGTCGTGTTGCCGCGTCGTCGCAGGCGGTTGTCGAGGCACGCGCACCTACCTCACCTCGGCCTACTGTGCGCCTCTGGCGGTGCGCCACCCAACCGTCACAACCGCCACCCAGCACTCCACACCCCTTCGCGGTCGCGGACCGAGTTGTGTTGGCACGCAAGCTTCACCGCAGCAAGCACTCTCCCACCCTCGACACCCACCCTCCCGGTCCGGCCTCCAGCACCCCCTGCGCCTACACCCGCGCAGGTGCTCGCAACCGACCCCCCGCTCACCGACGTACGTCACTCCGGTTTGCCGTGCGTGCGAGCAGGCAGGCGGAATGGCGGCGGCAGTCACCGGCACAGCCAGCGCACGGTGCGGCGCCACCTCGCTAGACCCGCCTCAGGTAAAACAGAGGGGCCACCCACACCCACTCGAAGCAGCGACGAGGCACACAACGAAAGGGGCGAAAAGCAGCCCACGCGAGGGGGGTGTGACTGGGCCGCGCGCAGCTTCCTGGGGAGTGCCTCATCGGCACAAGCGCCAATAAAAGAGCCTGGCGCTCAGGGTATTATCCGGCTGTGCTATCCCGGATAGTCACACGACCAGAAGCTGGCTGGCTTGCGGGTACTTTCGGGCCCATGTTTCGGCCCATGTTTCATGCACGTGGCGTTATTCAGCATTTGAATGCAACCAAGTGAGAAGGAGGGGGGCCACTTATCTATCCGGCAAAATATTTTACCATTCGAAGTAATGGCTCTGGTCACCCCACTGGGGCCTGGAAATGGAAAACATTTTTCGCACAATTCCAGGCACGTGCGTGCAATACCCTGGCCTTCAGGCGGTGGCGCGCTCGGCGACGCACTGACACCGGGCACGCCGGCCGGCTCCATAGCCGCGAGCGAGCACGGGGGCGCGTACAGCCACGTTTCCGTGGCAAGGGGGGCCTGGGGCGGGAAAAGGGTGCCGCCGCCACCACCGCAGCGCGGCGGCGCCGGTGTCGCGCGACGCCCACGGGAGGGACCGTCACTCCGCCGCGCAGCGCACCTGCGCAGGGCGGGTGGGGCGGCCGACACGGCGCACGGGCGGGCGGGTGGGACCGACCGCCTCGCGACGGGGCGCCTCTAACCGTGCCGCTAGATGGCTTCAGATCTTGCCGACGAGCCGCCGCAACAACAGCCGGCGCGCAGGCGCGATCACCCGGGGGTCATCGTGGGCGCGTTGAACCCCGGAAATCGCTGTGCGCGGTCGCCGCGCGCAACTCGGGGCGGTGCAGGGGGGCTTGGGGGCAGGTGCCGTCCGGGCCCTGTGACCCTGTGGCAGGACAGTCCTTCTCTGCCACGTAATTCTATTCGCTGTTAGCGTCATCGCGACTCTTCCAACACTGACACGCCCTCAGATCCCGGAGGACACGAATGCAGACTGCCACGTCTGAAACGAAGAGCAAGTCCCTTGATCTAAGTATTTGTGTGCATGACTACACTTTGCGAGCACCCTGTCCTAAAGGCCAGGGAATTTCACAGTGAACCTCTGCAAGTGGGTGTGCCAGCAACATTCCCTCTCACGCTCTTCCTGCCGGCCGATCAGGTTCCAATTTTTGGCGACTGGTACTAAGCTGGGTTATGAAGAACACGGACATGTAGCGTTCTTGTTTGTGAACCTCTCATACGGAATTTGTCCTTGTTGTTCTCTTTTTTTTCATACCATCTTTCATCGGCTGATGCGTTAGGAATTTAGTTAGAAGCATCTGTGTTATATGGCACTTCCCCCAAAAATGCACACACCGCTGATCAGGAAGCATCGTGCAGACATCGTGCTGTAAGTGGGAGCCATCGATCAATGGTTGAGCGGCTTCCGTGCTCCGGTAAAATCGGTTGCAAGCTCAAGACCAAAGGTCGACACTCCCGTCCTTCTCCTTTTTCGCTGCCGTTGGGCTTCTCATGCACGGAAGCAGCTCTCCATCTGGGGAGATTTTTCGCTGCAACGCCGGCGTGCATCGGAATCAACTTTGATTTGGGCTTGTCTTCGCGTCTGCCACCATACAATTGTTTGTGGGCACAAGCAGCGAGATTGCCCCGTCTTCGTTTTCTTCGCGGCAGGTGCGGCTCTGCCGCAACAGGTCACGGCCGACGCCCCGGCTGAAACTTCTCCCACCGACGTCAAGCCGGCGTTCTGTTGACGCACGGCGGGCGCGCCGCCGCCGCCGCCATCCGACGCCGCCGTCGGACGCCGCTGTCGGCCGCTGCCACCGGCCGCGGCGCCACCAACTTCGGCTGTGTCGCCGTCGCCAACGCGAACCGTTGCCACCGACAGTGACGCCGCTGACCTCGGTTGCCGCGCCCAGGTGTGCAGCGAACAACTGTGTCGCCGCCCTGGTGTCTTGGGCCGCTGCCGCCGCCGGCCGCGCCGCCGCTGTCACCCGCCGCCGCCGCCGCCGCCGCCGCCTGCCGTCACAACCGCCGCTGCCGACCTTACCAGGCTCCGCCACCGCCGCCAGTGGCTGCGCAACTGCTGCAGTCGGCCCCTACCTCCGTCGCCCGCATCCACCGGCTGCACCGCCGGCACCGCCGTGACCGGCTGGCTACGCCGCCGCCACAGCCAGTGATTGCGCGCCTACTGCCATTGGCCAGCCCTTCCGCCAGCCATCCCGGCCTGCTGCGTCGCCGTGGCCCGCTGCGACACGCTGTGCCGTCGCCGCCACCCTTGACCGGCTGCTCCGCCGTAGCCGCCAGTGGCAGCGAGGCTACCGCCGACGGCGACCCCCTTCGCCGGCCACCGCGGCCGGTTGCGCCGCAGTCGCCCGCTGCCACTGGCCGGAGCAGCCGCCGGCGGCGCCCGGCGCCACCGGCTGCGCCGCCGCCTTTGCCGGCTGCCATCGTCGCGGCCGTCTCCGCCGCCGGCTACCCCGGCCGGTTGCGCCGCCGTCGCCGTCTTTGGCCGCCGTCGCCGGCGTCCGGCGCCGCCGGCTGCGCCGCCGACATCGTTGCCTGCGGTCGCCGCTGCCGTCGGCTACCCTGGCCGGTTGCGCCGCCGTCGCCGTCTTTGGCCGCCGTCGCCGGCTTCTGGCGCCGCCGACCTCGCCCTCCGCTGCCGTCACCCGGCGCCGCAGGCTGCAACGCCGACGTTCCTGTCTGCCGCCGTCGCTGCCGTCGCCGTTGCTTGCCACCCCGGCCGGTTACGCCGCCGTCGCCGCCGTCGCCGCCGTCGCTGCCGTCGCCGCTGCTTGTTACCCAGGCCGGTTACGCCGCCGTCGCCGCCGTCGGTGCTTTTGCCGGCCGCCGCCGCTGCCCGCCGCCGCCGCCGCTGACGCGCCGCCGCTGCCCGCCGCCGCCGCCGCCGACCAGCGCCGCCGGCTGCGTCGCCGACGTGGTCGCCTCGTCGCCTGCGGCCGCCGCCGCCGTCGGCGACCCCTGCCGGTTGCACCGCCGTCGCCGTCTTTGGCCGCCGCCGCCGGCGCCCGGCGCCGCCGGCTGCAGATCGGAAGAGCGTCGTGTAGGGAAA
>ENA-ORXT01004029-ORXT01004029.1-marine-metagenome-genome-assembly--contig:-NODE-4029-length-15551-cov-3.793912_pt1 | contig 15551 bp, 18 predicted proteins | sample MGYA00237868_ERZ511482 | MGnify/ENA metagenome assembly ERZ511482 | reverse complement strand
ACGTCCCACCGTTCGTCAAGCTGCTTCCTTGGGCAGCACTTTTGAGTCATCGCAATCATCCAAAACAATTGACCGATGAAAATTACGCAGAACAAGGTCCTTCTTTCTTTCCTCATCCTCTCCGTTTACTTTTTTTGTTCCTACGGTTGGGACCTTAAAGCATACTTCCTTCCGGATCTGTTTGCCGACAATAATTACCTCCGCAACACTTCCGTTCAACTCACCTTTTTTCTCGTCATCCCGGTGGTAGTCATGGCACTGCTTTATGGCTGGAAAAATCTGCCTCGCGAGTTGGGCCTTGATCGGGGCTTCGGTCGCGGACTGGGCTTCGCTTTTTTGGCCACCCTTCCTATGGCGGTTGGTTACGCGGTGGTTTCCGGCTTCGACTGGAACATGGAATTGGCTGAGTTTTTATACGGGTCCGTCCAGGCGTCTTTTACGGAGGAAATAATTTTCCGGGCCTTCCTGTTTGGTCTGCTTTACCGTAAGGCCGGTTGGGGTTTATTTCCCGCCACGTTGATCGACGGACTGGTGTTTGGCGCCATTCATCTTTACCAGGGAGAAACGGTAATGGAAGGAGCGATGGTCTTCATCGCTACGGGAGCCGGTGCAGCATGGTTTAGCTGGCTCTTCAAGGAGTGGAACTGGAACCTTTGGGTACCCGTTTTTCTGCACTTTTTCATGAACTTCTGGTGGGGTGGCTTCGAGATGGCCGACAATGCAGCGGGCGGCTTGTGGGCCAATGTCTTCCGGGGGATGACGATTGCTTTTACCGTTTACGTTACCAATCGACCAATGCTTAAGACCCGTTTTTTCGGAATGAAAAGGCTTGCCGTGTAGCGCCAGACACGCTCTTAAACACCATAACCCTCCCGGGCGCTGGCATTGCTGGCGTCCGGTTTTTTTAGGCGCGGACGCAGGTACTTCGGCTCAGCTCAGCAAAACTGCAAGGAGAGGTTTATCGCGCAAAAACCTGCGCCCAGTAAAAGTCCGTCTCCCCAAAGCCCATGAACCGATAGCGCTCATTCATCAGGTTTTTGCAGTGACCTTCGCTGTTGATCCAGGCGTTGACGACGGCTTCGACGCTGCGTTGGTTCCAGGCGATGTTTTCGGCGACGGCCGTCCAGTCGAAGCCGGCCCGTGATACGCGGGCACTGACGTTGGAGCCATCACTGCCGCGGTGTTGCATCTTGCCCATAATGGCCATGTCGTTGGCGTGGACCTGGGCGGCGGTTCGGAGTTGATCGTTCAGGCGGAGGGCCGCTACGGGCGGCATGCTGGTCGTTCCACAGGTACAACCTGCCGCCCGCTGTTGATTGATCAGGGAGAGCGCCTCGGCGGCCGTGGCATCTTCATTGGCGGTTGCCGGGCTAACGTCTGGGGTAGAAGTCTCCTCCGGCTCATTCAACAATTCGCCGGTGGCAATGTCGGTTTCGCAGCCGCAGGCCAGTAGAGTCATCAAAGGTAACAGGGAGAATATGCGCATGGAACTACAAACGGGCTGACGGTGGTGGGATAGTATACCGGGACTGACAAAAGCCTGGATGTATGTATAACCAAATGCACAACCAGGTACCGTATGAACCTTCATCGATAAGAATTTCAGAGGACAGCATACAGCATTCAATGCAATCCAGCCTGTATGCTGTCCGCTGAATGCTGGTTAAGGAGTTGACAGGTGGCATCAGCTCGTCCGTACATTTGGTTATACACACGGCTGGATTGCCGGTTTGCAGACATTGGCAGCAGTGCCGTATGTTTACGACCTTCCACTAAACTCATCGCTATGCCCTTGTTTAGAGCCTTTGTTTTCTGCCTGATGGCCACCTTCCTGTTCTCCTGCGGAACGGGAACGGAGAATAGTGATCAAAGCCCGGAAACGGAGATTCCCGTCTCACCGCCGCCGCCGTCCCCTCCGTCAGCAGAGCTACTCTACGCTTGGGTGGACGCGTTGAACCTGCGTGAATCACCTAAGACCGGTAGTCCCTCCGTGACGAAGGTTAACACAGGAGACGCCTTGTCCTACTTCGGAGAAAGCACTGATGCCACCGAGAAAATTGAACTCCGTGGCGTCGTTTACGATGAGCCCTGGATGAAGGTGACCGCACCCGACGGCAAAGTAGGCTGGGTGTTCGGCGGCGCCGTTAAGCGCGCCGGAGAAACCAAAGGAACGGAGAAACAGATCAAAGGCGTCGTCAATATCCCGCACTTCGGCCGCTACGACCTTCGCGTTTGGGCTAAAGAGACGGAGACAGTAGAAGTGGCCGGTGACGCGGAGGTTTTTACCACCATCTACTCCTCCGGCAGTTGGCTGATGAAGATCACCAAAACGGAGGTCGGGGAGTATGGGTACGGTCGTACCTACCGCCTGATTGGTCCGAGCAATGAAACACTCAAGGTGAGGGACCTTCAGTGGACCTCCGAAACTGAAGAAGGGAATACCCTGACCGAAAAGGTCTATGACTTTGAGCAGGACCCCGCCGCCATGTATACCCGGTCGGAGAATTTCGAAAAGCACTTCATGCAGTTGAACACTGCTCCTGAAACAGTGAAGGGAGAATTTATTGCTACGCCCATGAGCCCGGCGGAGGTGGAGGAAGCGCTGAAGATGTATCGGTAGTAGCGGGGTAATTATTGCTTTCCTAAGACATTCTCTGCACCTGCGGTGAGCGCCCGAAAAGTTGTCTCCTGAAAACGAATCACCAGGTATAGATGGAGTCGATTTGTTACCGCCCGTATTGCCTGACAAACGCTTCTTTCAACCGAACATAGTCCGGGTGTACCCTCGCCGCATCCCATTTTACCTTAAAGATGCGGGCGGCTTCTGCCTTTACGGGGTCTTCTGCCTGCCGGGGCAGTTCTTCACGTCCGTGGGCACCACTCACGCCCTTCTTGTCATCGGGTACGGGGCCATCGTATTTTTTGCCTCCCTTATGGTTGGCGTAGCGGCGAGCCCGGGTGTAGCCCATCTGTATGAATTTGCGCGCCATGTCCGCCCCCACGAAATCGTCGTCCTTCAGGTAAGCGAGAAACAATTCCCAGATCTTTTCGGAGGAGGCAGTAGCAGTCTCGGGGTCCTTAAAGCGCCAGTGGGGCAGGATTTCAGATTTATAGGGTTCAACGGACAGAACGCCCTGCTCTCCGCGGCCGATGGCATAGAGATCCGGGCGTTCCCGAAAGTCGATCTTATCGAAATCAAGCGAATAGTCAAAGGCTCGCATCAGTCGGTCTCCTTCTTGTTATCCGCGTCAATGCAGTCGTCTAAGGAAGGAATTGGCAAGCAGGCGTCTCCACAGTTGGCGGAGAAGCGGGCTTTTGTGTAATCGCTAGGGGTATAGCTGCCGGGGATGGAGGAGAAATTTTTTTCTTCGTTCATGTCTAAAGGCATTGTGAGGTTAATGTTAGGGATGAGTAGGAGTCATTCAGGCCGGTACGGCGGCGAAGACTTCCAGCATCTTTTCGTTGAAAGTGGGGATATCATCCGGGTTCCGGCTGGAGACTAAGTTGCGATTGGAAATATCCGTTTGCCTGGGATTTTGTAAAATTTACTACTGCACTTTATTCAACGGAAGGAATAAGCGCTGGGTTCGTAACGAGGTACATTTGGGCACGTTCGGCAAGCTCAGTGGAGCCGCGACCGCAGGTGCAGGGTAGCATTAGAGAGCAATGCAAGAAATACAAAAGATGGGCCGCTGATCGTTGGGTAAAGGAACTCCGCTGACATGTCTCTTTACCCCCTTACTTCCCTTCTCGCTCTTATCCTGGCCGCTGGTTCCCTCAGCGCCCAGTCCGAAAATAAGGGTTGCATTGAAGATCTTAACGCCGATGGCATCATCGATACCCTCGCCTTTGCCAGCGATCCCGATCCCTGCGGCTATCCGTATCTGGTAACCTTCACCGACGGTAAGACGGGAGAGAAAATCAGTGTTCCCCGGGAAGAATACTGCCGCTGCCACATCAGGAGTGTAGTCCCGATCCCGCCCGCCCTATGGTTGGGAAAGGGTGGATTTAGCTTTATCTTTGGAGAAGGCACTGAAAATGTTGCACGCACTCTAAAGCTTGTGTAGGCGGCCTGAAGTATTTGGAAATACAATCTACTGGAATAAACCCTATAACCATGCGTTTAAACAAAAATAAATCCCTCATTAGGAGGTGTGCTTATCAATTATTAGTAGCGATAGTATTTATCGCCCTTTTTAGTGGTTGTACGTTAGATGAAAACACTAAACTGCAATTTCAATACAGGCATTACCAGGAGTCTGCAATGGAGAAATTTATGGATACAGACTATCAGGGAGCACTAATAGATTTTAGAAAAGCATTTCAAATACACCCATCAAAATCAGAAAATGATAAATTCTTTGCTGCGGCCAGTGCGCTTCAGTTGAGTAGGGACGATGAGGCAATTAGATCAATTGGTCAGAACTGAAAGTGGTCAGGTAAATAGAATGGGTGCCGTTGATTCCTCCAATATCCGCAGACTCATTGAAATAACCAGGGAGTATGGCTGGCAGGAGAAAGCCTGGATAATCCTCTGGCATCAACGAGGATATTATAAGTCGGATAATGAGGTTTGGAATTTTTTCCACCCCTTCATCAGTGCGGAGATTGAAAAAGGGAAGATTGATCCTGACTTTTGGGCCATGTTTGAAGACGAGAAATCGATCCGCGAAGATGGCGTGCAAATATTTGGAACCTACTCCAATAATTACGATCAATTTCCGGTGAAGGATATATCCAGGGTGGACGAATTGCGAGACTCGGTTGGCCTGCCGTCTTTAAGATTTATGAGTAAAGTTTATGGTGCTACTTTACCCGCCAACTATCCTTCGGGTAAAGTGGGGAATTGAGGGAGGGTAGGAGATCACCGGACGCTTCGAGCTTGCGTTCGCCCTACCCCTATACCAAAGCAGGCAACAAACCGACAACCAGCGCCGTACCTTTGCCGCCTCCAAAATGCGGTAGCCTACCAGACTACCCAACGACAAGACTACCACCATGGCCCGCAACCGCCGCAACCGCTTTCCCCAACGCATCGATAATATTACCATCACCGGACTGGCCGACAAGGGCTTCTGCGTAGGGAAAACCCCGGAAGGCGAGGTCGTTTTCGTTGAGAAGGTAGTGCCCGGAGACGTCGTTGACGTCCGCCCCTTCCGCAAGAAAAAGAAGGTCCTCTTTTGCGCTCCGCTGGAATGGCATGAGCGCTCCGCCGACCGGGTCGAGCCCTTCTGCCAACACTTCGGTGTCTGCGGTGGCTGCAAGTGGCAGGACTTCAGCTACGAAGGACAGCTGCGCGAGAAAGACCGCATCGTCCGCGACGCACTCACGCGCATCGGAAAAGTGGAAGTGGGGGAGTGGGAGCCCATTCTCGGTAGCGAAGAGACGAGCTACTACCGCAACAAACTGGAATTTGGCGTCGCCAACCGCCGCTGGCTCACGGCCGACGAAGTCGGCGACGAGACGGTGACCAACGAAATGGACGTTATCGGCTTCCACAAAGCGGGTGCCTACGACAAACTCATCGACATTCAGCACTGCCATCTGCAGCATGGACCCAGTAATGAGCTGCGCAATGGCATCCGGGAGCTGGCGATCAAGATGGAGATTCCCTTCTTCGATATGCGGGAGCGGGTGGGGCTGTTCCGGCAGTTCATGATCCGGACAACCAAGACCGGCGAGTGTATGCTCGTGCTGGCCTTCTTCGAGAACGACCAGGATCAGATCAAGCACTTCCTCGACGCAGTGATGGCTGGTTTCGGCGAGCACATCACCAGCCTCTACTACTGCATCAACGGAAAGATCAATGAATACATGATGGACCTGGAGATGAACCTCTTCGCCGGTACTTCCACCATCAAAGAAACGCTGGGTCACGTGAGCTTTCACATCGGGCCGAAGTCTTTCTTCCAGACCAACACCCGCCAGGGAAAGAACCTCTACGACATCACGGCGGAATACGCCGGATTGACGGGAACGGAGAACGTATACGACCTCTACACGGGCATCGGTTCCATCGGGCAGTACGTGGCGAAGGACGCTGGCTCCGTCGTTGGCATCGAGGAGATCGCTGCCGCCATCGAAGACGCGAAGATCAACTCCGAAATGAACGGCTTAGACAATTGTAGCTGGTACGCTGGCCGGACGGAGAATATCCTTACGCCCGAGTTTGCCGCTAAACACGGCCGCCCCGATGTGCTCATCACCGACCCGCCCCGGGCGGGTATGCACCCGAAGGTCATCCCGATGCTACTCCAGCTCGAAGCGCCCGTCATCGTCTACGTCTCCTGTAACCCCGCCACCCAGGCGCGGGATTTGGCGCTGCTGGACGAGAAGTATAAGGTCGTGAAGGCGCGGGCGGTGGATATGTTTCCGCAGACTAGTCATTGTGAGTCGGTGGTGCGGTTGGAGTTACGGTGAAATTACGCGCTTGCCAGCTATCGGCTGAAGCTGATACTACAGTAATCGCGGCTTTAGCCGCTGACTGGCAGACCTTGAAGTTAAGCCGAATACCTTTGGGCGTTTACAGATTCAACTCTACCAAAGGAAACGCAAACCCCGGCAAAACTTCCTCTCCGCTGAGGACAGAAGTTGAAAAATTTCGGACTTCTTCGGGCTCATCTTGTCCTTGACGGTAGATATAGACCACTTCTTTTTTAGGGTCGATTAACCAAGCGAGGAGAACGCCGTTGGCCATCCAGGTTTTGCGCATCTTCCGTTTGAGCTTCTTAAGGCTGTCGGATTTTGATCTGAGTTCGGCAACAAACTCTGGAACAGCATCAACCCATTTATCTTTATGGTCTGGATCAGCGATAAAAGGGGCAAGCCGTTGGTTAGAAATCCAAACGGCATCACCGCACCTTACTTCTTCACCTTCAAGAAGAAAGCCAGTTGAAGGGCTGTAAACCTTACCTGGTTTTTTGTTCGTCAAATTCCAAGCGTATACATAGCCTGAAAGATGACTTTCATTTTCTCCGGAGCCAGATTTTACGGGCGACATAATGATTACTTTACCCGAAGCCTCGCGCTCGGCAATCAGGTCAGGAAATTTCTCGCAGAACTTAGTGAAAGCTTCCAGGCTCACGGGTTCCTCTGAGGTCAAAGACCCCAGGGAAGTCAGCATTTCATAAGCAGTATATGGAGGGAGATCGTTACCCATAGTCTAAAGATAACGGTTTTCGGTTGTTTTTCGTTTCAGCTTTGGCCAAACGAGTCGAGGGGCGGATTTTAGTTCCATGGCCTACAAAAAGCTTACTATAATTCTCCCATTCTATCATTCTAATCCCCTGTTGTCTGGACCACAGGTCAATGCATACAAGAGTCATTCACCCGGCGCCCGATATTCCTGCGTCAGCACAAAGGCGTCGAACTCAAAGCCATCTTCTCGCATGGAGAAGGAGATAGTATGTTTGCCAGCACTGGGAATGTCGAGGTAGATCAGTTTCTCCACGCCACAATGAATTTCCTTGGTTCGTTGTTTGCTGGCCCAGGTCCACTGGTTTTTGCCCTCGCACCATTGCATGCGCTGGCCGCTTTCGGGCCAGGTACCGTTGAGGCCAACGTGGATGCCGTTGTCTTCCGAGCCGGAGCTGTAGGCCCGAACCCAGACGTAGTAGCGGCCGGGGGTAGTGAAGCGGATAGGGTAGCGGAGAATGGCCATTTTTCCCGGTTCGTTGCTGAAGTTCGTTCCGACGATGAGTTCATCGTCGTGGGTAACCCGGGTGTCGGGCAGGGCCTCCAGGTAAGCGCCGCCGGAGGCGGTGCTGGCGTGGGACTCGTCGGGGTCGGTGAGGGTGTGTTTAACCTTTTGTCCGTCGGTCTTCACCCAGCTGCGGAGGCTGAAATCGGTCTGGCTGGCGTAGTTTTCTGCTTCGGCCATCACGTAGCCATTTTGTTCCACGACTTCGGTCGGCGGGCGTTGACAAGTCCAGGCAATCAGCGGAAGGATGAAAAGAATCAGGTAGCGCATGGGGGACAAGATAATCGGCTTTTCTGACATTTGGGCGCGGGACCGCAGGTGCAGGGAAGGTTGAACGGCAGTGATGACCAACCTATCTTCGCTCCTGAAAACTTCCTTTGCACCCGTACGTTCGGCAAGCTCAGTAACCACGTCCGCGCCCATGTCCTCTCCACCAATTATCCGTGTTTCGCCTGATCTGATACTGCGTGCAATACGTCCGGAAGATCACCCGAGACACCATTCGTTAATGGAACGTATTTATCCACCCGCCTTCGCCTACCTTTGGCCGGACGCTGGTGCCTGGTACGTACACCATGTACATGGCCGAAAATCGTTTGAACGGGATCTGGCACAGCCGGATGCGCGCTATTACCATGTTTTTTTCCGCGAAGAATTGGTTGGTATCTACCGGCTAAAGCTTAATACCGAACCGGTAGATTTCCCCGGTGAGCCAGGCCTGAAACTCGACCGGCTATACCTTGATGATGCGATACGCGGGCAAGGAATCGGTAGTGCACTGGTGGAACACGCCAAAAGAGAAACCAGCCGGCTTGGTAAATCCATCCTTTGGCTCGAGCGCATGGATACCAACGAAGCGACCATCGCTTTTTACCGTAAGTGCGGCTTTACGGATGGCTCCGCCTTCCGGCTAACGTTTGACCGGATGCATCCGGAATTTCGGGGGATGCGCCGTCTTTGGTGGCGGCCTGCTCTGAGCTCGTCCTAAAACGATTTTTTACAGTCTGCACAACAGATTACAGTTGTTGAAATTTTGCCGTCGGAGACGTCTCCCCTCTTCTCCGGACCTCGGAGCGGACTCGAAGAGACCAGCGGAGAAGCCGCGCAGCGAAAGGAGCCGGGGGAGAGGTTTTTAAAGACGCTGCCTAATGCAGCCCTCGCATTAAACTTTCATTCTCTTATTCAGACCTTCTTACATTAACCACCACCAACGTATCTTGCCGATACTAACTGACCAAATAACAAACTTTCCACCCCTTTGAGCATCTGGGACACCCTCTTCGGCCGCGCCCCCGGCTACGACCCCACTGACGGCCCCGAATTCAACTTCGGGCGCTACACAGATGCCTATAAGTCACCGGCGAATTATGCCGCCTGGGACAAATCCCTCCTCGCCTTCGAGACGGGCAACTACGTGGAGAGCTGCGAAGCATTCATGGCTTACTTGCTGGACGAGCGGGAGGGCAACGTAAAGTGGAAAACCGAGGGCGGCAAACTCTACTTCGAGTTCTACCAGGGCAGCAAGCGGGTAACCGGCTTTGCCGACGATGAGCAACTCCGGGCTACCGCCCGCGTCGCCCACCTGGACGCCAACAACGCAGACCTCCTGCACCGGCTCACCTCCATGAACTACGAGCTGAAATACAGCCGCTTTGCCATTGACGACGACGGCTGCCTGGCCATCGTGTTCGATACGCCGGTCAACGATGCCAGCCCCCACAAGCTCTACCACGCCCTGAAGGAAATGGCCCTTCGCGCCGATAAACAGGACGACCTGCTGCTGGAAGAGTTTGGTGACTTCCTGAGTCCGACGGAGATCACACATTTATTGGAACTCTCCGCCGAAGACAAAACGCGAAAGCTCGACTTCCTTCGCCGCCGCATTCAGTACGTCATTGATTATCTGGGGAAGGGAAAACTAAACCCGGAGGAGCAACCCGGAGCGGTGGCCTACCTGCTGCTCGACCTCGTTTACCGCCTCGATTACCTGCTCATCCCCGAAGGGCACACCATGGAGGCCCTGGAGCGCATGCATCGGATGTACTTCGCCCGCGAAGATGACCAACCGGTGACCTACAAAAACATCCGCCTGCTCAGAGAATTACAGCACCTGCTGCGGCGCGCGCCGGAGTCCTTCGCCGAAGAACTCTACGCCGGCAAATCCACCTTCGGTATTACGCTTCCTGCGAACCACGACCGCCTCGTGAGCCTGATTGACAACGAGCTGCCGAATATGGATTGGTATCAGGACAATGGCTACGTCGAGGTCGCCAGCGGCATCCCCGGCTACATCGTCGGCTACGCGCTGTTCAACTACGCCGTGCCGCCACCAGATCGCAGTCTGCTGCAACTCTATTACCGGGTCTGTGAAGATGAATACTTCCGGGAGCTTGGCTTCAAACAGCAGTTTCTGGACCGGGACGGACGCCCCGCCCGCCGCGCCATCCGCGCTGCCATCACGGACATCATCAGTCAGCACACCGATGTCTACCCGCGCCTGCGCCCCGCCCTCAGCCAGCTCAGCTTCGATAACCTGATGGATTTTGGGCGGAGCTACCTGCTGATGCTGCGGGAGCTGGATTTGAGTAAGCCGTAGGTTAGTTCTTTGGTCTTTTGGTGCGTTGGTCTGTTGGGCTACCGCGTGTTGGAGGCGGGGTTAAGAGAGGAAGACTTACCACCAGGGCGTGAACCTGCCTACTCGCCTTTTATAATTGGTATAGCCAGCGTATTTCTCCGAGAGCAATTGCTCTTCGTAACTGGATTTGAAATAGAAGAGCAGGAGAAAGCCAAGTCCGATAAGTAGGCGATCACCGGAGCCAGTGTAGAGGGCATAGCCAAAGGCTCCGAGCAAAATACTACTGTAAATGGGATGACGGGAGAGCCTGAAAAGACCATTGGAGACCAGCTCACCGTGAGCAACCGGCGTAGGAAAAGGCGAAAAGCTGCTACGAATCTGAATCAGGGCGAGGACGCCGGTGCAAAGACCGCTAATGGCAATGACCAGGCCAGCGTACGCTACGGTCTTTGGAAGCTCAATGCTGAGTATCTGCGGCCTGATGGCGTAAGCAGCGAAAAGCGCAAACTGAATGCCGACGAATAGATAGTCTTTGGTGGTGTTGGACATTTTTATTGGTTATCTATTAAACCGCAGGTTTCCACACTCGGCCGGCGAGCTATCCTAAATTTTAGCGGCCTCGGCCATGCCGACTTCGATGAATTCTTCCAGGGAGAGGCAGCTGTTGTCGATCTCGATGGCGTCGTCTGCTTTGCGGAGGGGGCTGTCTTTGCGGGTGGAGTCGATGCGGTCGCGCTCGTCGAGGTTGTTGGCGATGGCTTCGGGGTCGGCGGGGATGCCCTTGATGACGAGTTCATCGAGCCGGCGTTGGATGCGGGTCTCCCGGTCAGCGGTGATGAAGAGCTTGAGGTCGGCATTGGGGAAGACGACGGTACCGATGTCGCGGCCGTCCATTACGATGCCACCGGCTTTACCCATTGCTTGCTGCTGCGGGACGACCCACCGACGAACGGCGGCTACCGCCGCCACCGGCGACACAAAGTCGGACACTGCCCGGTCCCGGATTTCCGCTTCAACGTTTTCTCCGTTCAGGAGAGCGTCGTTGGAGCCGGGGAGGAAGTCTACCCGTAAACCTTCCAATGCACCTGCGACCGCGCCCTCGTCCTCCAGGCTAACGTCATTGCGCAGGAAGTGCAGCGTAATCATCCGATACATAGCACCGGTGTCAATGAATCGATAGTTGAGGCGTTTGGCCATCGCTTTGGCCAGGGTTGATTTTCCGCAGGCGCTGAACCCGTCGATTGCGATTACGTGGGGCATTGGTAGAGAATGAGGGAATGGAGGAATGAGGGAATGAGAGAATGAGGGAATGAGGGAATGGAGGAATGAGGGAATGAGAGAATGGAGGAATGAGGGAAGACAGGGACGGACACAAGAAAGCCGGTGAGGGAAGTCACCGGCTTTGTCGTTCAACTCGTGAGTTGTTTAATATTCATCTTCATTGAAGAGGAAGTCATCCTTACGGGGATAATCGGGCCAGATGTCGTCGATCACCTCGTAGGTCTCTCCTTCATCCTCCATGGCTTGCAGGTTCTCGATCACTTCCAGGGGGGAGCCGGAGCGGATCGCGTAATCGATAAGTTCGTCCCGCGTGGCTGGCCACGGGGCATCTTCAAGGTGAGAAGCGAGTTCTAGAGTCCAATACATACTAACACAAAAGTTTTACTATTTAAAAAAGCCACGGGAGCGGCATTTTGTTTTCCCCTGGCTGTGCCGCAAAAGTAACAATTGGACGCGAAGCGGCGCAAATTAGTCACGAAAGTATCGTTTTGTGTTGATAATCAGCTATTTGTAAGTTCCGATTATTTTGAATTTTTTATTTTCATATCCCGGAGGAATCTGCCCGATCAGGCTGGAATTTTTTGGTCCGGTGGGGTCGCAAAAGATGTATCGCTGGTCATTGTAGGTAAAAGCGTCTCCGCGGATGTCGTCGCTGGCAACGGCAATCGTCAGGTGGTCATCGTAGGCAACTACGGCCATGGGGAGGTCCATCAATTCCCGCACGAGGGCGAAAAAGAGTGCTGAGCGGTCTTCGCAGTCAGAGAAACTGTATCCGAAGAGCTCCTCCGGTACCATCGGCTTGGAGCGCCCGAAGTTGGCGTTGTCTTCTTTATAGTTGAAGGCGGAGCGGGTGAAACTAACCAATAGTTCGAGCCGCTGCTCCTCATCGAGGGGCTTCAGATATTTTTGCAGCTGCGGCAGTAAGCTCTCCTTCAGGGTAGAGGAGAGAGGAGTTTCCAGGTAGCAGTACTCATGAATGAAGGGGTAGTCGAACATGATGTCCACCATCGTACGGTCAAAGGTGACGCTGATGTTTTGCTCCACGCCATGATAGTTGAAGGCCATGTCCTTCACGGTAGGCTGTATACCCAGGGTGGGCCAGTCTTTGAGTTGAAAGCCGAAGGATCGGCCACGCGGGTTAGGGTGCTCGTTGTGGATGTACAGCCGTTGGCGCCCGTTACACTCTCCGGTCATGCAGCTGATGTTGGCGTAAGACCGGCCTTTGGCATCGATGATGGGAACTTCGAAGAGGTCTTCGGAGGTGTATACGTTGACGAAAATTCTTCCGCCACGAAAGGTCAGGAGAACATCGAAGCCAGCATCCACCAGCAGGCCATAGAGGCTTATTTCCCGTGCATTGGCCGAGCCATCGGCGTAAATAACCTGAAGGCTGGTGCGGGCCAGCTTACAGAAGAGGTAATCGTTGAGTTGGTACTTCACCTTGGCTTCCAATAAACTGTTTAGCAGTACCTGGTTCGGCCGGCGGCGGTAATCGCGGTAAGCCTGGCTGATGACCGTATTGTCGAGTTGCTTCAGGTCCCGGATCTCCATACCGGGATCATAAATGATGTTTACGTCCTGAGCGTAAAACGGCAGGTCAAACCGGTGCAGGTTAGCGGGGTCTCCAAACGGAGAGAAACTTGAGCCGGAGAAAGCCGCTACCAGTAGTCCCAGCAAAGCAATTTTAAAGAATATCGTTTTCATCGTCAACTGGGGTATAAAAGTCCTGAAAAGTATTGTGGGCCTGACGTACTGGATAATGTGTAGTCAATATACGTTCAGTGACGAGGAAAAGTATGCCCCATGCTGGCAGTTTAAGGGTTTATTTTTGGTTTTGACGGGAAATGACGAAATGATGTTGCGTGCTCTAACTAAACTACCCCTCCAAAGCCACTGTCGCCTCCTCCCACTTTTCCATCACGGTCTCCAGCTCCTCCTGCTTTGACTTCAGCTCGCCGGTTGTTTTCTCTACCCGCTTTTCGTCGTTGTAGAATTCGGGGTTAGACATCTGCAGGTGGATCTTCTCGATGTCTTTTTCCAGCCGGTCAATTTTGCGCTCGGCGTTACCGACGTCTTTTTCCAGCCGGCGCTTTTCCTCATGGCTTAGGTTAGAGACTTTTTTGGCCGGAGCGGATTTGCCGGGGGAAACTGCGGATGAATCAGCTTTACTCTTCTCCAGCTCCACGGCCCGCATGTTATCGATTTGCCGGCGTTCGAGGAAGAAGTTGATGTCTCCGAGGTGCTCGTAGAGCTTGTGGTCGCGGAACTCGATGGTCCGATCAGTGAGACCGGCGAGGAACTCCCGGTCGTGACTAACGACGATGAGGGTGCCGTCAAAATTTTGCACGGCGTGCTTCAGCATGTCCTTGCTCACCATATCGAGGTGGTTCGTCGGTTCGTCAAGCACCAAAAGGTTGAAGGGGCGCAGCAGCATACAGGCGAGCGCCAGGCGCGCGCGCTCTCCGCCGGAGAGGACGGAGACTTTCTTATCCACATCTTCCCCGCTAAAGAGGAAGGATCCCAGAATCTGGCGAAGCCGCGTCCGCATTTCGGGCGGGCTGGCTTCTTCCATCGTTTCCAGCAGCGTCTTTTTACCGTCCAGCTCTTCGGCCTGGTTTTGGGCGTAGTAACCAACTTCGACGTTGTGGCCGAGTTCGATGTCTCCCTTGGTGGCGGGGATGTGATCAATCAGGATTTTAGCCAGCGTCGTCTTCCCCTGTCCGTTTTGGCCGACGAAGGAGACGCGGTCTCCACGGTCAATCTTCAGGTCAACACCCCGCAGTACGTTGAGGTCGCCGTAGTTTTTGGTTACGTTCTTCGCGTTGAGCGTGACGGCGCCGCTGCGCGGCGCTTTGGGGAAACGGAGGTTCATCACCGCGTTGTTCGTCTGGTCCAGCTCAATGCGCTCGACCTTGTCGAGCTGCTTTTGCATGGACTGTGCCATCTTCGTTTTCGTAGCCTTGGCCATGAATCGGTTGATGGTCTTTTCTTTTTCCGCAATGACCTTTTGCTGGTTCTCGTAGGCGGCTTCGGCCTTCTCCCTGCGGTCTCTTTGCAGCTCAACGAACTTACTGTAGCCGGCTTTATAGTCGTAGACCTTACCCATGTCGATCTCCAGGGTGCGGTTGGTAACGTTGTCCAGAAACTGCCGGTCGTGACTAATCGTGATCACGGCACCGGTGTATGTCGTCAGCCATTGTTCGAGCCAGATGATGGATTCGATGTCGAGGTGGTTCGTCGGCTCATCGAGCAGCAGGAAATCCGGGCGTTGCAGCAGCATTTTAGCCAGGATGATCCGCATCTGCCATCCGCCGGAGAACTCGGTGGTGGGGCGGACGAAGTCGCCCTGCTTGAAGCCCAACCCCTTCAGTACGCGTTCGGCTTCGGCTTCCATCGTGATGCCGCCAACGAGGGAGAAGCGCTCGGTGAGGCTGGTGAACTCCTCAATCATATTGGCGTAGGAATCGCTCTCGTAATCGGTGCGCGTTTCCATTTCTTTATTGATTTCGGCCAGGCGGTCTTCCATTTGCTGGATGTGGGCGAAGGCCGTCAGGGTTTCATCCATGACGGTGTTGCCGATGGGCATTTCCATCTCCTGGTGCAGGAAGCCGAGGGTGGAACCGGTGGAGCGAACGACTTTGCCATCGTCGCAGCCAATGTCTCCGGCGATGATCTTTAGCATTGTCGATTTTCCCGCGCCATTACGACCCACCAGGCCTACTTTGTCGCGGGGCATCACGACGAAGGACACGTGGTCGAATAAGACCCGATCGCCGTATTGTTGGTAAATGCCGGTAGCGGAAAGCATAGTTTATAGTTTGGTCGGTGTAGGCTGGAAAACGGGCGCAAAGATAGCCAAAATATGGGCACGTTTGGCAAGCTCAGTGGAGCCGTGTGTATAACCAAATGCACGGACGAGCTGATGCTACCTGTCTCAACTCCTTAACCAGCATTCAGCGGATAGCATACAGGCTGAATTGCACTGAATGCTGTCCG
>ENA-ORXT01004028-ORXT01004028.1-marine-metagenome-genome-assembly--contig:-NODE-4028-length-15555-cov-8.476289_pt1 | contig 15555 bp, 23 predicted proteins | sample MGYA00237868_ERZ511482 | MGnify/ENA metagenome assembly ERZ511482 | reverse complement strand
GGAGATCAAGTCCCGATATCTAAGTATATGTGTGCATCACTACACTTTGAGAGCACCCTGTCCTAAAGGCCAGGGAATAGCTGCATCAATACATCAGGGATTGGATATTGCTTTCTTCCCAATTTTGGCCGATGCGGTCGAAGTCAAGACAGGCTCTCGGTCAACTGCCCATTGGTCGAACGACTTTATCCGGCTGAATGGATGGCTGGGAAACTGCTTCTCACAGGTGATCTCCCCTCTTGACATCGACGGCATCGGCCAAAATTGGGAAGAGAGCAATGGCTATGGTGCCTGTCCCAAAAATGAGACATGCGCGTTTTCTGAAGGACTGACACATCAATGCACGGGGGCAGGCGGCGAGGGGTACGAGAAAATTCTCGACTGGCCTCCGTGGAAAGAGCCCCTCCCAACGCAGGCTTGGCTGACAACTTTTCAACACCCGCCTGTAGGCCCTGTTCTGCGGGCCTCCGAGATAGCCCCGATCTTGGAGCCAGTCTTTTTCAGGTTCTTGGGGTTAAAAGTTTGCAACGCCTAAGTTCATGTGCTAACTGGAGCTTCGATGAGGGGCGTCCCGAATCGTGCTTTCCTCACAGGGGGCTACATGGGAGTATTCTTCACGTTTTAATTTGTTTAGCGCATCTCTCTTTTCTGATGGCACCCTTTGGACGCGTTACGGCAGGTTGTTTTTTTCTCCCTCCCAGGAGATCCGTTCAGGGTGATCGGATGTTTTCTGAGCTCCGATTTCGGCACAACGGGCGGCACTCGTGTGGCAAAGTGATTGCACTCGGCCCAATCACGAGGAAATATGCGGATTACGGCGCGTGTGGTGGTCCTTTGCTGGAAGAGCGCGCAGACAGAGGTTCATCTTCACACCCAGTCTGATAAAAGATTGGTTTTTTACCACTCCGCTCCTAGTTTATTTTTGCGGAGGAGCCTCAGCTGCTCCAGACGGTGGTGCCACATATTCGCCTATGTGCAACATCGGCCCGATTGAGCCTGCAGCCAAAAAACCCATAGAAGTTCCCATCGCATGGCTAGCTTCTTCTAAACTCATTCGGTCGCACGTGGATGCTTCCATGCCAGATCCAGCGGTCAACCAGGTGACTTCTCGTTCGTGGCGCTCACCTCATATTGTGTGGTGTGCTGAGTTTCCGAGCTGAGTCCCAACCGCCCGACACCGGTCCTCTGTGGTCGGCTGAGAGAGGGGCCGTGGAGTGGTGGGCGGCCCTCCAGCGCATTGTCGTCGGGGGGGCCTCCGGGAACTAGCGTTTACACATGGGTGTCACCAGGACTGCGCGCGGAACGGACGTGTTCGCACTCACCAAGGCAACGTGCTCGGAGACGCCGTCGCGTCTGTATTCTTGCGCGGCGAGGTGGTCGCGTTTGTGTTCGTGCTCGCGGTTTCGGTCGCGTCTGTTTTAGGGCGCGGCGACGTCGTGGCGGTTGTGGTCGTGCTCGGCTGGGCGACGCGACTTCGATTCCGGTCGTGCGCGGCGACGCACTTGCAGTTGTGGTCGTGCTCAGCGTCTCGGTCGCGCCTGTATTTGTCCTCGGCTGGGTGACGCGGTTGTGCTGCTTGTCGTGGTTGGCGACACGGTCGCGCCTGTGGTCGTGCTCGGAAGGGCGACGTGGTCGCTCCTGCGGTCGTGGTTGCGCTCTTCGACGCGGTTGTGCTTGTGGTTGTGGTCGTGCTCCGCCACTCCGCTGAGCTTCTCGTCGTGCTCGGTGACGCGGTCGCGCTTATTGTCGTGCGCGACGACGGGGTCGCGCTTGTGATCGTGCTCGGCGGCGACGCGGTCGTGGGTCTGACTGTGATCGGCTGCCACGCGTTTGTGTTTGTGGGCTTTCTCGATGGCCTCGCGGTTGTGCTTGTGGTCGTGCTTGGCGGCGACGTGGTCGTGCTCGGGCGCGGCCTGTCGCAGGCGCAGCAGTGGCGTCTGTGCCCGCTCTTCGTCCGCGACAGAGCCGGCCTTGTCTACTTCGAGCCCTGCTATGACTCGGTGCCTCCTGTGTGGCTTCGACTCGAAGGACAGGACCGGACACGGCCAGGTCTCGTGCGAGCTTTGCGAGCTGCCGTGTCGTCGCACGCTGCCCTTGGGCAACCCGATCGAGCGCCACACTACGCAATGCACCGACTTGTCCTGCGCGTGCGAAAATACGTACCCGTCGTGTGACATCGTTGGTAACACCAACAGGACACTGGCAGTGAACGGCACGCACTACCGATGCGGTGCCGGCGGCAAAAATCTTGCGCAAGGATTCCGCGCCTCCGTTGTGCGGCGCGGACTATGTCTGTGGTCTCATCCACGACCCCCAGACGGAGGGCTTCCGCATCGCTGCTATGGCACACTACAAGAGGAAGCTGGACGACTCCACTGGTTGGCAGGTGCGGCAAGTGAGCTGGTCGGCAATACGGCAAAGTCGGGCCCGAATCCCCCCGCAAGCTTGACCCGAATGGAAGAGATTAGCGTCAAAGCAGCCACGTTGGACCCCTCCAATCGAGCACACTTTGAAGAGTCGTCTCGGCTCCTGCAGGACCCCGCCGTCTCTGCGGTCGACGCAGCTTCGGGTGCTTGCGGCGTGTTGGCTGCGCCGCCGCAGCTCAACGGCGCACCCGCGGCCACAGCCTTCGGAGCTTTTTTCGGCGCATCTTCCGTGCAGGGCGTGGCGGCCGCCGTGCGAGCAGCGGGTGCCGCGCCGTCCGCTGACGTCACCGCTGCCACAGAAGATGGAGGGCGGGCTGCGCCGCCGCTGACGCCCCGTTCACGTGGAGGCCGGTCGTCACGGGGGAGCTCCATCGTGAACGCGCAGACGCTTGTCGACGCGAACAACCTGTCGATGGCGCAAGCCGGCGTTGACACTGCTTGCCGACTTTCTCTGACCGGGTCCGTATCAGCGAGGGCCGGGTCGAGATCAGAAAGCGCGTCCGCCGGTGCGAGTAGCGGGACGCGTTCCAACCAGGACCCCGCGAGGCCATTTATTTGGCCGGCAGGGGAGCGCCAGCGATTTGATGAGTCGCTGGGTGCAATTGAGATGCCATCGCTGAGTGCCATGACGTCCGAGGAGCTCGGTGCAGCTGCGCACAGGGACTCCCTCGGCGAGGGGATGCCGTCTTAGCTGCCGGAGCTGAAGGCTGACTTCATTGACGGCGCCCGGAGCAACATGCTCCTGGGCGTGATGCTGACGTGCGGCGTCGTCACGCCGGCGCGCTTCGCGGCGCAGTTGTTCTCGTCGAGACTGCAGAAGCCGCATACAAACTTGCTTATGATGCTGGCGGTCTGGATGGTCAAGATCCATAAGGACGCGGTTGCATCTTCGGCGGAGGAGGCGCGTGGTCGAAAGCGGTCGCGATCTGGAGACGTATTGGTTGCGAGCTGGAGTGGGACTGGGACTGGGGATGAGAGCCCTGACGGAGATGGACCGTTTGATGTCGACGAACTTCCCGCGCACGCGTCAGGGGGCGGGACGACCGGTTAGGAATCAACAGCCTTGTGTTTCCGCTTACTTCCACCGTAGGGCAGTCAGTACACAGTCGGCCAGGTGGCTGCAGGTGCGCGTCGAGCGTGTCCGCCTGCTGCCCCACCAGTCATTCTATTTGCCGCCGACAGCCGGTGCCGTCACTCATGTGCCTCGCTTGGCGGCAGCCATTGGTGGACAGAGACGTCACGACCGCCGACGCGTGGGCCTCCTCCGAGACGTCGGCGGCGGGCATCCCGTTCTAGGGCGGACGCGGCGGCGACGGGCGTCGCGGCGCCGCCTACGATGCGGGCGAGATTTCCCTGTCCAATGCCTCGGGGGTGGACTCCGCAGGCAGCGGAAGGACGCGGGGGCAGCCAGAAGCGCCTTTGCTGCCAGAGGATGGCAGGGACGTCTACGCCGTCAAGGAGTCGGCATGCGCCGAGGCATCGGTTTCGAGCAGCCCGTGGCAAGGCGGACGCGGTGGCGCCGGACTTCGCGGCGCCGCCGACGACTCCGGGGGGATGCCCCCGGCCAGCAGCACGCGGGGGGGAGCTGCAGCCGACACGAGGAAATGGAGGCGGCCGCGACCACGTCGGCATATAGTCGCGGGCAGGGGCGCTGCTGCTGCCGAAGCGTTGGCAACGGACAAGTCGTCGGCGGCGGTCATCCCGCTGCAGGGTGGCACGCGGCGGCAACGGCCGTCCAAGAGCCGCTGATGACTCCGAGGGGGATGCACCAGCCGGTGACGGGAGGGATTGCAGGCGGCAGCGGCCACCATCCGGGCTGCTGCCCGGCGGCTTTAAGCCGGACGCCGCTGGTGTCGAACGCTGCCGCTGCTGCGGCGGCAGTCGTGGCGTACTCTGGCTTTCGCCGACTCTGCAGGCATCGGCAACAGAGATGGCCACCATCGATGGAAAACAATGACAAAGACGCGGTGTCTCGTGGTGATTGGGATTTGAACAAGTGCGACACCACTTGGTCACACGTGTGGCCCATTGCAAGACACCTGCCGGTTCATAACCCAGCTTCATCGTGAAAGCGGGAGCACAAGTTCGAGTCGTGAGATTGCTTCGAGCAATTTTCAGTTTATATTTCCGTCACGCCGCACACGGCACGTGCAGGCCCTGAAGTTTGCCAAACACCGAACGTCATGAAAGGCATTCACAATTCTTCACGGTTCGCACAGCTTTCAGAAGCACGATGGCTCCATGTGATTTGCGTGGCAAAAAACGTCAGGTGCCAGTAGCATGTATTAGTCACGGGTCATTCGACACCGGTATTCCAAAGTGTCTTTCACGGAAGGTTTTCATCGCGCGTCTGATTTTCTCCTGCACTCTGTCGGATTCGAACGGGTGGATAGAGGGCGCCTCGGTTTCTGTTTGCGGGTGGGCGACCCAGTTTAGTTGTCTTTTGCCTCGTTGAGACGGTCACGGCGTGGGTAGTGAACGCTGTCTGCACCGCGCTATGTGGTGGTTCGGGGCGTCTTCAAAGTATATATATCTGCTCCGCTGGGACGGCTTGGAAGTGCACGCCTGTTCAAGAAAGGCTGCGGAGCGCAATGAACGGTACAGAAGAACGTAGCGTACCAGAACAGAAGTTTGTGCAAGAGAAGAGCTAAGAGAAAGGAAAAAACACCGAGAGACGTACAGCACAACAGTGGACGCTCTTCCCACATTGCGGTTCCAACGGAGATCGTGCGCTCCACGTCACCCGCAGGAGCGCTGCTGCCCACGCCACCGCCGCTGTCGCCCGTGCCCGCACTGCCATTTCCGGCTGGGCGGCGGATTTCCGACCTGCTCCGTCACCGAACGGCGCCCCCCAAAAGCCGAGCGTCCCTTTCGCTCTGAACCCAGACGAGGGCATTCGGGCGCATGTAGCAACTGCATGAGTCAAACAGCCGGTATCGTGGCGACCGTGTACCCTCCCGGAGGGCCGAAGATAACCTTCGGCAGCCCTAACTGCGCACTGCGGCAGCGTCATGAGCGGAAATTGATGACGCGGGCCACCAGCGTCTGCGGCAGACCTGGCACGCTAAATACAGGGTAAAGAGGCGGCCAAACGTTCGCCAATCTTCCACCCCTCCCGCTGGATAAGAGCATGCGGCTGGCGTCTTAACATTCGAGCGTTGTCGTCGCCATTCAGTGTGTGGCCCAGGCGGGCCTTCCGCATGCTCCATCACCGCCACGCACACCGTACCAGCGCACTGCTCGTGCTCTCTCACTCTACTTTACAGCGCCGAATGACACAGAGAACATCGGTGGCGGCCTGGAATCTGGCGTGGCGGACAGATAGCTGCCGCTGCCGGCCGCCCGTGGTCGCCGCGGCTCCGGCGAGACGGGTCGCTGTGTCTCCACCAAGGTGGAGCCGACGGCATGCTGAAGGGCCGCAATGGCCAATGTGCGGCTGCAGCTGCGGATGAAACGGCTCGGCAGCGCCAGAATTTGCCGCTGTCGCCACCGCCGGCATGAAAGCATCGCCCGCATCGTCGCCTTCGCACGGGGCCGCCCAGATTCGGCGATTGCCTTCGCGTCAGCGCGAAAACGACATCCGCTGCCGCAGCAGCTATGCCTTTAATGGTCTCGCGTGCTGTATTTCCGTAGCAGACGGGCTGGATGAAGCGTCTCCAGCCGTTGACAATCCGTATCCGACTGTCCCCACATCCAGAAAAACGCACGCGGTCCCGTGGTGGCGGCGGTGGAGGTCTCCGCTGTTGCGTTGGTGGCCGCCACATGACTACACAGGAGCTTTGCAGCCCTCAATGCGTGCGCATGGGGTGATTTTCTGGGCGCAAGTGCTTCCGACGCCAGCCAGGACGGTGGTATGACGAAAAGGACCTGTTGAAAGTCTTCAAGGTCACCATCCACAATTGCCGGTGCCCTGGGCTCCAAATTCCTTTTATTCCATACTTGCTGCAGCCATCGGCTGCCTGAAAGCTGCATCCGTGACGTACTGTTTGCCACTTAAATCGCATCTATGACGTCATTGTTTAGATCGGTGTGCGTCGGGTCCTTCCATGGCAAGCACTCACCGATCGTTGACTTTCAAGAAATAAAACACATCTCAGTCCCCGGCAGGAGTCGTGAGCACAATGCCCAAAGCGAGCTTTGCCTGCTCAATGCTTAATTATGCAGTTACGCGGTGTAGCGCACTGTTGCGGTCGAGCCGGAGCATGCAGCACGGCCTCAGGGCTGTGCGTAGGTTCGTCACGTGACAATTTCGTCTCAGCCACTGTCACGCAAGTGGCAGTTTGTTGCGTGGCCGGCAGTGTTGTGCTATCCGGCAATGTTTCTCTCCGTGCGCATCCTGCCGCCGCCATAAGTCGTCAGATGCGATGCCATCGAAGGCTCCTCTGGAGTGCCGCCGCGCAGCTTCATTGCTGTCTAAAAAGGTTCACGTGTCTCCCTCTCATCGGAGTGATCCAGGGTCTAGCAGCACTGAAGTGCCTACCTCATAGACCGCGCCGCAGAGAGCTTTAGCCTCTCTAAGCCCCGCGCAGATTTTCCAAGCATCTTCGGCCTGCCAAGTCCGAGCGAAATGTTTCTCTTCTTCATCAGATGTTCTCTGTCTCGTCCTAGGAAGGCAAATATTTGCGCTTCTGGCGACTTCATTGCCGCACAGTCCGTTTTTGCAGCCGTCTGTCGCGACCTATCGGTTTGGGACCCTCATCTGCTGAAAAAGAGCGCGTTCGGCCTCAGTCGAATCCAAGCAGGTCGACTGCGTCGATCAACCCTGTCCAAAAAAAGGCCTACAACATGTGTGATGAAGTAGACCTCGTTATTGGAAGATTCGTGCGTCCCGAGGCAATCCCTTCAGCTTGGGCCTCACCGTCCTCGGCAGCTGCGACAGCAGCGCCGTCACCGTCCTGTACCTCGATCCACGCATCCTGCAACGTCCCTCTTCCGCCTTGGATGCCAGTTGTCGAGTCGTAGGCGGCAACGTTGCCTCTTTGCTCTGTCATATCGGCGTGCGTTGCCGCGGTTATCACTTGTCCTTGTTTTCGTTCATTGAGCCCCGTTGTCGATGGCCGCGAGTGTGGTCGCACACAAGCCGCGTTGAAGCTCGGTTCGTTGCTGCTGCCGTCTCTGCCGCCATCGTCTTCTCCATCATTTGTGTCTCTATGCGACTGCGGCGAGTCATAGTGTGTAGGCATGCTCCTGTTTTGCTATTGTCTAGTGAATGGCTTTCCGACCCCCACCTGTATTCTGGATGTCTGGCTCCCAGTCGGGATGTTTCCGTGCTTCATGCAGAATGACTGTTGACACTGCTTGCACGTAGTTACCCATCTACCTTCTTTCTTTGGAATTCTTCGTTGTCGCGTCTCGTGTATCCATATCTCAACGGGGCCGGCGCGAGCTGACCTGTAGCGTCTCGCGCCGGGTGGCGGCTACTACGTGAAGTAGGCACTGCACAGTCAGCACATCACCCTGTCCTTGACAATGCGGATTCTGCCCGTCTCTTCGCCGTATAGATGCCGACCACACCAGAAAATTAACAGACGACAAGTCGCTTCCGTGTCGTTCTGTTTTCTTTGCTCTTTTCCCTTCTTCGATCCCATGACAGTCGTTCCAAGTGGGGCTGTGGATGTGTGCTGTATATTCACTCGAAAACCAACGTGCGCTTGGCATACGTAAGCGCGGTTGCATATCCAGTGCTCTAGGGATGCTCATTTGTGCTCTTTCTCCTAGTGCGGCATGTGCTGGTGTGCGTCGATGCGCGGGGGCTCCGTGTAGTGAGCGGCGCCGTCTTCGTGCTGGCTGGTGCTGATGCGGTCTTGATGGAGCGCGGCGTCTTGCTCGAGCGCGGCGTCTCGCTTGTGCTCGTGCTTTCTGCTCTGCATGTCCTCCCCGTCGTGGTTAAGTACGCGGTCGTGGTGTTGCCCTATGTCGCCGTTACCCCTGTGCCCCCTATCGTGGGCGTCGCTGTCGTCGTGCTGGCTCGCACTGACGCGGCTGCGCTGGGGCGTGGCGCCATGCTTGTGTTCGTGCTTTTGTTTTTCTCTTCCTCTCTGTCGTGGTTGGCGAACCCATCGTGGAGCTGTTCGGTGACGCCGCCACGCCTTCGCCCCCTCCTGTCGCGTCTTAGCTGTCGGGATGCTACTGTCAGTTATGGGTGTGTTGTCGTGCGTCAGGGCTCAGGCGCTGTTGTTATAGTTGTTTGGCGGTGGCTCGACGGTGCGGCCTTGTGCAGCTGGGCGGCCAGGGGGTTGAGGTCGTGGTGGAGCTCGTCCGCACTACACTGTAATCACGGTGTGTGTTGCGGGCCTTTTGCTGATACTGTCCGGCGTGCACCCCCGGTCGCTCATCAATGTACATACATATATGCTGTTAATTTCCACAACGAAACCACCCGTGTATCAAAGTACCATTCCATCCGTGCAATGCAGACGCCTTGAAAAGAGAGCAGTGCAGTCCTGTGGCTGCGTGATCTTCGGTGTTGCACAGCCTTGCCTGGAGGGATCAAGAAACCGAGGCGGGTGAGAGAACAGAAAATACAGGAGAGATAGGCAAGGCACAATGACCACCAAAACAACAAAGAGGTCGACGTGGTCTCAGGAAAGACAGGTGCTGACGTTGCAAGGAAAGCGTGGCTTAGAAGTTTGTACAGATGTTCACAGAGGCGCTCCCGTTGTCAGAAGTGGGAGTCGCAACGGCGCAACACCAGGTAGAGCATGATCGTGCCAGGCGGAGCCCGCGAGTTTCATCGTCTTGGATCCGTGCAGCGTGTCTCAGATCTGCCTCACTCCGACGATGGCGCGGACGAAGGTGGTGGGGAGGCGGTACCACTGACAAAAGCGACGGGGTAGGCTGTGACGACGACCGTACAGAGGGTGATGAAAGTGCTGACAAAGGTGGCTCGATAGAGGGCAACCTGAGAGGCGAAAGGGACACGAACAATAAAGTGTCGTCCATAGAGCCAATGAGAGGCGAGTCGTGGGATTCGTTCATCCGTAGCCACTCGTTGCTCTGCTGAAAGGCGATCTCCATTGCGGGAGGCGTCATCCGGGCAATATTTTGACAGATTCATTCCAAAACACGACCGATGCGACTGTTGTGCGGCTGACAGTGCGCATGTCGCAGTCGACGAGGCGGCAGAAGCGCCTTGGGTACTGAAACGCACATGCCCAAGTCTCTGGACAACTTGACATGCAAATATTTCTCGGACTCTAGACCGCCACTATCCTTGCGTGCCAGTGTCGCGTCGTCGGAATGGCCTGAAATCGTCTTACTTCCTTTTTGTGACAGGCAGCACCACGAATGTCACTGCACAACGCTCAGGCTCGTAGCCGACTTCTGGAAAAGCGGTAGCATGCATCCACGGCAACTCTGACGTGAGCTGCGGCATGCTTCCTCAAGCCACGCATCGAGTGTTCTTCCGACGAAGGACTGGTGGCAGCGTGAAAAGGCGGATTGTGGAACTCATTGAACCGACGACATATGGGCAGAGGACATCGCAGACGGCATCGGCTGTGTCGTTTGTTCATCATATGCTGGGTGCGAGTCATGATCGAGTCGAGCCTTGATCTGGTGCTGTCGATCATTGCCTGTAGCCGTTTGTCGAAAGATCGACTTTGCAAATTATAGTAACTGACAAATCGACCGTTTTTGGAAGCTGTGTGGCACTTACTCGCATTGGGAGTACAATTATGAAGTCTAGTTAGAGCTCCACCGCCCAAGTGTGATGGCGGTAAGGCCCTGGTTGTGATTGCTCCCTTTGCCTCCTCAAGAGTTTCTGTTTTGGCGTCCTCGCCTGCTGCCTTAACACCAGTCCAATACCTGCACCGGAAGGCCGACACGCTGGCAGGCGTCTGTGGTGCCCTTCTGGCTGTGAGAGCGAAAAAGCGTAATGCTGCAGTGCTGGTCTCCAGCTGGCGTGCTCCAGCCGCTGTTGCCGCCGTGTCCGCAGCCCGCGACCTCTCCGCCCTCTGCGCCGCGGCAGCCGCGCGGCAGTGGTGACGGCCGTCTGCCCATCGCCTGCTCTGCTCAAACATAAATGTCATCCAAGCAGCTTCCGTAACTGCCAGGCGCTCGCTCGCCCTCTTCGCCGCTGCCTTGGCCGCCGCCGCGGTTGTCGGGCCAATGCTGCGGTTCGAAGCCGACGTGAGTAGCTGCCAAAGACCAGCAATATAACAACAAAGAGAGTGAGAGCAAGGAGCCGCGACCTACAGACGAGGCAGCATTGGGTGCGGCCGACGCGAGTGCAGGCAGGGAGAAGAACTGGCTTCCAGCTGCAAAAAGATTGTCGGTGTGGCTCTGCGACTGCCTTCGCATTGGTCTTCGCGATGCCAACGCGGCAAAGCTCGACATGCCATGCGAATTCAACTGAGGTTGTCATGATAGGAAAGAAAAGAAAGTGTGTGCGCAAGCCCAAAAGTATGTGTCTCTAAAGCCGGAGAGAAGACTTTGAGACCGAGCCGAGAACGAGATCCTATTGGTGGAGGGCACTGTCTTCTCCGCAACGTTGCCTGGAAATTTCCTTAAAGCATTTGCCACGTGAACGAATGCGGTGATCGAGCACGAATCTTGCATGCAAGGCCGAGCCGAATTGGTCCCGGCAGTGGCGAGCAGGAAAACCAAAATCTCGGGGGCGTGCTCAGGAGCGCTCTGGTCCGCATGCGCGACACAATCATGGAAAAAGTTTTGCTTGCACCTGGGTGGGTGATTTTCGCTTCGAATCAGCACGGAAGTTCGCATCGGCGGTGCATGCAGCAGCGTGTCGTTCCGCGGCCCGGTGAAAGCTGGCTGCCAGAACAGTCGGGGACGCACCGCCTACCTGGCACGCCCCCCCCCCCCCCCCCCCCCCCCCCCCCCCCCCCCGACAGCCCCCCCCCCCCCCCCCCCCCCCCCCCCGCCGACGCCGGCCCTTGTCGACCCATAGTCGAGAGCGGCGGCGTCATCGTCAATCAGTCGTTGCGAGCAGCGGTCGTCGGTGACGGGGGCGGCGTCGAAGTCACTGCCGGAGGTGCATCCTCTCTCCCCTCCTCAAATTCTGCGGTTACGGCGCGCGGTGGTGCTGCGGCTCGCCATGTCAACCGCTGTCGCTGCGGCTCTGTGGGTGGACCGTGAAGCCTCTACGCAGGCGGCGGCTGCCTATGCCGCCGCGGCCGGCGTTTTCCTCGTCTGGGCTGCCCCAGTTGCAGCGGTGACAAGTGCCGAAGGCGGCGTGGCGGTCGCCGCCGGCGGTGCACGCTCCCTTTCCCCCTCGCTGCCCTTCGGCTCTTACGCGCGGTCGTGGTGCGCCTCACCGCGTCGTCTGCCTTCGCGGCGGCTCTCTGAGTCTACGGCAAAGCTGCGGCGCGGGCGGAGGCTGCAGCCACCGACGTGGCCCGCGTGGTTGGTGGGAGCGAGGACGAATGTACTATGAGAGGCTGGTGGGGGCGTGCCTCGAGCAGCCTTGTTCGCCCCCTCCGCGGCCGCCGTTGCAAGTGCATAAAAAATAATCCATACGCTTTTTGACGTGGCGTAGACCACGCAATAGCGGTGCCTTCCATCAGCGCACGCGATGCAGGGATTATAAACGGCGCGAAGGTAAATGGACTACAGCGGGTCTGCAACGTTTTTGCCGCACCCTCCTGCGGCGGCCTCGCGGTCACCTCGATTCTGATGTCACAGAAACAATATAAAAAAGAAAGAATACTTAAGGCATCAAACCTCACGAGGCAGCGATGTGTGCGCACTGTAGGTAGGGTGCTCGACGTCCACGTGAAAAGCCAAGTAGATGTGCATGCACCGCTGCAGATTGCGTCCATGCGTGTTGCCAGTCCCCCAGTGCATGAGATCGGCCCGAGCAACAAGAAAAGAGTCAACCGGGGTGCACACGCGCTCGGGCTCGGGCAATGCAAAGCCCACAACCCCGTCAGCTGAACTGAAGGTGCTTGCCCAAACGTCAATGCATGTACTGTCCTAGAAAGAGAAATAAGCAATGAGTAAGAACGCTCTACAACCCCCGTCCTCCTCTACCTCGTATACACCAGTGTCGGCGTGCGCAAGCTGCGCCGGAGCCCGCGGCATTGTAAGAAACAGATGGGGGAAGACACCCGTGCGCAACGTCCAGCGCGTTGCCAACCCGGGCGGCAACGTCGTCGACGCAGCTGCGAAGCTCCTTGGAGCGGAGGCCCCTTCCAGCCACAGGGACGTGCCACCGCCCACGATCCGCTTTGTCTTGGAGTGCAATCAACGTCTCGGCACTTTGAGAGTTGAAAATTGGGCATGCCTTGGACGCCCGCACGCGCCGCGCGCAGCCCCTCACGACGGCCAGCTTCTCAAAAGGGATTGCACCATCCATAAGCACCCAGCCGCGTCCCTGGGGCCAAAGTGCATCAGGGATAGACACAGGAGAGGTACCAACCAGCGTTGGAGAGGGCGCGGCAGGTGGAGGGGACGCCTCAGCCGACAAGGCCTCGGCGTCCGCCAACGCTGTATCGAGAGTCCGCGGGATACGGGAGTCCAAGGAGGCAGCGCCTGAGGCAGGGGACGGCGGTGCGCCGACAGGTGGGCAGTGGCAGCGGCAGCGGTAGCGGGAGTGGGAAACCGCGGCGGGCAGCCCGCCGCGGAAGCCGCGGCGACGATGGTCGGCAGCCGCCGTCCAGCTGCACCGGCGGCGGGAGCGGGCGACGTAGGGAGGCAAGCAGCAGAGGGGGCCGCAGCCGGTGTTGAAGAAGTGACAGCCGGGGATATCCGGGAAGGTCCCTCTCTAGCAGGGTCGCGACCAGCAGCGGCGAAGGGCGAACAGCCGCGGTGGCCGTGGTGACGACCGAAGGTGAGGGAACTAGCATGAAAGGTGCGGCCGCGGGGTGCGTTCGGTTATTGGACGGGCGAGGTGACATCTTCAGCAGGCCAATGGGGGGGGTGAACGGTCGTTCGAGCGAGCGCATCCAATGATGGCGGGGTGTGGACCGCCGCGGGATCTACAGCGGCAGTCGAGGGCATGGGGAGCCCAGTGAGCGTTTGAGAGGAGGGGGCGCTGGCATCAAGGATGAATTTTCAGTCGCCGGGTCCGACGATATTGGCATAGGCCTCAATGTCGACGGGCCAGGGGGGGGGCGCGCGGGTGCCGCGTTTGGCACCGTCATCGTCGGGCCAAGCTACACGGGACCAGGGCGTGCGGTCGATAGGCCAGGGGTAGGGGGCGCGCGTGCCGAGGAGAGCACATGCGGCGCCAGACCACACAATGCGGGCACAGGCCGCCCGGTCGACGGGTCACGAGAATGGGGCGCGATCGCTGACGTAAGCGTTCCCGGCGCCATGTTCGACAAATCGGGCGGTGCGCGCGTGGTGGACGAGCAGGGGGTGGAAGGGGGGGGGAGGAAAGGGGCGGGGGGGTGTTAAGAGGGCGCGGGGAGAGGCGGAGCGGCGCACGTGAGTAGCCGGGGGTGGCGCGACGGGGGTACCAGCAAGCAGTGGGGCAATCCAAGAAGCCGCAGCAGGCAAGTGGGCGCCGGATGTCCACCCCCCCACCCTCCGCGAGTGGATAGAAGCCGACGGAGACGAGCCGCCCGTCTTTGCCCCTTTCGCTTGGTCTTTGCCGCTGGCCGGCGCTCCATGTTTCGACTCGGCGCCGGTCCGGGGGCGCTTGCCCCCACGCTTGATGTGCCTGGCGGGATTGCGCTTCCCAGCGCGGCTGCTGCGGCGCTCGCCGCCGCTGTGGCTCCGGCGACCGCTGCGATGCGACAACGCCGATGTGGTACCGCTGCTTTGGCTGCCGTGGATACGGTCGACCGACAAGGAAGTGGAGGTTGGCATCTTGGTGCGGGTGGGAGGGGAAGCACAGGAGGGAGAGAACTGGGGGTGGCGAGGGAAGGGTACAAAGGAAACTCGCAGTGGGGTTAATATGGGGCGACGACAACACCAGTGCGCCAAGGATACGACACAAGGTTGCTCGGGACTCATGTTCTGTTTGCTACGGCGCCACACTTCGAAAGAGATCACCCTCGTGCTCCGCGCCACACGCTGCCCCTCAGTCCCCAGTCCGCTCGTTGCCTTCCAGTCCCTCCTCCACACGCTGCTCTACACGCCCTCCACCCCAGGCGTGTGTGCTTAGGATGAGAAGACACTCCAGTTCTCGTTGATGGGCTACGCCGCCTCCGCCCACAGTAGAAGCGCCCTCCAGCAACCGCCTTTCCCTGACACACGAAAGAGCTCCTTTCGCAATACCCTCTTCGGAACACCACCACAGTTTACGGCAACAGCAAATGATGATCACAAGAGAGAGTAGCGTGACCCTGCATCCTGGAGCTGTGGCCAGGGTCATGCCTGGTTCTGGAAAATGTCGTGACTGGGGTCCGCGGAGGGTTGGCATCGCCCCGGCAGCGGCAGCGATCGACGGAAAGCAGCGATCCGCTGCCTTGCACTCTCCACGGTCATTGACCGCCGGCACATCTGCTGGCCGCACAGCAGGGTGATACGTGCGATCGGCTCTCGCAACCGCCGGCACCGCCTTAGGCGCATTCACCGACGGCCGCCAGGTGCAGACTGTGTCGCGTTCGCTCGGCTCATGCCGACGCCAGCAGACAACCACTGTCGGCTTCCGCAGTCGGTAATGTCAAGCGCCATCCAGCCATGTCATGTGCGAATACAGCGGGGGCGGCAGTGGCGTGCGCCAGCGTATTGACATTTGGGGTGGCGCGCGCGCCGTCGGCAGAGCTGCCACGAGACGAACTCGGCGGCCACCACAGTCCCCCGCACCCCCCTGACTCCATCGAGTGTCCAACGTTGTCTTGGATTATGGATGAGGCTCAGAAAAGGCTCAAATGAGGCTGCCTCTCATATGGCCTGGAAACGCGGCTTTTTTGTGGTGTCTGGGGCACACCCTCCGAGTTTTCATCGTACGCAGCCGCCGAGTTGGCCCATACGGGAGAGGACTGCTCCGAGTCCAGATCTTCTCCCTGGCCTTTAGGACAGGGTGCTCTCAAAGTGTAGTGATGCACACATATACTTAGATCCAGGGACTTGCTCTCCGTTTCAGAGGAGGCAGTCTGCATTCGTGTCCTCAGGGATCTGAGGGCGTGTCAGTGTGGGAAAGATCGCGATGACGCTAAAAGCGAATGGAGTTACATGGCTGAGAAGGACTGTCCTGCAACCGGGGTCACAGGGCCCGGAC
>ENA-ORXT01004027-ORXT01004027.1-marine-metagenome-genome-assembly--contig:-NODE-4027-length-15560-cov-18.481883_pt1 | contig 15560 bp, 9 predicted proteins | sample MGYA00237868_ERZ511482 | MGnify/ENA metagenome assembly ERZ511482 | reverse complement strand
GCAACCAGAGCCGACCAACCAAACGCCTCAGGAGCGCAGTGTGTCACCGGCGACACCTGCTATGTGAGCCAACAGACAGAACCAGCGGGCGAGAGGGCAGACACTTGGAGTTCACCCAACGAAAGACCGCACCATGTCGGCCCCCACACCGCTCCTGAATACGTCATCTCGATTCCGAGGGTCCAGCATCGTTGCGTTCATCGCCGCGCTCATGCTGATAGCCAGCGCGTGTGGCGTCGATACCGACCCGCGGATCACCGCCGTGAACCAACCCGAGGCCGCAGGAACGGCAAGTGGCGCAGACGCAACCGAGGCCGCCTTTGTGCGTGGCGAGGCCGTGCTTCCCGACGATCTGTGTCCCGGCAACGATCAGCTGCTGGCGAACGTCTTGAATCTCGACGACCTCGGCGCGGCTGGTCTGCCGGTAGTACCTGCAGAGTCAGGGGCATTGACGTCGTTCGAGGACCGCGACTCTGATGACGTCCCCAACTATCCCGAGCGCGGCCGTGTGGCCTGTCTTGCCCAGGTCAATCTCGATGCCGACTTCCTTTTCGAGTTGCATCGCGACGGCCGACATCTTGGCGATTTACACGAGGTGCGCGAGCAACACACCATTGCTGGAACCGACTTCACCATCTATCGGACCGGCGACCAATCGCAGTTCTTGGCCGAGGCAACGTTCCCTGATCCAGACAGTGAGGTCGGCGCAGCCTCGCTGGTAATTGGTCTGCAGCAGTACGCCGTCCCACGCGTGAACGAAGATGAAGCCGCCGCGGCGTTCCTGAAGATCGCCGAACTCGTCCTGCCTCGAATCACTTACGACCCACCGGCGAAGATCGTCGAGGTCGTTCCTGAAGAAACCGCGCCTGCAGGCGCCGCGACGCCGGACTGGTGGTTCGGCTGTGATGCTGGCAACTTCGTCTTCGAGGGCGTTGGGCCCGAGTCGGTGTTCGTCGCTCTCGGCGAACCAGCAGCTGATCGAGTCAATCTGTCGGATAATCCACTGGGCGGACTGCTGACCGACTGCCGGGCAAGCAACGGCAGCACCCGGGTGTCGATCATCGCCGTGCCTCCAATCGGTGGGCTGATCGAGACCGTCGACGACATCCTTGCCATCGAGCCGGGCGCCGAAGAGCGGACCATTGCCGGCAATCGTGCTGCGGTCTACAGCAGCGACGACTCGTTCTCTCCCTCGGGCACCGCGCACTTCAACATCGACGGCTTCACCATCATGGTGGCTGCCGAGGATCGTGACGAGCGCAGGTTCAGCGCCGACCAACTCAAGCAGATGGCCGCCGCAGCTGCCGAGGCATTCCTGGCTCAGCTATAGCCAGAACCGGCTCCGCGCGAAACCGGAAGCAGCAGGATCAGCCGGCGATGACTCGGTCGACCTCGGCACGGTCTTGCGCGGTCAGCGTCCACGATGCCGCAGCGACGTTGGCGTCGATCTGCTCGGCTTTCGTCGCTCCGGCGATCACCGATGCGACGAGTGGGTGCGATGTATGCCATCCAATCGCCAGGTCCAGAAGACTGTGACCTTGCGCTTGGGTCCACTCGATCAGCCGCTCGACGATGGCGAGCCGGTCTTCGTCGATGAATCGGCTGGCGCGGTCGCCCCACACTTCGAGGCGCGAGCCAGACGGTCGGTCTTGGCCCAGGCGATACTTGCCGGTCAGCAACCCCGATTCGAGCGGGAAATACGGGACGAACGCGATTCCGAGCTCTTCACATGCCTCGAACACCCCGTTCGTTTCGGGATCCCGTGTCAGCAGGCTGTAGTGATTCTGCACCGATGGGTAGCTCGCAATCCCTGCCGCCTGGGCGGCGTCATGGCTGGACCGCAGCTCGGCGGCCGTGAAGTGCGTGCACCCGATCTCACGAATCTTGCCCTCGGCTCGCATGTCGGCCAGACAGCCGAGCGTTTCTTCGGCCGGCGTGTCCGGGTCGGGCCGATGCAGCTGGTAGTGGTCGATGTAGTCGGTGTCGAGCCGCTTCAGGCTGGCCTCGAGCCGACGTCGTATCTGTGCGGGATCCCCACCGCGCTCGTCGTCGCCAATGTGGGAGGTGTGACCCCATTTGCTGGCCACCACGACCTGGTCGCGGCGCCCTTGCAACGCCTGGCCGAGGTACTCCTCGGAGACACCGTTGCTGTAACTCTCCGCAGTGTCGAAATAGTTGATGCCGGCATCGATGGCGGCATCGACGACCGTTTTCGTGCCTGCGGCGTCGAGGCGAGCCCCGAAGTTGTTGCACCCCAGACCCACCACCGACACCTGAAGGTCGCCCAGTTTCCGTAGCTCCATGGACCCAAGCTAGGACACTGCAACCGAGCCCGCCTGTCGAGCACCGACACGACGGGCGTGAGCGATGGAATATTCTGGGCCACATGGTGATTGCAACTCATCATGAGCTGGGATCAACTGCCTGCAGCGTCTGAACCCGCATCCTCCCCGCTCTCGCTGCTCTGAAAAGGAGGCATCATGCCTCGCCCATCGCGCTCGTTCACCCGAGATCCATCGGTTGCCGAACACAAACTCGCCCCCGGAACCTGGAAGCGAGTCCTCTCCTTTGCTCAGCCCTATCGCTTGGCCCTGTCCATCTTCCTGACGCTGATCGTTGTCGACGCGCTACTCGGTGCCGCCGGCCCCTTGCTGTTTCGGGCAATCATCGACGACGGCATCGCCAATCAGGACACCCGACTCGTGATCATCTTGGCCTCGGTGGTCGCTGGCCTGGCCGTGGTGTCATCGGCGGTAGGTCTCATCCAGCGCTACTTCTCGAGCCGTATCGGCGAAGGCCTGATCTATGACCTTCGCACCCAGGTCTTCGACCATGTTCAGCGCATGCCTATCGGCTTCTTCACCCGGGCCCAGACCGGCGCGCTGGTCAGTCGGTTGAACGGCGATATTCAAGGCGCCCAACAAGCTTTCACGTCGACGCTCTCGAGTGTCGTGGGCAATGTGGTCGGTGTCACCGCAACGCTCACCGCCATGTTCATCTTGTCGTGGCAGATCACCCTGGTCTCGCTGATCCTGGTGCCGCTGTTCGTGCTTCCGGCACGGCTCGTTGGTCGCAAGCTCGCCAGCATCACCCGAGAGCGCTATGCACTCAACGGGGCGATGTCGCAGACGATGACCGAGCGATTCAACGTGTCCGGAGCGTTGTTGGTCAAGCTGTTCGGCCACCCCGACGAAGAGTCACGGGTCTACGCCGAGCGGGCCGGTCGGGTGCGCGACATCGGCGTGACCCAGTCCATGTATCAACGATTCTTCATGTCTTCGCTCGGGCTGCTCGCCTCGATCGCCGTGGCGATTGCTTATGGCGTTGGCGGCGTGATGGCCGCACAGGGCACCATGCAGGTCGGCACCGTGGTGGCGCTGACCGCCTATCTGGGGCGTTTGTATGGCCCACTGACCTCGCTGTCGAATGTGCAGGTCGACGTGATGACCACCATGGTCAGTTTCGAACGGGTGCTCGAAGTGCTCGACCTCGAACCAATGATCCAAGACCCTGTCGAACCGGTGTCGATGCCCACGGGGTCGATCGACGTTCGCTTCGAGCATGTGGGGTTCCGCTACCCCACCGCGACCGAAGTATCGCTGGCCTCGCTCGAGGGAGTCGCCAAGCTCGACAGCCACCAGACCGAAGACATCCTTCACGACGTGACGCTGCATGTGCCTGCCGGCCACACGCTCGCCGTCGTCGGCCCGTCGGGTGCGGGCAAGACCACTCTGGCCGGGCTGGTCTCACGCCTGTACGACCCCACAGCCGGCTCGGTCCGACTCGGCGGCGTGGACATTCGAGAGGTTCGACAGGGCGACATCACCGCCACCGTCGGCGTGGTTTCCCAAGACGCCCACCTGTTCCACGACACCTTGCGCTCGAACCTGCTCTATGCGAAACCCGATGCCACCGATGCCGAGTTGATCCGCGCGCTCACCAACGCCCAGGTATGGCCGGTGATCGAGAGGTTGCCCGACGGGCTGGACACCGTCGTGGGCGACCGCGGCCATCGACTGTCCGGCGGTGAGAAGCAGCGAGTGGCGATCGCCAGGCTGCTGCTCAAGAACCCGGCCGTGGTGGTGCTCGACGAAGCAACCGCTCATCTCGACTCAACGTCCGAGGCTGCCGTGCAGCAAGCACTTGCTGCGGCCATGCACGGCCGCACGTCGATCGTGATCGCCCATCGCCTGGCCACGGTGCGAGATGCCGACGAGATCGTGGTGGTCGACGCCGGGCGCATCGTGGAACGAGGTACCCACGACGATTTACTCGAACTCGACGGTCTTTACGCCACGCTCAGCCGCACCCAGTTCGCAGGCGACCAGGTCACGGCCGCCTGAAGCCAGCCTTCGGGTCCGCAGGTCGTCTAAACACGACTAGCGGCCGGTGAAGCGGGGTTGGCGCTTGTCGATGAAAGCTCAAGTACCTTCGGCCTTGTCGGCGGTGGCCAGCGACGAATAGAAGAGTCACCGTTCATACAACAGACCTTCGGACAGCCGGCTCTCGTACACCCGGTTGACGGCTTCTTGGCCATGCGCACGCCCATATTCGAATTGGCGGCGATCATGCCGGCCAGGGTCTGTGCTTCGTCGAGTAGCGCGTCGGGGGCCACGACTCGTGACGCCAGCCCGGCGGTCAGTGCCTCGGCGGCGGTCAGGTTGATCTGGCCGGTGAGGATCATCTCCATGGCCTTGGACTTGCCGATCTGGCGAGCCAGCCGCTGCGTACCGCCAGCGCCCGGGAAGATGCCCAGGCGCACCTCGGGCAATCCGAACTCGGCGTTGTCGGCGGCAACGATGATGTCGCACATGAGCGCTATCTCGCAGCCCCCACCGAGCGCCATGCCACCGACGGCTGCGATGAGCGGTTTGCGACATTCCGCGATCTTGGCCCAGCCGGTGGAGAAGAAGTCACGGTCGTAGGCGTCGGCAAAATCGCGATCGGCCATCTCGTTGACGTCGGCGCCGACCGAGAAGAAGTCGGTGGTGATCCCGGTGAGCACCATGGCGCGGATCTCGGGATCCTGATCGAACCCGTGCAGGGCCGTCACGATCTCGGTGATGAAGTTCTCGTTGAGTGCGTTGATGCCCTTGGGCCCGGCCATGGTGATGAGCCCGACCTTGCCGCTGGGTCGATCGTCATTCTGCACGGCGACGACCTCGGTCGTGATGTAGCCGAAGCCAGCGGACTGTGGCGATGCCGGTGACCCCGTCTCGGGTCCCCCGCTTGGCGAGTAGATATCCACGCTGTCAGCCGAGACCGGCATGTTCGCCAGTTCATGGCGCTTGATCTTGCCGGAACCCGTTTTGGGGACTTCGTCGATGAAGACGATCTGGCGCGGCGCCTTGTATGCCGCCAGGTGCTGGCGGGCGAACACTTCGAGTTCTCCGGCCAGCACCTGCGCTCCTGGATTACGCACCACATAGGCAACGGCCAGTTCACCACGCGTCTCGTCGGGGATCTTGCCCACGGCCACCATCATGACGGCGGGATGCATGGCCAACACGGCCTCGATTTCCGGCGGGAAGATCGTGTAGCCCGCAGTCAGGATGATCTCTTTCTTGCGCCCGGCGAGAAACACATGGCCTGCGGGCGAAATGGTGGCAAGGTCGCCGGTGTGCAGCCACCCGTCGGCGTCGATCGTCTCTGTCGTGGCGTCGGGATTGTTGAGATAACCCTGCATGACCAACGGTCCGCGAACGCAGAACTCACCCTGGGTTTCACCGTCCCAGCGGGCCTCACCTCCGGGCTCGTCGACCGGTTCGATCCTGGCTTCCATCGGCGCCAAGATCTTGCCGATCGAACCCGGCACACGCTCTTCGTCGAAGCGGTGCGTGGTCGCCAGGCCCGCCAGTTCGGTCATACCCCACAGCTCCAGCATGGGACAACCGAACGCCTTCTCTGCGGCCAGCAAGGTGTCGACGGGGATCGATTGACCGCCAACCGTCATGCGCGTCAGCGACGAACTGTCGATGTCGGACACACCGGGGTGCGCCAGCAGGTTGAAGAACATGGTCGGCACCCCCTCGAGAATCGTGACCCGTTCACGCTCGATGGTTTCGAGGAACTGGTCGGTGTCGAAACGGCGCATCAGGTTCATGCGACCACCCGCCATGAACGAGCTCTGCAGAACGACATTGCCGTACACATGGGTGCACGGCAGCGACGAGATGAAGACATCGTCGGCGGTGCGGCCGTGGGCTTCACCGGTCAGGCGTGACGACGTCATCACAGCGCGATGCGACATCATTGCGCCCTTGGGTTTTCCGGTGCTGCCCGAGGTGTACCCAATGGTCGAGAGTGTGTCGGGGTCCACGGCGTCGGGCTCGAACTCGCTGTCTCCTTCGGTGATCAGATCAGCCAGCTGCAAGGTTCCTTCTGCTGGTTTTGCGTCGCCGTTGAGAATCACCTGTTCGAGTTCGGTGGCGGCGCGTACGGTGGCCAACGCCTTGGCGTCGTCGGTTCCTGTCATCAACACCGTCGCCGCACTGTCTTGCAGTATGTAGATCACTTCCTCGGCGGTCGACATGGCATCGACTGCCACGATGACGGCGCCCGCCATCGCCGCGCCGTAATAGGCAACGATCCAGTCGCGAGAATTCTGCGCCCAGACTGCAACCCGGGTCCCCGGGCCGATTCCAAGCTTCGTCAGGCTCGAAGCAACCGAACGGGCATCGCGACTCAGTTCGTTGTAGCTCCAGGTTTCGCCATCGGCATTCAGTGCAGGCCGGTCGCCAAACGTCTTGGATGCTTCGAGCAACACATCGCCAACCGTTGCGCAATCAATCACGACAATCCCTCACGTCTCTTGGTGCGTCCAACGACTGGACCCTATGGCTGTGGCCGCCGCTGCGCCCAATTACCGGTCAATGATCGAGCGATCGACAAACTTGCTCCCGGACACACTTCATGTAAGACTTTCGGTGCCATCCGACCGGGCCGCCTGTCCATCCTGATCCATAGGTATTCATAGGTGTAGCGGTAGGCACAACCGCTACTGCAGTGATTGGCAGCTCAACATGGTCGATTCGCGTAAATCAGAACCCGCAGCGAACTCTGATCTATCGACCAGAGCAATGACTCGGGTCGCCGCTGGCGACAAGGAGTCGTTTCGATTCGTCTATGAGGAGTCGGTCGATGAAGTACATCGTTTCATCGCTCGCCGGGTTCCCGAGAGCGATGTCGAGGATCTTGTGGCCGACACATTCGTGCGCGCATTTCGGGCAGCAGCCGATTGGAAAGACGTCGGTAAACCAGTCATTGCCTGGCTGCTCACGATTGCCCGCAATGTGGTCAGGAACCATGTGTCCAAAACCGGGCGTCGAGCTGCCAAGCAACCTCATCTCGCCGATGAGCGAACCCAGGTCGGCCAAGAAGATCTCGTGATCGACACCGATGACTTCGATCGGATCGTCGCCTCTTTAGAGGGACTACCCGAGTCAGATCAACGGATTCTGACGCTGCGCTTCATCGACGGAATTCCTGCCCCACGTGTCGGCCTCATGCTCGACTTGTCCCCTGGCGCGGTACGGACCGCAACCTACCGAGCGCTGAAGACGCTTCGGTTAGACTTCGTGCAGAAGGGAGGGGTGATCACACTTTGAGTGCCGATGCAACGCAGCGTCCCATCGACCTGTCGATCCAGATCAACGACCTGCTGGTCGATGTCACCGTTGCACTGCGCCAAGATGCCACCGGTGGCGATCTGTTCGGCTTGGTCGAGCGTCGCCTGAGGTGCAAACCTCAGCAACTCGTAGTGACCCGAACAGACGAAGTCGTGCACTTCGATACCAAGCTGATCGATGTCGACTTGCTTCGGGGCGATGTGTTGACGGGTTCTGGCAGCAGTAACCGCAACGCTGCTCAGAACGTGGTGCGCCTGCTCTCTGTGGGCGGCGATTCGCCGACGGCCGTCGAGCTACAGACCAACACCCCGATCGGCCGCACTACGAGTTGGGTGCTCGAGGACCACGGGGTGTCACGCGAGCACGTGATGTTCCATGTCGATGCATCGGGAACGACCATCGAAGACCTGAAATCCAGCAATGGGACTTGGGTCAACGGCGTCAGAATCGAGCGCCCGAAGCGACTGAGCGCGGGTGACAAAATCGAAATCGGGCCGCGCATTTTCGAATTCGTTTCAGGTCCCGAGACCCGTCGCGAGTTGCAAGAAGGACATCTCGTTCACCACAACGGCAGCCTCGAGTTCACGCGCCCTCCCCGAGAACGCAACACGCCACCCCAGACGGCATTCAAGTTTCCTGACCCGCCAGACAAACCGCGGAAGCGGAAGTTCCCCTATGCAGCTGCGCTGTTGCCCGTGGTCTTCGGTGCCGTGTTGGTCTACGTATTGGGCAACTGGATGTTCGGCCTCTTCATGGCAATGGGTCCGGTCATGGTCTTGTTCAACTTCGTCGAAGACAAGAAGACCGGTCGTACCGACTACGCCCAGGATTCTCTCGACTACCGAACGATGCTGGCGTCGATGCAGACCGAAATCGCAGATTCACACGCGCAGTCTGTTGCCGCCCGACGTGCCCGTGTGCCCCAGAACAACGAACTGTTGTCGTGGGGTCGAGCCGTGGCGGTGCAGGTCTGGTCACGTCGCCCGAGCGACGACGACTTCTTCCGGTTGGCCCCGGCCGAAGCGGACCAACCAACGCACGTCGAGGTCGAACTCCCCGACCGTGGCAGCGACGAGCTCACCCAAGAAGCCACCGCCATTCGAGACCAAGTCGTGATCGACCGTAATTGCCCGGTCGAGATCATGGCCGATGGTGCGATCATCGGCATCGCTGGATCGCCAAGCGACCGGGCCGGCATCGCCCGCAGCCTGATTGCTCAGGCGTGTGTTCTGCAGAGCCCCCGGGATTTGTTGGTCGCGGTGATCGCGCCAACGACCCACGACGCATGGGAATGGACCAAATGGCTACCACATGTGGACCCTGGCCAATCGGGTGACAGCCGGTTTCTCGGTCTCTGCGACGACAGCGCTCAGCACGTGTTCGAGGGACTCGTGCAGGTTCTCGAACGGCGCAAAGAACACTCGGAGAAGGGCCAGCTCGGCGACGGGGCCGCAGCCAAACTGCCACATATCGTCACGATCATCGAGCCTCCCGCCCAGATCAACGCGAGAGAGGTCCAGACCTTCATCGAAGAAGGCCGGCGCTTCGGTTTCACTACCATCTACCTGGCGCCAGAACGCAGCCAACTTCCCGGCGACACCACCGTGGTCATTGAGCCCGCACCGGGCGCGTCGACCGCTGACATCTCTCTCACCGAGAGTGGGCACCGCTTCAACGACGCCGCGGCCCGATCGCTTGCGCTTCCAGCGGCCGCCCGCCTGGCACGCGATCTCGCCCCACTCGTCGATGTCACCGCAGGCAGCGGTTCGGGCGAAATTCCACGATCGATCGCGCTGCCTGAACTGATCGACCCAGCCGAGCTGACTGCCGCCGCCATGGCTTCGAAGTGGCAGGATCAATCCGATCACAAACTCGAGGGGATACTCGGTGCCGGTCCCGACGGCCCGTACCGGCTGGACCTCAAAGCACGCGGCCCCCATGGTCTCGTGGCAGGCACGACCGGTGCTGGCAAGAGCGAGCTGCTGCAATCCATGGTGATGGGCCTCATTGTCGATCACTCGCCCAAGAAACTGAACTTCATCTTCATCGATTACAAGGCCAACCAGATCTTCCAAGACCTGGCGCGACTCCCGCACACGGTCGGCGTGGTCACGAACCTGGACCGCCGGCTCGTCGACCGATCGCTCGTCTCTCTCGAAGCCGAACTTCGCCGCCGTCAGCACATGTTTCTCGATCACGAGGTCAACGACCTCAAGGAAATGCGCGACCAGCATCTCGATGCTGCGCCGCCGTTTCTCTACATCATCGTCGACGAGTTCGCGGCTCTGAAGACCGACGCACCCGAGTTTCTCGACGGCCTCGTCGACATCGCTCAGCGTGGCCGAAGCATGGGCGTCCACATGGTGCTCGCCACCCAGAAACCTGCCGGCATCGTGCCCGACCAGATCGACGGCAACATCAACGTGCGCATCGCGTTGCGCGTGGCATCGTCGGCCGACAGTCAAGAGGTCATCGGCACCACCGCAGCAGCCGAGGTATCCGACACCCTGCCAGGGCGCACCTTCATCAAAATCGGCGGCGGCTCTGGGTCCGTCTCCGAGTTCCAGGCGGCCTACATGGGCGCTCAGACCCTGACCGCAACGTCCGCAGTCGCCAACGATATGCAGCGATTCAATTACGACTCACAAGTGTCGGCGTTGTTGAAGAGCACCCAGCCCGACAGTGAGGGCGGATCCGACGGCGACACGCTGATCGATCGAGCCAACGAGGCCTGGGAGGCGAGTGGCAGCCCCCGACTACACCTTCCATGGGCGCCCACACTCGCCACCGATATCGAGCTGGCCGATCTCTTGGCAGGGATCGCTCCGGCGGCTCGACCGCTTGACATCGTGCTGGCCACGGCCGACCATCCGGACCAACAGCGACAGCTGCCCTGGTCAGTGGACTTGACCAGCGTTGGCAATCTGGCCGTGTACGGCACCACCGGTAGTGGCAAGACCACGCTGCTTCGCACCATGGCCGCATCGCTGTCTGCTCGATCACAGCCGGGCACGGTTGCGGTCTACGGGCTCGATTTCGGCTCCGGACTTTCCAGCCTGCTCCCGCTTCCATTTGTGGGCGACATCGTTCCCGGGCAGAGCCTCGAGCGGCTGGAACTCGCCCTGGGTCTCATCGAGAACGAGATCGCCGATCGGCGCACGCTCATGGGCAATCACACTGCCGACTCATGGCATTCGCTCATGGCCACCGTTGGCCCGAGCTGCCCTCCATTCTGGGTGGTGATGATCGACGGGTTCGGGTCGTTCTGGGCCGCCATCGAAGAACTCGGTACGGGCAACGCCGTGAGTGACAAGTTCGTGCGCACCTTCGCCGAGGGCCGCAGCGTCGGCGTGCACTTCGTGGTCACCGCTGATCAACGAAGCGCCATACCGCATCAATTTCTCGGCTCTATCGGCCAGCGCCTCATCCAACGATTGGCTGCGGCCGACGAATATCAGTCACTCGATGTTTCCGACGCCCCGAGTGCTTCGGAGATGCCACCGGGGCGCACGATCGTGGTCGAGGGCCCCGATGTTCAGGTCGCCGTGGCGACTCACAGCGGTGACGGAACAGCCGTTGGCCAGAAAGCTGCCCTGGACCGACTCGCCCAGAGACTCGTCGACCATGGCGTCTCCCGTACCGGGCGCCGCTTCGAGACCGTTGGCGATGTGGTGGAACCCGACCAGATTCCGACAGCGAGCTCACTCGAGACCACGCCGGTGGGTCTGACGTTGACCATGCAACCGGCGATCATCGACTTCCACCGTCAGCCCGGCCTGCTGGTGGTGGGTGGCCAAGGCAGTGGCCGCTCGACAGCCCTGGGGGCGATTGCACGCCAGATACGTCCTTTCGTCGAACGCATGTCGCTGATTGCCGGCAAGAATCTCAGCCCGCTCATCGGTTCCAGTCTGTTCGACGACGAGTGCGTGCGTGATGCCACCGAGTTCATGCAAGATTTTGCCGAGATGGTCGCCGACCGTGCCAGCTCACGACCTGACACATGGATTGCCCTGGTCATCGACGATGGCGAGGTGTTCTTCGAGACCGCGGTGGCAGACCAGCTCGACAAGATTGCGTTTGCGCTTCGAGATGCCCAAGTTGTTCTCGTCATCGCAACATCGACCTTTCAGACGGCCAGGGCATATGACTCGTGGATTCGCTCGATGCGCGACAACGGCCACGCCATTGCGCTGCAACCCGACCCAGACCGCGAGGGAGATCTGTTTGACGTACGCTTCCCCCAGAACACCGCCACCCTGTTCCCACCTGGTCGGGGCTACTTCCTGAACCGTGGGCAACTCGACACCATTCATCTCCTGAGCAAGTGGAGCGATCTTCAATGACCGACGAGACGTATATCGACTTCACCTCCGAGGAAGTCCTCGTTCTCTGCGAACTCCTTTCACTCGATCCGCCTCCCGGTGTTGGCGTCGAAGGACTGGCCGACCTGGCACTCGGGGGCAACGAAGACGCATTGCGTACCGCAGCCACGGCATCGCTGACAGCCCGAGGCGTGCTGGCCGACGGAAAGGTTGCAGACGCCGTCCAAGAAGTCATGCGCACCGCAAGCAACCCCGGCGTGATGGCCAGCGTGTCGGCCGAAGTCGACAACATGATCGAAACCCGTTTCATCGCGGCGATGCCCGAGATCGCCGTCGAACACCAGGGTCTGTCGATTTCACTGCACCGCTTCATCCCAATCGCCACGCGCGATCTTCTGCCGCGAATTCTCCAGTTCGTCGACCTGCGACCCTACGAACCTGAGCAAGAGATCTCGTTTACGGTGTCCGAGGAGACGCTCGATCAGGTCAGCGACGCCCTCGACGGCCATGATCACGAAGCCGGACATCAGTTCCTGATGGCCGATGGCGTCGATGAGGCCACCGCCCGCACCTTTGTCATTGCTCTGACCATGCGACACTCGACCGCCAGCGTCACCATTCTGCATCGCCCCGAAGACGACCAGGTCGTCGGTGGAGCACTGACATGGCTCGACGCTGGACTATCCGGTCTGTGGGTGAGCGAAGTCGGCAACGAAGACCCGGCGCAAGGCGATGAAGGCGACGGAACCATCGAGGTCCGTCTCACCAGCGCCAAGTCCGTGGCCGCCGAATTGCTCGGCTACCTCCCCGAAGCCTTCAGCGAGTACGGCGTCGCGTTCTAATCGTCGGCTGCAGGGTCCGCAGCCGGCCGAGGTTCAGGCTCAGCGGCATCGCCTGAGTCCAGGCGTTCCTCGATGACATCCCAGGTTCGCTTGCGATCGAACGGAACCGCGCCGCTGGCCTTGAGCTTGGTGAGCGACTTCGCGAGCGCTTCCAACTCGGTCGCCGGCGGCTCGTCAGCACCAGGGCTGGCATTCACCTCACCCGGTTGCTGAAGCTCTCGTAGCTCGCGCCGCAAGGTATCCAGGGCCTCGTTGGCGTCGCCTTCGGAACTCACACGACAGATCTTAACCGTCTCGCCGCAACGCAGTGACCGCCGAAGCGCAAACGTAAGAGCGTCGCGCCAGGCGCCGACGGCCTCGCAGGATTCTTTTCCAGAAATGTTGTGACACTGTTTGTTGTGGTGGGTTGTTTGGTGTGAGTGGCTCACATGGTGTGCGTCACCAAGACCTCGAAGGGGTTTGTTATGGCTGGTAAAATTGCTGGTTCGATGGAGCAGATGCAGAAGCTGTCGAAGGACTTTCAGACGTCGTCTGGTGAAGTGCAGGCGTTGACTCGCCGTCTTGATGGCATCGTGAACGGTGTGATTGGGACTGGTTGGGAAGGCAACGCTGCGAACAAGTTCCGTGATCTGTGGCAGGGCGAGTTCAAGTCGGCTCTGTCCAAGCTGGATCAGGCTCTGGCTGATGCGTCACGTGAAGTGGAGAACCGCAAGCAGGCTCTCATCCAGGCCGACTCGTAAACCGCCTGTTCTGGTTGTTTGAGGGTTTGAAATGGCTCATCCTGTAGGTGACGCAGCTTCGGTGCTGGAGCTTGCCCGTGTGTTTCGCCGAGAAGCGAAACATGTTGGCGATCTCCAGACCGCAGCTGAACACCGGGCGAAAGCGGCCCACTGGGTAGGCCAACGCGCCACACGAACCCGTGCTGGTATCCGGGCCCAACGCGGCCCGGTCGGCTCCAGTAGTAACGAGTTGACCCGTATGGCAAAGGTGTTGGAAGAACACGCCGCCTGGATCCGCAAAACCATTGCCGAACTCGAAGGCCTGGAACGGCGCATCCGGGCCTGGGCAGCAGCCAACCCGCCCAACCCAGAAACACCCGGACCCGACGCATCATGGATCAGGGTGTATCCCGGCCGTCACAGTTTCACCTGGCGCGACCTGGCCCGCCAACTACAAACAGCCGGAGCGCGTTTCTGATGGGACGCATCGCCATTGACACCAAAGAAGTGCGCTCACTAGGTCGTGTGCTCGAGGCCACCGCCCAAGACCTGAACCGCACCACCCGCCGCGTCCGGGACCGTCACCAAGCAACCCAACTCAACACCGCCCGTGATCCAAGCGTCAACCAGATCCAACCCGGTGTCAACCAAATCGGCTACCAACTCGACCGCGCCGCCCGCGAATACAACCGCCACGCCGAAACCGCCACCCGCACCGCACGGGAAATGGAAGCAGCTGATCAGCTCGATCTGAAACCGAGTCTGGGTCCAGCCGGAACCAAACAACCAGGCTGGTTCCCACTACCCGGACTCGGCAACGTCCCCTTCGTCCCATTCGAAGTCAGCAACTGGCCACAAATCGCGTCCGAAGAAGCCAACAGCTGGACCAACTGGTTCGGCGACAAACTCAACGCCGGCCGATCCGCCCTCGACCGAGCCAGCAACGGCCTCAACAAATTCACCGGCACCGCCACCAACGTCGGCAACCGCTTCCTCAACGGCGCACGCGGCCTCCTCGGCCGCGCCGGCAACGTCGCCAACAGAGTCCAGAGCCTGATCTCTGAAGCCTGGAACGGCATTTGGAACGATCTCACAAATACTCTTGCCGCCGCTCTCAGCGGCATCAGTTTCACGGAGCCGAGTCTGCGCTCCCACACCTTCGATTTCGGTGACTTGGTGGACTTCCTGAGGGGATCCGACGAGGACATCAGCTGGACCCAGATTTTGCGAACCGTCTCTAAGTTCCGAACTTATGTGCCTTTCCATGAGGGGCTAGTGGGAAGGATTCTGTCGAGCGCTTTGGGACGAAGCTCCTTTGGCCCGATACGAAGCCTTGGTGGGTTGCTCGGCCGAGCGGGCACGTCTCGGGTGCTTAGGTATGGCGGACGAGCTCTCGGTCTCGTTGGTTTCGGGCTGGGCGCCTACGACTTGTACAGGCAAGGCGACCCGAGGGACGCATTCCGCGAGGATGGATCTGAATATGTCGCCGATGTGGCGTTGACACTGGCTACCGGCTCCTTCGCCGTTGGCTTCGTGCCAGGCGGCATCGTGCTCGGGACCGTCTACATCACTGCCGAGTTTTGGGACAATCCGGACTTCACTGCGGGACGAGAACTTGTAGCCGCCGCAGCATCAGGCAGCTGGAACGACTTCACCAACGGCCTCGACTTCATCGGCGACGCAGCATCAGGCAGCTGGAACGACTTCACCAACGGCCTCGACTTCATCGGCGACGCAGCATCAGGCGGCTGGAACGACTTCACCAACGGCCTCGACTTCATCGGCGGCGCAGGATCTGGCGGCTGGAGCGACTTCACCAACGGCCTCGACTTCATCGGCGACATCGCATCAGGCGACGTGAGTTTCGAGGAGTTCCGCAACACGGTCGGCGGCGCAGCATCAGGCGGCTGGAACGACTTCACCAACGGCCTCGGCGTGATCGGCGACGCGGGATCTGGCGGCTGGAACGACTTCACCGGCGGCCTCGACTTCATCGGCGACGCAGCATCAGGCGGTTGGGACGACTTCACCGGCGGCCTCGACTTCATC
>ENA-ORXT01004025-ORXT01004025.1-marine-metagenome-genome-assembly--contig:-NODE-4025-length-15570-cov-7.888530_pt1 | contig 15570 bp, 13 predicted proteins | sample MGYA00237868_ERZ511482 | MGnify/ENA metagenome assembly ERZ511482 | reverse complement strand
GGTGGTCGAGAGCATCTCGCGCATGCCGGGGCCGCCCTTGGGGCCTTCGTTGCGGATGACGAGGACTTCACCCTCCTTGTAGTTGCGCGCCTTGACCGCCTCGAACGCATCCTCCTCGCACTCGAAGACGTGGGCGGGGCCGGTGAAACGCTGCTCGTCGGCGCTCATGCCCGCGACCTTCACGATGGCCCCCTCGGGGGCGAGGTTGCCGCGCAGGCCGACCACGCCTCCCGTCTGCGACAGGGGCGTCTCGACCGGATAGATCACGCGCCCGTCGGCGACGTCGCTGACGGCCTCTAGGTCTTCGGCGATGGTATTGCCCGTCACGGTCATGCAGTCGCCGTGGATGAGGCTCGCTTTCAGCAACTGCTTCATCACCATCGGCACGCCGCCGACCTCGTAAAGGTCCTTTGCCACGTACTGCCCGCCGGGTTTGAGGTCGACGAAATACGGCGTCGACTTGAAGATCTCGCACACGTCGAACAGGTCGAAATCGATCCCGGCCTCATGCGCCATGGCGGGCAGGTGCAGGCCCGCATTGGTCGAGCCGCCCGTGCAGGCGACGACCCGCGCGGCGTTCTCCAGCGACTTGCGCGTCACGATCTCGCGGGGGCGGATGTTGCGGGCGATCAGGTTCATGACGGCCTGACCGGATGCCTCGCAATATTCGTCGCGGCTCTCGTAGGGTGCCGGAGCGCCGGACGAATTGGGCAGCGCCAGCCCGATGGCCTCGGACACGCAGGCCATGGTGTTGGCCGTGAACTGCCCGCCGCAGGCCCCGGCGGAAGGACACGCGACCTGCTCCAGCTTCTCCAGCTCGCATTCGCTCATATTGCCCGCCTGATGGCTGCCGACGGCTTCGAACACGTCCTGCACCGTCACGTCCTTGCCGTTCAGGCGGCCCGGCAGGATCGACCCGCCATAGACGAAGACGGACGGCACGTTCAGCCGGATCATCGCCATCATCATCCCGGGCAGGGACTTGTCGCACCCGGCCAGCCCGACGATGGCGTCGTAGCAATGGCCGCGCATGGTCAGCTCGACCGTATCGGCGATCGCCTCGCGCGAGGCGAGCGAGGAGCGCATGCCCTCGTGGCCCATCGCGATACCGTCGGTGACGGTGATGGTCGTGAACTCGCGCGGGGTGCCGTGGGCCGCGCGGACCCCGGCCTTGGCCGCCTGCGCCTGACGGTTCAGGGCGATATTGCAGGGCGCCGCCTCGTTCCAGCAGGTCGCGACGCCGACGAGAGGCTGGTGGATCTCCTCCTCCGTCATCCCCATGGCGTAGTAATAGCTGCGATGCGGCGCGCGCGACGGTCCTTCGGTGACGTGGCGGCTGGGGAGTTTCGACTTGTCGAACTTGGGCGTGGGCGCGTCCATCGCGGGAGCCTTTCTTGTGGAGAGCGGAGTTGCGCGCGACGTTAATGTCTTGGCGGGAACGGTGAAAGCCCTATTCGCCCGAGGCGCTCTCGACATGCTTGCGGATCGCGTTCATCAGGGCCTTTCGCTTGTTCCAGCACGGCCTCGACCGCTCGGCATAGTCGAAAGCCTCCGCCTCGCTGCCGATGGCGACGCCGTAGGGCGAGAACTCGATCATCTTCTCCGGCTTCCCCTTCCCGGCCAGATGCGCCAGCACGAAGGAATTGCGCTTCTCGATATCGGGAGCCATGCGCTTCAGGACGGTCGCGGGTTTTCCCTCCCGCATCGCGACGAAGAGAGAGGCCATCGTCGTCTCGACCATCATGTCGTCGGGATAACCCGCGAGAAGACCGCGCAGGTCATCGAGGCGGTCGCTCTCCATGTAGATATCCGCCAAGATGCACCGGATCCCCTGATTGTCGTTCGGATTCAGCTTCAGCATCCTGGCGAAGATCGCTTCGGCGTCGTCGCCCGCGCCCATGAGGGCAAGGCCGAGGTTGTGCATCGCGCGCATGTAGGGGCGCGTGCCGATGAAGCCCCACCAGTGGACCTCCTCATCGTCCAGAATCGGCGCGAAGAGGCGGTCTCCGATACTCACCGCCTCCCGCAGCAAGGCGATGGATTCGGCATGGGTTTCGGCCTCGATGGCGAGCAGGTTGTAGGCGTCGAGACAGTCCAGATCGATGGAGAGCGCCTTGCGCGCGCCCTTGCGCCGGGCCGCGGGGGTCTTTGCCTCCCATGCCGCGATCATCGTCTCATCGGCCGGGCTTTCGATGCACGGGCCGAACATGTCGTTTTCGAAGAACGCGCGTCGTTCACCTGTTTTCCGCATGACGTCATCCTTTTCCTTGGCGTATCGAACCACCATCGCCCCTGCCTCCGGCATATACAATCGCGGAGAAGCCTGTTTACAAGCCCCGCCGGATCGCCACAGTGGGCGACGCAACCGGACCCCGCACGGGGAGGCCGGGCGCGGGGCGGGACCGGCATCCGCACCGCGACACATATAAAGCCAACGGGGAGACGCTTCATGAAGCCCTTTACCAGACACCTGACCGCCCTCGCGCTCGGCGCGGCGGTCACGCTCGGCGGTGCCGTCACGACGATGGCGCAGGACCTGAAATTCTTCACCATCGGCACGGGCGGCACGGCCTATACCTACTATCCCGTAGGCGGCGTGATCGCGAATGCCATCTCGAAGCCCCCCGGGTCGCGCGAATGCGGCGAGGGCGGTTCCTGCGGCGTCGACGGGCTGATCGCCTCCGCCGTGTCGTCGCGCGGGTCGGTCGACAACATCAACGCCATCATGTCGGGCCTGCGCAATTCCGGCTTCGCGCAGTCGGACGTCGCCTACTGGGCCTATACCGGCACCGGCACGATGGAGGGCAAGGACCCGGCGACGGATCTGCGCACCATCGCCGCATTGTTCGAGGAGCATATCCACCTCGTCGCGCTGGCCGACAGCGACATCGATTCGGTCGCCGATCTCAAGGGCAAGCGCGTCTCGCTGGACGAGCCGGGTTCGGGCACCTATGTCGATGCCAAGCTGATCCTCGAAGCCAACGGCATGACCGCCGATGACGTGACCGCCGAAGCCCTCAAGGGCAACGCGGCGGGCGAAGCGCTGCGCAACGGCAAGATCGACGCCTATTTCGTCGTCGCGGGCTATCCCACCGGATCGCTGGTCGAACTGGCCTCGGCGGCGGATATCAAGCTGGTGCCGATCTCGGGCGAGGGCGCGGATGCCCTGACCGAAAAATACGGCTTCTTCGCCGCGAGCGAGATCCCCGAAGGCACCTACGAGGGGGTCGACGCGACCGCCACCGTCGCGGTCGGCGCGCAGTGGTTCACCTCCGCCAAGGAAGACGACGACCTGATCTACGCGATCACCAAGGCGCTGTGGAACGACGAGTCGCGCAAGCTGCTCGATGTCGGCCACGCCAAGGGCAAGACCATCACGCCCGCCACCGCCCTCGCCGGTGTCGGCGTGCCGGTGCATGACGGCGCGGCCCGCTTCTACAAGGAAGCCGGGCTGATGGACTGATGCGCATGCCGCATTTTCAGTGACCGTTCAGGGGTCCGGGCGTCTTCCACGCCCGGACCCCTTTTTTACCCCGCGCGGCCCGGTGCCCGCGTGCCTCGAAGGGCAGGACCATGGCCGACCGCGACGATACGCTGACCGACGACCACCTCGCCGAGATCGAGCGCAAGTACGACCCGGAGATGGCGTTTCGCGCCACGGGGCGGACGATGGCGATGCTCATCGGCGTCGCGCTGGTGGCGATGTCGGTCTACCAGTTCTACGCTTCCGGTTTCGGCCTGATCCGCGAATTGCTGCACCGGGGCATCTATCTCGCCTTCTCGCTCGGGCTGGTCTTCCTGCTGTTCTCGTGGCGCAAATCGAACTCCGTCGCCGTCGCCCCCCGCGCGTGGTATCGCTTCGATGGCGTGCCGCTGATCGATATCGTTCTCGCTATACTGGCCGTCGCTGCCGCGCTCTATCTGCCGCTCCTGCCGCCCGAAATCGTGTCGGAGCGCGTCGGCAACCCGGCCCCGTCGGACGTGGCGATGGGGACGTTCCTGCTCGTGCTGGTGCTGGAGGCATCGCGCCGCTCCATCGGACCGACCCTGCCGATCATCGCCTGCCTGTTCATCGCCTTCGCCCTCTTCGGCCCGATCATGCCCGGCGCGCTCAAGCATGGCGGGTCGAGCTGGCTCGGCGTGGTCAATCACCTCTACATGACGAACCAGGGCATCTACGGCGTCGCCATCGGCGTGATGGCGCAATACGTCTTTCTGTTCATTTTGTTCGGGGTCCTGGCCACGCGCATCGGATTGGGGCAGCTCTTCATCGACCTCGCCATGGTCATCGCCGGGCGCTATTCGGGCGGCCCGGCCAAGGTGGCGATCTTTTCCAGCGCTTTCATGGGCACGATCTCCGGGTCCTCCATCGCCAATACCGTCACCACCGGCGCGCTGACCATCCCGGCCATGAAGCGCGTCGGCTATCCCGCCCATTTCGCGGGCGCGGTCGAGGCGACCTCGTCCACGGGCGGGCAGATCACGCCGCCCATCCTCGGCGCCGCCGCCTTCATCATGGTCGAGTATCTCGAAATCCCGCTCCGCGACGTCCTCGCCGCCGCCCTCATCCCCGCCCTGCTCCACTATTTCGGTATCTTCATCATGGTGCATCTGGAGGCGCGCAAGCTGGGCCTGCGCGGCCTCAACGCCGACGAATTGCCGAAAGCCGGGCTGGTCCTGCGCCAGCACTGGCTGTCCATTATCCCCCTCGCGATTCTCGTCTACCTCATCCTCAGCGGGCGCACGCCGGACTATGCCGCCGTCTACGGCATCATCGCCTGCGTCGTCGTCGGCTTCCTCAACCCGGTCAATCGCCTGACCCCGCGCGACCTGTGGAACACGCTGGCGATGGGGGCCAAGAGCACGCTGGCGGTGGGGGCCGCCGCCGCCTGCGTCGGCATCGTCGTCGGGGTCGTGACGCTGACGGGGGTGGGCTTCCGGCTCGGCTATGTCGTGGTGCAGACGGCGACGGATATCGGCGCGGTCTTCGGCGGGATGTGGCCGTTCAGCTTCTTCGAGGTGCAGCAATGGGCGCTGTTCTTCTCGCTGGTCCTGATCGCCATCGCCTGCATCATCATGGGCGCGGGCATCCCGACGACGGCGACGTACATCATCCTCGTCGCGGTCGCGGCCCCCGCGCTGGCGCAGTTGCAGGTCCAGCCCCTCGTCTCGCATTTCTTCGTCTTCTATTACGGCGTGCTGGCCGATATCACGCCCCCCGTGGCGCTCGCCGCCTATGCCGCCGCCGGGATCGCGGGGTCGAACCCGTTCAGGACGGGGAACACCGCCTTCCGCCTCGGCATCGCAAAGGCGCTCGTCCCCTTCGTCTTCGTCTATTCTCCGTCCCTGCTGCTGGTGGCGGACGGGTTCACGTGGTGGGCCTTCACCATCACATTGTTAGGGGCGATGATGGGGATCGCGGCCATCGGGTCGGCCTTCGCGGGCTACATGTTCGCGCCGATGCGCGGCGTCGAGCGATGGTATGTCGGGGTCGTCAGCCTGTTCTTCATTGCGCCGGGCCTGACCACCATGGCCATCGGCGCGGCCCTCATGGCCCCCGTCATCCTGTTGCAGCTGAAGCGCCGCGCGCCCGCCCCCGCGACCTGAACCGATGCCCGCCCGCCCCGTCTGGCTGATCGCCGCGCCGGTCGTCTTTCTTCTCCTGTGGGCGGGCGGGTACACGGTCGGCAAGGTCGGGCTGCAATACGCCGAGCCGATGACGATCCTGTCCCTGCGCTATGCCATCGTCGTCGCCATCATGGCCGTCGCTTTCGCCGTGATGCGCCCGCTGAGATCATGCCGCCCGTCGCGTGGGTGGGGATGGCGGTCGCGGCCTGCGGCGTGTTCATCGCGACACGCCGTCAGTAGGAGCGCGGCATTTCCAGCACGTGTTCGGCGATGTAGCTGAGGATCAGATTGGTCGAAATCGGCGCGACCTGATAGAGTCGCGCTTCGCGATACTTGCGCTCCACGTCGTATTCCTCGGCGAAGCCGAAGCCGCCATGGGTCTGGAGGCACGCCTCGGCGGCGGCCCAGGATGCATCGGCGGCGAGCAGCTTGGCGAGATTCGCCTCCTCCCCCGGATTGCCCCCCGCCTCGTACAATCGCACCGCCTCGCGCAGCATCAGCTCGGCCCCGCGCATCTGGCTGTAGGCCCGCGCTATCGGGAACTGCACGCCCTGATTCTGGCCGATGGGACGGTCGAAGATGGTGCGCTCGGTCGCGTAGGCGCTCGCCTTCTCGATAAACCATTTCGCGTCCCCGATGCATTCGGCGGCGATCAGGATGCGCTCGGCGTTCATGCCCGAGAGGATGTAGCGGAAGCCCTTGCCCTCCTCGCCGATCAGGTTGGCGGCGGGGACGGGCATGTCGTCGAAGAAGAGTTCCGTCGTCGCGTGGTTCATCATCGCGCGGATGGGACGGATGGTCAGGCTCCTGCCGCGCACCTCGCGCATGTCGACCAGCAGGACCGACAGACCGTCGGTCCGCTTGGCCACCGCGTCGCGCGGCGTGGTGCGGGCCAGCAGCAGCATGAGATCGGAATGCTCGGCCCGGCTGGTCCAGATCTTCTGACCGTTGACGATGTAGCGGTCCCCCTCGCGCCGCGCGGTGGTGCGCAGGGCGGTGGTGTCGGTGCCGCTGGTCGGCTCTGTCACGCCGAACGCCTGAAGCCGCAGGGCACCCTCCGCGATGGCGGGGAGGATGGCCGATTTCTGCTCCGGCGAGCCGTGGCGCAGCAGCGTCCCCATCGTGTACATCTGCGCATGGCAGGCGGCGGCGTTGCCCCCCGCGCAGTGAATTTCCTCCAGGATCGCGCAGCCCGCCGAAATCGGCAGGCCCAGCCCGCCATACTCCTCCGGGATCAATGCGGCGAGATAGCCCGCCTCCGTCAGCGCGGCGACGAATTCCGTGGGATACGTCTGCTCCCGGTCGCATCGGCGCCAATACGCGCCGGGGAAGCTCTCACAGAGCTTCGCCACCGCCTCGCGGATTTCGGGGTGGTCGAGGTCGTAGGTCATGCGGTCTTCCCGAATTCGGCGCGGATCGCGTCGGTATGCTCGCCCAGGGCCGGCACCCGCGCGCGGCGGGGGGCGTCGCTCTCGATAGGCAGGTCGGCGATGGAGATATCGGCGCCCCCGACCGTCACGGTCGCGTTGCGCAGGAAGGGATGGTCGGACAGGTCGGCCACCTCGTTGAGCCGGGCACAGGCGATGCGCGCGCCGTCGAGCCGGGCGATGAGCGTGTCGCGATCGTGCCGGCCGAACACGCCTTCGATGATCGCGGTCAGCGCATCGCGGTTCGTGACCCGGTCGGGATTGCGGGCGAAGCGCGGATCGTCGGCCAGCACCGCCCGCCCGAGGATCGCCTCGCAGAAGACGTGGAACTCCCGGTCGTTCTGGATCGAGATCATGACGATGCCGTCCTTCGCCGCGAAGGCCCCGTAGGGCGCGACGAAGGTATGCGTCAGGCCGAGCCGCTGCGGCGCGGGGCCGAAATATCGGTGCGCCATCAGCGGCATGTTCATCCAGTCGGCGATGACGTCGAACATCGAGACGGAAACGTCGACCCCCTCCCCCGTCCTCCCCCGCTGGATCAGCGCGCGCAGGATGGCGGAAAAGGCGGTCAGGCCCGCCGACAGGTCGGTGATCGAGACGCCGACCCGGGCGGGGCCGTCCGGCGTGCCGGTCACGGCGCACAGGCCAGTCTCGGCCTGGATGAGGAAATCGTAAGCCTTGCGGCTCGCGCCCTGCGGTCCGTAGCCGGTAATCTCGCAGGTGATCAGCCCCGGATTGCGCGCGCGCAGGGCATCGCCGTCGAAACCCCGCCTCGCCAGCGCGCCGGGGGCGAGGTTGTGGAGAAAGACGTCCGCCCCTTCCAGCATCGCGTGCAGGAGGGCGGCATCCCGCGCATCGTCGATGTCGAGGCAGACCGATTCCTTGCCGTGGTTGAGCCACGCGAAGATGGTCGATTCCCCGTTCGCCCCCCGGTCGTAGCCCCGCGCGAAATCCCCCTCGCGCCGCTCGACCTTGACGACCCGCGCGCCCGCATCGGCCAGCAGCACGCCGCAATAGGGCGCGGCGACCGCCTGCTCCAGCGAGACGACGAGGAGGCCGTCCAGTTCGCGGTTCAATCCCATCATCTTCCCCTTGGCGTGGCGCCCTGAATGGAACACGGTGGCCGTCTTGGCAATGACCGAAGGTACACGATGACCCACGAGACCCTGACCGTCGAGACGCCCTGCCCGCACGTATTGCGCATCACGATGAACCGGCCCGAGGCGGCGAACGCGATGAACACACAGCTTGCGCGCGACATGATCGACGTGTTCGAGGGGATCGCGATGGACCCCGCCGACACCCGCTGCATCGTCGTGACCGGGGCGGGGAGCCGCGCGTTCTGCGCCGGGGGCGACCTCAAGGAACGCAAGAAGATGACCGACGAGGCATGGGGGCACCAGCACGTCGTCTTCGAGCGGATGGTGCGGGCGCTGGTCGATTGTCCGGTGCCGACGGTCGGTGCGGTCAACGGTGCGGCCTATGGCGGGGGGTGCGAGATCGCGGCGACGATGGATTTCCTCTACGCCGCCGATACCGCGCGCTTCGCCATGACGGAAACGTCGCTCGGCATCATCCCCGGCGCGGGAGGGACGCAGACGCTGGCCCGGGCGATGGGCGAGCGGCGGGCGAAGGAGCTGATTCTCTCGTGCCGTCCCTTCACCGCCGCCGAGGCAATGGAATGGGGGCTGGTCAACGCCGTGTATCCGCAGGGCGACCTGATGGACGCCGCGCTCGACACCGCGCGGCGCATCGCCGCCAATGCCCCCGTCGCCGTGCGGCAGGCGAAACAGGCGATCCATCGCGGGCTGTCGATGGCGCTCCGCGACGGGCTGGCCTTCGAGATCGAGGCCTATAACCGCACGGTGCCGACGGCGGACCGGCGCGAGGGGGTGACGGCCTTCAACGAGAAGCGCAAGCCGGTCTTCGAGGGGCGCTGATCACTCAGCGAAGGACGCGGCGACCCCGCCATCGGTCCACATCCGCAGCGCTTCCTCGGAAGACGCGCGCACGGTCTCGTCCCACCCGGCCTCGCCGTCGAACCGGGCGACGAGCCGGTCGTAGAGCTGCTTCGACACGCGGTCCCCGGCGGCGGCGGCGAGCGAGGCGTAGATCAGGGCATCGCGATAGCTGCGCCGCGCGCCCTGCCCGTCGAGCGAACGCCGCGCGAGGTTGCGAAGCGCGACGAGATCGGCGACCGTCTCGCGTTCGCCATCGCCGGGCGCCTCGTCCTGCACGCGCAGCACGGCGTCGAGAGCCATCGCCGCCTCGATCCGGTCGAGGGCGAGCCGCGAGCCTTCCGCATCCGACGCACCCGCATCGAGCGCCAGCGCGTAGGCCAGTTCCTCGTCGCGCCCCGCGATCAGCATCGCGGCGGCGAGGGCCGAATCGGCATCCCCCGATTCGGCGAGTTCGGCGTAGAGCGTCAGGGCCGTCTCGTCGGAGCGCGGCACGCCCGTCCCGGTGGCGAAGGCCCGCGCGACCTCGCGCTTGCGCTCGTCGGACAGGGCCGCGAAATCAACGGTCATCGCGTCGACCGTATCCCACGCGTAGATCGTCTCGCCCGCCTCGGGCCGCGCCGCCATGAGGGGTTCGAGCAGGGGAACGGTGTCCTGCGGACCGTCCGTGGCCATCAACGCGGCGAGCGGCACCGGCTTTTCGGCGGTCATCCGCACCGTCAGCGCGCCCCCGTCTTCGAGGAACCGCGCGATCTCGACCTCCGCGCTGTCGACGAAGGCACGGCCCGCATCGATGTCGGCGACCTCGGCCAGACCGCCGCGGATCATCGACACCGCCTCGTCCGCCGGGTCGCCCTCGACGCCCAGCATCGGCAGCATGCCGCGCAGCCGGTCGAGATCGTCGACCTTCACCTCCAGCGAATCGAGCGTGCCGTCGAGGGTGTTCATGCCTTCTTCATCCATATCCGCGTGCAGGCCGCTCATCGCGGCGCTCACGTCGACGGTGCCCGTCTGCGCCGTCTGGAGGTGGGCATCGATCGTCAGGGCCGAGCGGCCCATGGCGTAGTCGAGATCGACGCTCGCCCGATCCGCACCCAGCGCTTCCGGCCCGAACATCGCGGCGGCGATCATGCCGATATCCTGTGCGCAGGACGGTTTCGCCGACAGGCCGTCCGCCTCGATCCGCAGGCCCAGCGCATCCTCCGCGATGGCGGGGGTCAGGGTCATGGCATCGACCCGAATGGTGCAATCGGCCAGACCCATGGTGTTGGGCGGCGCGACGGTAACGCCGCGCAGGCTCAGGCCCATGGTGCGCTCGTCGTAGACCAGTCCGTCATATTGCAGGTCGAACGCGCTGCGCGCGCCGAGGACCATCATGTGCACCGCTCCGCGCGCAATGCGCTCGGGGGCAATATCCATGCCCTGCATGAAGAAGATGGGCGCAACGCTTCCCATGAGCGTGGCCACGATAGAAGCACCGATCATGATAATTTCCCTTGATTATGAAGAGCCGCAACCCCCGGCAATGTCTTGCCTTCCATCCATTCGAGAAACGCGCCCCCCGCCGTCGAGACGTAGGAGAAGCGCTCCGCGACCCCCGCCGCGTTCAGCGCCGCGACCGTGTCGCCCCCGCCCGCGACCGAGAGGATCGCGCCCGAATCGGTCAGCGCGGCCACCTTGCGCGCGGCGGCGACGGTGGCGCGGTCGAACGGCTCGATCTCGAACGCGCCGAGAGGGCCGTTCCACACGACGGTCTTCGCGTCCTCGAAAGCGTCGGACAGGGCCTCGACCGTATCCTCGCCCGCGTCGAGGATCATCATGTCGGGCGGGCAGGCGACGGCGGGGACCGTGCGATGGGTCGAGTTGGCCGCGAATTTCTTCGCCACCACGATGTCGATGGGCAGGATCAGGTCGCAGCCCGTGTCCTTCGCCCGCTTCGCGATCTCGCGCGCGGTGTCGAGCATATCGTGCTCGCACAGGGATTTGCCGACCGGCTTCCCCTGTGCCGCGAGAAAGGTATTGGCCATCCCCCCGCCGATCACGATGGAATCGACCTTCTCCAGCAGGTTGCCGATCAGGTCGAGCTTGGTCGACACCTTCGCCCCGCCGATGACCGCCACGACGGGCCGCTCGGGCGAGGTCAGCGCGCCTTCCAGCGCCTTGAGTTCCGCCGCCATCCCCGGTCCGGCGACGGACGGGAGCAGGCGCGCGATCCCTTCGGTGGAGGCATGGGCGCGATGGGCCGCCGAGAACGCGTCGTTGACGTAGACATCGCCCAAGGCGGCGAGCGCCCGGGCGAAATCGGGGTCGTTCTTCTCCTCGCCCGCGTGGAAGCGGGTGTTCTCCAAGAGGACGATCTCGCCCTCCTCCTGCGCCGCGATGGCCGCACTCGCCGCCTCGCCCACGCAATCGGGCGCGAATCGCACGGGGCGACCCGACAGTTCTTCGAGCGCCCCCGTCACGACCGACAGCGACATCCCCGGCACCCGCTGGCCCTTGGGCCGCCCGAAATGCGCGAGCAGCACGGGCTTGCCTCCCTTGGCGAAGATCGCGTCGAGGGTCGGCAGGATGCGGCGGATGCGGGTGTCGTCGCCGACCTTCCCCCCCTCGACCGGCACGTTGATATCGACGCGAACCAGAACGGTCTTGCCGCCGATCTCGATGTCGTCGAGGGTCTTGTAGGTCATGGGCGTCTCACTGCACGATTACGAGGTCTTCCACGGGCGCCTCGAAGGCGCGGATGATCGCCTCGGCCTCGGCCCGCGCCTGATCGTCCGACGCTTCGAGGCAGGCGAGATAGGTATTCATCGCCGCGATATAGGCGTCGACCTCGGCCACCATCGCATTGCGCTGATCGAAAGTGAGAGAGTTCTTGTCGACCACCGCAGGAGCCGCCGGCTTGACGCATTGCGCGGCAAGGGCCGGGCCAGCGAAGAAAGCTGCCAGAACAAATGTCATCGTTTTCATGTCGTTACCACCCTTACTGCTAGTGCGACTATTCCCGCTCCCGCGATCCACGTCGTGACGATCATGGGCCATATCTGCATCGCGGTCGGCGTTCGATCCAACTTGCCCTCCATACGGGCGAGCGCTTCTCGAATAGCGGCCATCTCCTTGCGCATCTCACCGTGCAAGTCTCTGATGTCCTTTTGAAGCTCATCGACGCGCGCCTCAAGCTTATCGAGGCGATATTCCGTCATGTCGCCCCCGCCGCTCGGTGGGCCTGGAAATCTTACGATCTTGTCATCCATCCTGTTGGCCTGCCCGGCGCACCAATTCGTTTTCACCGAACAATTCAATTAGCCCACAATCCTGGCAAACAAATGGAACGGATATGAGCGAAGATCGCACTGAGCCGTCCGGCCAGCTCACATAATGGAGTGCGCCGATACTGCTTTCGTCTGAAGCGGGAGTGTACCACTTTTTCCCACCACAGGCACGGCAACAAAAATCCGGAAGCGCCTTGTTCAGGATGGCGCCCCACTCTTCAGCGGAGCGCCATGTGCCGGGCCTGATCGGAGTACCGTCCATCGTTCACCTCAGAGCAGTTTGCCCATCGCCACCGCCGTATCGTTCATGCGGTTCGAGAAGCCCCATTCGTTGTCGTACCACGAGAGAACGCGGCACAGCTTTCCGTCCATAACTTTCGTTTGTGGCGAAGCGAAGGACGACGAATGGGGATCGTGGTTGAAGTCGATGGAGACGAGCGGTTCGTCCGCGACCTGAAGCACGCCCTTGAGGCGCCCGTTCGCGGCCTCCTGCATGGCGTCGTTGATCTGCTCGACGCTGGCCGATTTCGAGGCGACGATCTTGAGGTCCACGACCGAGACATTGGCCGTGGGCACGCGAATCGCCGTGCCGTCCAGTTTGCCGTCCAGTTCGGGCAGCACGAGGCCCACCGCCTTGGCCGCGCCCGTCGAGGTCGGGATCATCGACATCGCCGCCGCACGCCCGCGATAGGGGTCCTTGTGCATCGTGTCGAGGGTCGGCTGGTCGCCGGTATAGGCGTGGATCGTGGTCATGAAGCCCATCTCGATCCCGACCGTCTCGTTCAGCACCTGCGCGATGGGGGCGAGGCAGTTGGTCGTGCAGGAGGCGTTGGAGACGATATGGTCGTCCGCCGTCAGCGTCTCGTGGTTCACGCCGTAGACGATGGTCTTCTGCGCGCCCTTGGACGGGGCCGAGACCAGCACGCGCTGGGCGCCGGCGGTCAGGTGCATCTTGGCTTTATCGGCGTCGGTGAAGATGCCGGTACAGTCCATGGCGATCTGGATATCGTGCTCTTTCCACGGCAGTTCCTCGGGGTTGCGAATCGCCGTCACCCTGATCGGACCCCGGCCCAGGTCGATGGTATCGCCGTCGACCGTGACGGTGCCGGGGAAGCGGCCATGGACCGAATCGTAGCGCAGCAGATGCGCATTGGTCTCGACGGGGCCGAGGTCGTTGATCGCAACCACCTCGATATCCGTGCGCCCCGATTCGTAGATCGCGCGCAGCACGTTTCTCCCGATACGACCAAACCCATTGATTGCGACGCGAACGGCCATGACGATCCTCCAAGTATCTGCTTGCTGGCAACGCACCCTTGCGGCGCGCGCCCCTGAATGTGTGGCCGGTTAGCATGAACGGCAACCCGTGCAAAGGCATTAGCCTGCGGCATGGCCCCCGCCCCGGTTTTGCGCTAGGACCGCGCGAGGACGAGGAAAAGCGGAAAACCGGCAGACGCATGAGCGGCCCCATCCATACCTACCGCGCGCGCGTGGCCGACGGGTCGGTGATCTCCGACCCCGGTCAGGCGATCGCCATCGAGAAGCTGCAATTGCTGTGGACCCGGCTGGGCACGCGGCCGAGCGACCGCCCCGCGCCCAAATCGCGCGGTTTCTTCGGCTTCGGCAAGAAGGCGGAGCCGGAACCGCATCTCAACGGCGTCTATCTCTACGGCGGGGTCGGGATTGGCAAGTCGATGATGATGGACATGTTCTTCGACGATGCCCCGGTCGAGAAGAAACGCCGGGTGCACTTCCACGACTTCATGCAGGGCATCCACGCCGACCTGCGCGACGAGCGCAAACGCGGTACGACCGACCCCCTCGGCCCCATCGCTGCGCGCATCGCGCGCGAGGTGCGGCTGCCGTGCTTCGACGAGATGCAGGTGACGGATATCGCCGATGCCATGATCCTGTCGCGCCTGTTCGAGGGGTTGTTCGAGGCGGGGGTGGTGGTGGTCGCCACGTCGAACCGGCACCCCGAAGACCTCTACAAGAACGGTCTCAACCGCCACCTGCTGGAACCGTTCATCGCGCTGATCCAGGAGCGGCTCGACGTGCTGCACGTCAACGGACCGCCCGATTACCGCCGGATCGACGCGGACCGGGGCGGCGTCTATTTCGCGGTCGATACCGAAAAGAATCGCGATGCGTTCGACGACCTGTGGCGCAGCTTCAGCCACGGCAAGAACCCGGCTCCCGCGACGCTCTCGCATCAGGGGCGCAAGATCGCGATTCCGCTGGCCACCGATACGGCGATGCGGGCGGGGTTCCTCGACCTGTGCGGCAAGCCGCTGGGGGCGGGCGATTACCTCCTGATTGCAAAGACCTACGACACGGTCTTCCTCGACGGCGTACCCATCCTTTCGCCCGAGGCGCGCGACCGGGCCAAGCGGTTCGTGACGCTGATCGACGCGCTCTACGAGGCGCATACGCGGCTGGTCATCCTCGCGGCGGCGGAACCCGAAGCGCTGTATCGGCGCGGGGACGGGGCGTTCGAGTTCGAGCGCACGGCGAGTCGCCTGATGGAAATGCGGACCGAGAAATACCTGGCCTCCCTGCCCGACCGATACGATGAGAGGAAACGACCATGAATGCCGACGCCTTCACCCGCCTTTCGCCGCAGCAGACCTATGACGCGGTCAAGGAAGGCCGCGCGATCCTGCTCGACATCCGCAATATCGAGGAGTTCGCCGCCGAGCGCATTCCCGGCGCGATGCTGGCCCCCATGGGCGAATTGCAGCTCCACGCCCTGCCCTCGCAGGAGGCGAAGACGATCATCCTGCAATGCCGCTCCGGCGGGCGGACGGCGGCGCTGGCGGAACACCTGATCGGGGCCGGGGCAGTCGACAGCATCGCGCATCTGGAGGGCGGGATTCTGGCGTGGAAGGCGGAAGGGCTGCCGACGATCTGCCCGGACCCGGCGCGCGCGGTGGTGTGAGGGGGGCTGCTCTCTCCGCCTGTCATACCGCGACTTGATCGCGGTATCCATGGTTCAACACGCCTTGCCCCCCCGTTCGTGAAGAGTTCCACCATCGACGCTCGCCGAAACATGGACCCCGTGGGTTGCGCCGCGCAGCGGGAGCCACGGGGTGACCGCTCTTTGAGGTACTACACGCCACCCGCTGCACGGCGCCCACCCTGCGCCACCTGCCCTGCGCCACCATGCGGTGCGCCACCATGCCCCTTGCTTTCCCGGGCGCGCGCGGTAAACCGTTCGCATGTCCCTGCGTACCAGAAAACTCGTCGGCTCCATCGTCCTCTTCGTGTGGATGACCGTCTTCGCCCTCG
>ENA-ORXT01004023-ORXT01004023.1-marine-metagenome-genome-assembly--contig:-NODE-4023-length-15572-cov-9.366312_pt1 | contig 15572 bp, 20 predicted proteins | sample MGYA00237868_ERZ511482 | MGnify/ENA metagenome assembly ERZ511482 | reverse complement strand
GGGCGCCGGAGGGGGGAGCACTTGGGCCGGTGGGGACTATTTGAGAGGTGCTCTCGGTTGGGAGAGGCGGGGAACCTGAGGACAACCAACAAAGCACGTTCTCACACACACACACAAGCTCAAGCCACTCAACCACTTCACGGTGGTCCCCCAACCCCTATCCCCACTGCGTTTCAACACTTTCTTCGACAAAAGAAGAAGCACGTACCGGGGTACGAGTGGCAAACGCCAACATGGCGAAGTCGCCGACAAGCCGGGCTCACAACCGAGGCCAACATCGTCATGGAAACCACGTGGATACCCACTATCCAACATGTCCATGTTACCGGTGACAGAGTTATCCATGCCAATGTCTCGTGGACAGATTTAACTACTGCCGCCGCAATTAATTATCTAATTCCCGTTGCGTGCCATAAGTCGACTCTGCCGTCCATGACGCGCAACTTTGTGTATGACCCCCAACTTGCCTTGCGGCATTTCCCTCGGCTGAACCGTGCTTCCGGTCCGTACACGTGTGTGTGGCCAAAATCCGCGCAAGCGACACGGACCGGGAGCGATTCCCCTGTGCCAGTGCTCCCAACGGGTTTTTCGTACCCCCGGTACAGCACTTGGACTCAGTCCTTCGACGCCTGGTGACAACCACATAGAAAGCAACTGTGGTCATATCACAATGGCCCAACACCAGTCGGTACGCTACCGCCATACGCGCATGTTTCGAGTACCAAGTACTTTTATCAACAGATGCGAGGGATGCAAATCCCACATCATGGGCCATGCTGGCCTGCCACTTCCCTCATCGCTTTGATAACTGACAGGAAACCGCGAAGTGGATACGCCGAGTGTGCGCGCGAGAGCGGTTGCGGACGCAAACGTCGTACTGACTCTGGTCAGCAATGACCGGGATCCCATCGACCACCTCGGTCGGGGCAACGTGCGCATAGAACGAGCCGCGAGGCTGAGGCTGACATACATCTCCGGGTTGTTGGACCGATCGACATCGGGTCCGTCACCCGCAACGGCATGAGCCACGTGCGCCTCGCCGTTGGCGTTGCCGCCGTCCACCGCCATCGCTCCGGGATCAACCATGATGGTACTTTGGTGTAAACCCTTACCGCCTCCGTACGCAGCCGCAATGCAAACTGCCTGCGTCGCCGGCCCTCAACGCCCGCGCCGCAAGGCGAATCGCCCGCGCCGCCAGGAAAACCGCCCGCGCCGCCGGCCCTCGTCACCCGCGCCGCAAGGCGAACCGCCGGCGCCGCCGGCCCTCGTCACCCGCGCCGCAAGGCTAACTGCCCGCGCCCTTGGCCTTGCCGCCCGTGCCGCCGCCGCGCTTAGCCGCCGGGCGCGCCACCCGCACCGCCGGCCGTGCCGGCCTTGCCGGCCTTGCCGACCTTGCCCTCCTTGCGCCTTGCCGCCCTTGCGTCTTGCCGCCTTTGCCGCCCTTGCGCGTTGCCGCCGTGGCGCGCCGCCGCCGTCGCCGGGCACGTCGCCCCCCGCCGCCCCGCCCCCCCCCCCCCCCCCCCCCCCCCCCCCCCCCGCCACACTCACCGGGTCCTTAACCTCGCGGTTGCCCACCTCACGGTGGAGCGCCCCAAATCAAGTATTGACGTTAGGCCTCAACCCGTGCGCGAGCACGATGACACGAGGGAGGCCCCGTGCCGACAAGCCGACGGCCCGCGAAAGGCACGGTGGGAACCGGCCGCGGGGTATGCACCCCCTCGGCACCACAGACCCGCGTCCCGGCTTCCGCCTTGTCGCCGGGGTAGCATAACCCCGACGAAGCTGGCGCCACATGACCCCGACGATGGTCACCCCAGCACGTGCTGCTCGACGCGCCGCCGCGAACACGGGTCTTAACCCTGGCCCCCGCACCCGCCCCGGCACCCACGTACACACACGCGTGTTACCGCCTGCGCGGGTATGCCTACGCGTAAGCGACGATCTGACCCGCAGCGCAAGCTGCCCGCCACGCACGCACGCGCGAGCGTGATCGGACGGTCGCGGCCGACGCCGGCGAACCGCCACCCCTCCCCGATCGGGACGGATCGGCGCCCCTTCACGACTCCCGCCGCCCGGGCGGTTGCGCCCGCGCGGGCCCGTAAGAGTCCGCGATCGCCAATTCGGGTTCCATTTTTCTCGGATCTCACCAGGACGGTTCGAATATCGCGTTGGAGGTCAGCAGCTGACCTCCAAAAAATGGCGGTTGCAGAGTGGTTGCAATCATTCAACAGGGTACGTGGACCAATCGAAACGCTAGGAATCATGTGAGTTCCGTACACAGGCTCTTCATGCAGCTCTGGGCGCTGGAAACCCACAACAGGATCTCAAGAAATCTGGAGAAAGTTGGTGATCTCATGACGAATCACAGGTCTGGCCCAGAACCCTCTCCATGCCCTCTTCTGGCCCAGTACAGCCACCCAAAAATCTCAGGAAATCTCATTGTGGGTTGCAATGGCTCTGCGTGACCCCTGCAAGACACGTTGATTGGCTTGCAAGATTACTGGCAGTAACTCTCAGCCAATAGTACGATCGTGGCTTTTCGAACAGTCAATCCGACTTCATTTCTATGCTGTGTCGTCGGCTCTGCCTGCCTTTTCTCTGCAACCGCCATTTTTTGGAGGGTAGCAGTGTCAATCCGGTTTTGGAGGCACGTATCTGCATCCGGATCTTTGTTATGCGAGTTATCCGTCATCAGATATTCGGAATCGGCGTGTATCCGTATCGTATTTCGCCTGAAAATGCATAGCCTGACAACCCCTGGTAGCATCCCACCGTCGGCCCAATGCGCGGACACTCGCTGCAGCGCAGACGCCGGCCGCGCCTGTACGCCTCGTGAACACCCACCATCGCAGTCGTGTCGGGGTCGATGTAGACCTCGGGGGACCACAGGGCACACCCCGTGCACCCAGAGGAGCATGTTGCCCTTTCCCACCTTACTGCGCGCTTGAAAGGGCCCAAGTAGCTCTGAAGCCAACACGCCACCGGTCCTCGAGAGCCCCGGACAAAAGTTGCAGTCGGGGTCTTTATCGGCCACCCCCGAGCGCTCACCGCGCACGCTGTGTCGGCGACTGTTCGTGGGGGAGGGGTCGTACGTCGGGTCCTTGTCCAACGAATTGGACGAGAGGTACACTGGTCGCAGTGGTGCAATTTCCAGTGGAGGGGACAGTAAGACTGGAACAGCTGCAGAAGGTGGTAGGGGGGAAAGATATGGTTGTACTATTGGAGGAGACGCTGATCCTGCGACAGCAGCATCGTTCGCGGGAGACGAGGGCGTTGGCGGGAAAGATGGATGGACGAGAGGTGGAGGCGTCGAGACTGCGGCAACATCATCGTTCGCGGGAGGCAGGGGCGGGATGATGAGGGAGATAACATCCACGGTTCCCGCCGCTACCTCATTGTTGTCGTGCAATGAGCTGACGCCCGCCGGTCGCCGTGAAGGCGTCATGTTGACTCACACGTCTTTGGTGTCGCCGATCAGAGCGACGTCGGCGTGGAGGTGGCCGGCAGTGGCTGGCCCGGCCGCGACTCGCCCAGATGCAAGTCCGAAGGCTTCTGTCGAACAGGATAGGCGGCCACACACGCCGTTCGGCAAACAAATCTGAGACCCTCGCTGCGAGGTATCGTATGGCTGCAGGCTGGCATGCCAGTTGTCCGTTGGCAGTCTCTTCGGAAAGCCCTCCAACAGGCACGGGAAGAGAGTTCCGTTAAAACGTGCCCCTCGCCAGCTGTGATTGAGGTCCACAGATCGAACACAATGGCGGAAGCCGGCATCCGTGGTGTCTGATCCCGCATCGCCGGGCCAGGATTCGACTGTTCCCTTACTGGAAAATCTGGAGCTCCCTGGCGATTCCGCGAATGCTTCTGGACGCACTGACAGCGCCGGGAGCCATAGTTGCTGGACCGGAAGTGAAAATCCGCGAACCAGCACCAGATATCTGTGATGACTCCGTCGCGTTTGAGGCGAAACAGCTGCGCGGGCCGGCCGCTCCCCGTCGCTATCACCGTGTTACTGGCCGAACGCGCCGAGGTACTGCCTACTGGGGGACAGCCCATGCATCATCGGCCGCTTAGTCAGCGCCGGCTCGAGCAAATGGCGTCGGCGCTGCCATGTCCGTCCGGCGTCACCAGGTGGGGACGCTTCCGAGCGCCGCATCGTTGTGCTGACATGAGGCGTGCCGCACCAGCGGAGTTGCGGTGCCACCTTCTCTCTGGAAGTACGCCTCCGCGCGAGCAATCAGCTTCGTGCGGAAGTCGTCGCTGTGACCTTGCATGCCCTGCGGCTTTCTGGCGGCGTCCACCAAGACTTGGCTGCCCGCTGTCTTCCTGCCGCGGACCGTGAAGAGGACTTAAAGGAATGCCGCGCGCTTGGCACCAACAGGCGCGTTGGGCGGAGATGATGACACGCGGAAGCGCGCGCACGGGGGGTGGACTCCCAGGCGTGGCGCTCACGGTGGCGGGAAGGAGAGCACCCGAGGAAATGAGTACCAAGAGAACGACTCTGTATCAGAGTGTTGATCAGGCGATCCCTCCCTGCCGCCCGTTTCTGGCAGGGTTCAAACGACGGCTGGACGCTGCCGCCACCGCCTGTCTGACAAAGGCCAAAGCGTTTGTGGCGCAGTCCACCGCCGCAACCTCCAACCTGGTCCCGGGGCACTTCTAGACCACAGATGTCCTATTGGTGGCGGGCATGGACGAAAAACGTGGCACACAGGACAAGGTGCGCGCCTACCTCAATGCCGCCACCGCCGTCGCCCCCCCCAGTACAAACCCCCCACACCCGCCATTTAACAGAACAAAACGCAGCACCTAGATGCTTGCGACGGCTCACGGGCGTTACTTGCTCACCAGGGAGTCGTTGCCTTGTATGGCGACGCATGCCCCTCCGCCCCGAGTCGACGCCGATGGCCACTCTGCCCCTTGCCTCCCCTGTCGCATGCTTGACACGCCAAACGACCACAACGATGACGTCCGCCGCCCCACCAACTGGCTCCTCGATGAGCGGCACGAAGACTACCGCTCCACTCGCCCTGCGCCGTACAGACGGCCGCCCTTGCCCGCTGACGACACGCCTTTGCCCGCCGACGTCACGTCACCGGCGGCCACGAGAGGAGTGCCGGCCGCCGCGAACTGCTCCGCGGCTGCGACGGCGCCAACACGCACCTCCCGCACGACGTCGTCTGTCTTCCCCGTCACCACCATCGGAGAAGCGCCACCGCCGTTGTTGTCTTTCTCCGCAGTCTTGTTCTTCGCTCTTGGGTCCGTTTTTGGGCGAGTCGCCTTTGTCGGCGGCACCTGCGACTCCTTCGATCTTCCACTGCCACGGTGTCGACAACAAAAGAGGCGCCGTGGTCTGTTCGTGCACCATCGGTGGGAGAGCGCCGAGCTCCAGCACTCTCAGTCCTTCGAACGAGGTGTAGGGCCGCCGCTAGCCCTCTACAGGTGACGAAAGTGGAAAGGAGGGGGGACGTTCGCGGTCACGGCGGTGGCAGAGAAGGGGGATGCCGGCGGAAACACTGAAGGCGGGTGGCGATGCTTGCAGGGCCGGTGGCGTTAACGAGGTGCGGGAGGGCGGGCAGCCACAGTAACCTTGCGCTCTTCACGCGCAACGGACACCATCAGCATTGACATTGAGCCTATTACCACCGCCTGTAGAATGTTTACAAGCTCCATGACCACCGCACCACCACGCTCTGCCCGATCACAACAGGACCGCAGACGACAATACGACGACCACTTGTTTCCTCGCAGCAACCCGAAACAACCCCTCGTTGGCATGGACCGTCGAGAGCACTAATGCAGCAGCTGCTGTCGGAGAGGCAGACCGCACATGTGTCTGCAGTGACTTGGCCATGGCGCTTCGAGGCCGGGCGAGGGTGGGGAGGAGAACAGAGTCGGCTTCTGTGGAACCTGGCTCGATATGAGATTTTCTTGGCGACCAGAGAAATTCGAATCAATCATGCAAACACCAGTGTCCCTTGGCGACTGCCGGCGATTCGACCCGCACACCAGCCCCACACTCCCAGCCGAGAATACTCTGGTCACACACCCTCTCTGTCTTTCGCTTACGCTGGCAGGCGCTGTGCCGGAGTGTTGACTCTAGACGCTGTCGCCGCACAGGCAGCAGCACGCTCGATGACGTCAGTTACAGCCCGCGCCATTGGAGTCGACGTCGACGCCGGCATCACGCCAGGTATCGCGGCGCAGAGCCATTCGGATACTTGCGCGGCCGAGAGCGACCCGCTTGCGAGCGTCTAGCCACGGATGTGGCTGTCCACAGCGTCCTAGACCACCACTCCGCCCAGCACCTCGTCGACGTCGCGCATCGGGCACTGGCACATGCTGTCAAGTAACATGTGCGCTAGCTTGACCGAAGGGGTCGCGGCAAAAGATGGAGAAAGAACGGAAGGCAGGCGGGCGAAGAACGCTGCGCGCACGCCATCGGGCCAGGAAATATCACGGACTTCGGACGAGGTGCCATTGACGTCGAGAAGACCATCAAGCCCCGACCCCAATGCAGCCGCCGAACTGCGCCCACCAGCGCTGGTAGCCTTATCCAGACGGTGCTCGCCTGGCCGGAACGCCCGGCTGCGCGTGCGGCTCATCGATACAGCGCGCGCATAGCGGTCCGTGCGGCTCCTGCGCGCCTTGTTTATCGTAAATGCGGCCTTCCTCTTGGCATCGCCGCCGGCACGCGCTTTCTTTGTGGCGTGCGACTGCTCGCCGCCGGTTTTCACCCGTTCCTCCTTGCCGCCTGACTTCTCATCCAGGCTGATTTCAGCAGCTTCCGCTGCCATGCGGGACGCCTCGATCGCACCCAAGTGTGCGCCCTTAGTCAGGTTCATGAAGAAGTCCTTGTTTTTTGCGCTCAGCAGCGCCGATTTTATGCCCATGTTCTCCAAGAGATAAACGGTCTCGTCCGAGTCGATGCCGCCGGCGTTGACGTTCTCGATCAAGCGAGCGCTCGAAACGCGGCGCTCATGGCTTTCGACGGCCTTGGCCGCCGCGTTACTCTGGGTGTTGCTCAGGGGGGCGGCGATCGCCGCGTCCGTCATGAGGGTGCACACAAAGTCCTTAGTTGTCAATGGCGTGCGGTTCTGCTTCCTTACGACGATGCCCTTGTCGTTGATCTTGAAGCGCGCGCAGTTGAGGTCTGCGTCCCGTACAGGTGACCGGTGACACCGCAAGTCGTGCAAAAGGCCTTGTGAATACAGACTATCTGGACGCATTGCCCCGGCTCGTAGAGTGGGTGGCTCTGGTGAAGCGTTATCCGGCACTGAACGCCCTTCAGTGTACAGTACGAGCGTCATGGCTGGGGCCGTCGGCGGGACCCAGATATTGGCAATTGGATCACCCTTACATTGCAAAGTAGGCCACATGCGCGTTGGCCGGGAGGAGAGCGGGAGAAGCGGCGAGCGTGGTTGATGGCAAAGAAGACGTGATGATGACGGGATGCCCGTCGCACAGCCCTGTGGCTGACGATCTCGCCGGGTCCTCGCTTACGACAATGGGGCCTTCTTACGGCCGTCGGTTGTGGCCACTGTGGCCACAGATGGCCCTAGGTTAAGAAGCATTTGACTTTTTGGCCACTGCGGGGCGGACCTCCGTCGGGCGCGCCCCAAGACGCCGGCCAGATCACATCAGGACCAAAGGGCCTGACCAACAGGATGGCTCTCTTGCGGGGTGGCGCTTGTCTATGTGGTTGGGAGGGTAGCCAGGGTGTCTACCGCAACAATGATTCCTGCGAACCGCTCGGCTGCATTTTCCAGTGCAAATGTCGGAGAGCATGCAAGAGGGCTCATGGCATTATCCAATGAGCTGCAGCATTAGCCTTGTTCACCGTGCCAAACAGAACCTAGCATGCCTGTGTCCTTGTATCTCCGTGCACCCATCGGCTGCCATAGACCTCGTGTCAGTCGTCCGACATCGAGATTTAGTGGTTCCCATCTACTTGTCGACAAACAAGCACAAGTATGAGTGGCCACATTATTGAAGAGCACCATACAGTCTGTACCGCAAGGGAGCAGTACTCTGATTCGATCCATCGACGCATTAACGACGTTTTGTTCATTCTTGGGGAATGGGGCGCGGACGACTGAACAACGCCGCTTGAGCGCTGTTACTTGGGCGCCAGCATCAACGGCCGAGGCGCTGTTCTTTGCTCACGAATGCTTTGCTGGTTAAATTCGAGACGCGTGACTGTGTGTCTCACCACTCCCGCCTCCCCCCTTGTGCCAATCCCCCCTCTGTACGCATCCAACAACTCTAACCTTCATGGAAAACGACCGCCGCCCCCGCTCGCTTGACCCTGCAGAGACGTCGTCGACACGCGAGAACTGTGCGATCTTGTTAGCGCTGCTCGGCTCGGACGTGTCCAACCCTGAAGATGGAGGTCCCCCAAGTGGCGGCGCAAACGATGGTGGCGATGATGCTGGACGCGCGGCGGGTACCAGTGAGGTGACTGGTACTGGCGCCGCTGCTGCAGCAGGCACTTCATTCTCATGTCTTTGCCGCTCTACGAGCGGGACAGAAGCATGAAGACAAATGTGCGGCTACCGGCACAGGCACGGAGTTTCCGAAGCAGGTACGGCCGCGGCTCGCGTGCTCCCGCCGGCAGCCATCCCTACACCGGATACGCTCCCCTCTTGACTCGCTCCATCGGCTGCTTTGGAAAGACCAGATGAGGTCAAGTCTCCTTGAAGCTGGTTATTCACAAGAAATCAACTCCTAGATCTGTAGAAGCATGGTGGACTGTAGCTGCATTTGATGGGGGGCTACCGAGGGCGCTCGGGGCGCAGATGGCGCTGGTAGGCGCTGACAAGGCGCTCATGGGGTGCTAACACGCCCAGCGCGCCCAACATAGGGGCTCACATAACAACCCTAGGCCCACTCGCGACTGGGCGCGGCTGAGTGCCACGCCCAGATAATATGCCTTGACACGCGTCTTCTGAGTTGTCAAGTACGTATGAGAAATCCATTGGTGATTGCTAACCTCCAAAAAATGGCGGTTGCAGAGAGAAGGGAGGCAGAGCCGACGACACAGCAAAAAAATGACGTCGGATTGTCTGTTCGACCAGCCACGATCAAGATGTTGGCTGAGAGTTGCTGCCATTAATCATGCAAGCCAAACAACGTGTCTTGTAGGAGTCCTGCAGAGCAATTGCAACTCACAATGAGATTTCCTGAAACTTTTGGTCACGCAGAGCCATTGCAACCCACAATGAGATTTCCTGAGATTTTTGGGCCGCTTGCTTGGGCCTGAAGAGGGCATGGAGAGGGTTCTGGGCGAGACGTGTGATTTCTCATTAGATTAACAAATTTCTTCAGATTTCTTGAGATCCTGATGTGCGTTTCCAGTGCGCAATGCTGCATGAGGACACTGTGTCAGGAACTGACATGATTCCTAGCATTTCCATTGGTTCACGTACGCTGTTGAATGATTGCAACCACTCTGCAACCACCATTTTTTGGAGGTCGGCAACAGAGATGGAGCCATTTTCTTGGCTGAACAACTGGCTGACAACCGAGGATCGGAGAAGCTGTCCCGACTCGCAGACGACCCTTGCAGCTCATTTCGCCCCGTCCTCAGTGCTTCTTGTGGGCCTATTTCTGTCATCCACTGTTCAGAAGTGCGAAAGTCTCTGCCACTGAGTTCTCCATTAGACGACCATGCGTGGACACGCACGATCGACGTCCGAATCCCCCACCCCTGCCGGATCGATGTCCTCACCCCCACCCAACACGGCCGGATCAGCTAGCACCTCCTTGCTCAGCACCTGCCCGCTCGGTCTCCGAATTCTTTCTATGCTCTCGCCGCGCCTTTTCGACTGCGCCAAACAACAGCGACCGTGCACCATTTCTTTTGGCTCACTATATTTTGTGGCCTCTTCTACTCCCAGGACGTCACACCTGCTGTGGTCGACCGAGACGTTTCACTCAGCAATACTCTTTCGGCGTTCTCTGTCTGTGTCTGTGGTGTGTCCCTCTGATGCACCTGGTGCGGAGCCGCGGAGGGGAGCGTGTTGTGGAGAGGGGGCGAGTGGGTTGAGTGACGGGGGCGCCAGAGGATGCGCTGGTCACGGCGTCCACGAGTAACACGGCAGGGGTGTGTGCAGCACGTGCCATGGCACGCCCCTGTTCTCTACTTGCATGCTTCTCTATCCCCGCCGTTGGCTCTCATTGTGTGTGTCGTCACTTTTCACTCTGAAACGCCCACAATCTGGCGACACCTGCTGTACTTATCTTGCAGCTTCTTGCCCAATTATCATGGCTCTTTTTTTTCCAATATCCTCTCTCAAGTGGCTCACCCTAGCATCAAACATACAGCAGGGTCCAATTCCTCTTCTTCGAGGTACTCGTCCTCCCCGTCACCACTGGTTTATTTCGTTTGCGCAGCGAGCCCGCTGCCGTCCGTCCCTTCCACGAATATGACCTTCCCCTCAGCATCAGGATGAGGTGGCGCCACCTGTGATTGTTACTTCTTTCTGTACGCATCAATCGTCACCCCTGCCGCGACCGCTCGACCCCGCGCGCACGCCTCCATCTCTGAAACCTTCTTCTCCCGACCGACTGTCGTTTGCCGGCGTCCCGCTTCGTTTTGTCGGAGTCGTCCGTTTCTCGGCTTGGTCGCCTTCCGCGTGCCGGCTGCAGCAAGCCGCCGAGTCTGTCCGTCGTCCTGTGCTACGACAGCGGAGAGATTGTGCTACAGCGCCGCGCGCTGCACAAATTGTAGGCACGTCCCCAGGAATGGGCCGGCTGTACATTAAGCTTGCGCGTGGTTAAACCACCAATGCCACGCCGCAAGGGCCTGTTCCCCGTAGGAGCCGAGGGAACAGAAGTGGCAGAGGAACGCTGGCGCGTGCTGCGCCAGCGCGTGCAGCTTTGGTGTAATTCTGAGTCACGGGAAGGCAGCTTGCAGCGGGGGGCATAGGCCCAACGCACACATGTCAAATGCGGCTGCCTCCTCCACGGTTACGTCCTGGGCCCGGTTGAGGGTTCCTGCGAGTGCCGATTACGTCACCCACGCACCGCGCAGGGCTTCCAGTTGATTTGCTAGCAGGAACGTTGCGAGAGCGTCGCACACTACATGTGATCGCTCCGCAATGCGATGGTCAGCCCGCCCTTCAAAGCCACCACCATGATAGGCGACTTGTCGGACGCGCACCTCTTCAAGCAGCGCCTGGCCAATAGCCGTTGCAGCTACCACAGACGATGCCCGCTCGAGAGCTGCGTACGTGGCCTCAATGCCCAGGCGTAGCAATCCTCGTGTAACGTCTGACGTCAAATGAAGTGGTGCTGCAGCGCCCTGGCATGGGTAGATGTCGGAAGGGGAGCACGATGCAATGGACAGGCGCTCTGCCGGTGGCCGTGGGATGGAAAACGATGCATCGGGATCCGTCTCGTAGGCCACGATCGCATCCTTCAACTGTTCTCGCGTCCGTAGTTGTGTCGGCGCGACAGCCACGGCTTGTATGGGGCAGTAATCCGGCGCCAAAGCCTCGTTGGCATAGCCCGAGCGGGCCACGACTGGACATCACGGGCAGGAGCAGCGCGCACATGCACCCTTGTGGCCCGAAAACGCCGATAGGTAGGCCAATTCCCCGCCCCGAGATAGACGCACCGCCCGCAACACAAGGCAGCGTTGACAGGACAATGTAGTTCGCCCGGGCCATGGGGCGCTCTTTATTAGGAACTGTCAGAACATGCTTGGATGTGGCCGTGCCGCGTCCCCCCTTGTCCAGGCAGACGCACACGTGCACGTCAGCCGTCAAGTCGCAGTGCTGCTCAGAGATACAGCAGCTCAGGCGACGGCCGAAAAGCCTTCATGTGGGGCACGGGCAGGCCATCAAGGCCCCGCACGAGGCGCTCCCTGAACTGATTTGAGGAAGATAGGTCTTCGAAGAGGCTCTCCAGGGCGGCTCGTAGGCTCAACAGGTACGCTCCCCGGTCTTCCGCCCACACGTGCCGCCCAGGCTCGTGGGATAGCGCCGACATGGAACTGCGGAAGACCTTCTGCGAGGCCCACCCACTGTCGTTGCCGCCACTCGCGTGGCGGAGCCGAGACACAGTTGCCACATTAAGGTGGTGTCTGACAGAAAATCGGGCCTGCTCCTGAGGAGACAGCCGCAGAAAGCCCCACACCGGCACGACAGCCACGCCTCTGCCCAGGCGTGTAGCCTCCAGCAGTTTCAAAATGGGGGCCGGGTGGGCAGACAGGTCAGCTGTCATTACACCTCGGGTGACCGTCGCGGCCGTCCTTAAACGGCGCTGCACTTGCCGCAGGGCACAGGCCCTGTTCCCACTGCCTTTCCGAGCAAGTAGCGCCGGTTGACCCCGTTCTTGAAGGCAAATGAGATTTTGCTGGGGCGCGTTGCTCGTAGGTGCGCCGTCAGCAGCGACTCAAACCGCGACAGGGAGGCACAATCAAAGCTGTCGGACCTGCCTAGCAGCTCTGCCACATCTTCTCGGTGGACCAACTAGAAACGCCCGGTGACATCGCAATCGTGAGGGATGGAATGGTGACATGCTCTTGGATGGACCGCGGTAGAAGCGCAGCGACGTGGCCGCCCACCACTGAGCCTGACGCACCAACCGCTTCGGTGACCGCCGATGGCACCGCCGCAGCACCGACCGCGGATGGGACCGACGTCACAAGTCCACCAACCCTCACGCGTGTCGCCTGGTCCGTGGTGCGTATCCTTGGGGTAACCGAAATGCCCGCAAGAGCGCACGCGGTTCTGACTACCGGCAAGTGGCTGGGTCCAGGAGGCACCAGTGCCGGCGCTTGGGAGCGAGGGGTAGGGCGGGGGAGCAGGGGGGATGGGGCGCTCTTACGTTCTTGGGCCGCAGCAGCACAGCCCAAATTTTCAGTCTCGACCTGTCTAGTGAATTGCCCGCGGGAAGAGCGCTGCCCTCATGGCTGGGAGAACTTGTAAAACGCGCTAAAGGTTGCATGCGGGACTGCTTTTTGGCCGACAACCGGCAGCCGGCGCATACTTTTTGCGTCTTGGTCCTTGGTGTCGCCAGCTGCGGTGACACCTCCTCGGGGCCCCACAAAAATGGCAGTGCGGCCGGGCCTGGGATGTTCCGTGCGCGGGATGCGCGGCCACTCTGGTGGCACATCGATACGCAGGGCTCAAACGCCGAAGGGCCCCGACCCGCCAGGGGCGCCCGGCACCCACTGCACGTTCCAATGACTACGCCGCTCGAGTGATTGTATCAATGTGCAACATTGGCACTGCTGCGGAGCGTCACAGCTCCTGAATGTAGTCGCGCATCCTCCGGATGAGCACATAAGCTTCTCAGGTAGCTGTTAACGGCTTGCGTGGGGTACAAGAAAGCCTGCGGGCACAATAGGTTAACAAAAATCGACGGCCTTCCTGTGGAGGGGTAGAGGATGTCCTTTACCATGCCAATCAATGCATCCAATGAGCTGCGTGGGGAAAACAACGAAAGAAGAACACTTTTGTCGCTCCCTCTTCCCGTCAGAAACAGTCACAGTGCCGTAGTGACATGGAGCCCGCAAGAACAATACATGAGCCATATCGCAAAAGATGCCCCACGCCATGCCCACCATGGCTGTATGCTCAGATTCCCCAGAAGTGCGATTCTTTTTTTTGCTTTTTTTGTTCGAACAGCGCCGGCGGTCACCCCCGTCGCCCTCGTGAACGTACCGGTCGTCTATGCCGTCGCAACCGGGCTGCTCCGCGGCCATATCTGGGAGGGAAAGGTTTCACACAACAACAAAGGTGCCGGGCGGTGTCTAGTGTGGCGAGCTCGGGCAACGTCGGTGTTGGTCGTAGCGATCAGCGGCCGGCGGCCTGGAAGGAAGCGTCACGGTGCGTCGCCTGCACTTTGCGGCCAGCGGCCACAGATTGACCAGAAAGCGCTTCCGAATATTTGGGCAGTACAGATATCATTTTCAGATCTTCGAGCCAGCAGACGCGCCTTGACTGGGCGTGGTGGCTCAAGACGGGTAATCGCAGCCTTTACAGCCGTCAAGGTAGCCTTGACGTGTGGATATTATTGGTCCACGCACATTGATGTGGGCAGGTGGTTCCATCTCTGTGGGGAATTATAGGCCAGCCCTCCCTGCCGCAGTCAGGATGCTAACGACCGCGACAGATCTGCGTCGCCCAACCTATCTACTCTATCCTATAGAACCAGGGTGGCCCGATTCGTCTGCCTGCGGGGGGGCTCGCGGGGCATTGCTGCCGCAGGTGCAGCTGCCATTCATGGGTGCCGCCGTCCCGCTCACGCCGCCGCCCTCTCCCTCTGGGTGGCTGCTACCACCCCCCTTTCTGACCGTCTGCCGCCCTTGGCGGCGCGCCCGTCGCGGCGGCCTGCCCCCCCTAGCGCTCCGCGTGCCGCCCCCCGCGGGGCACTGCTGCATGCCGCACGACCGACCGCTCGCCGCCCGCCCAGCGCGCCGCCACCGTCGCCGACGACGGCGCGGTCAGCCAGGCTACAGGGCGACACCCCCGCTCGCACGGTCGCCGGCGTGTGCCCGGCGTGCATTCTGGCCGCCACGCCACGGCCGTGACCGACCGCCGCCATCCCATTGCCTCGACACATCGGCGCGCCGCCGCCGAGGGGGGGACCTCTGGCGCGCGGCGGCGACCCCACACCATCTGCAGCGGCGGCAGCGGCAGCGGTGCCGGCGCGGCCGCGCACAACTCTTTCGCCGCGCGCCCGCCCAAGGGGTGGGACCACAGCGCGCAGCGGCGCGACGCCGACGATATGGCGACGCCACGACTATCCCGCCTGGTCACGCACCGTCGCGGCACCGTGCGGCGCTACCGACGGCTGCCGCGTCCGCCGCCGCCACGGCACCCACCACAGCCACCCGGTGCACCACGGACGTGTGTTGCTGTCGGCCGTCGCTGGCGGCGGCGCCGCCCTCTCCATCGCAATCGCAGACGCGGCGACGGCGGCGGCGGTGCCCCCCCCTGCCCATCCCGCAGCTGATGCCACCGCCCCTGCGGCCGCCGTCGGTCCACCGCGGATGGGCGCGGCGGCTGGTAGGCGCTCCCCCCGCCGCCCCCGCCGCCGGCCGAGGCGGTGCGGCTCCGCCCGGCCCGGCTGCCGGCCTGTCGCGCCGGACACGCCGGAACAGCCGACGCCCGACCGCCTGTCTCCAGACGCATCTTTTTCCGTGCCCCGCGCTGCTGCCGCCGCTCTGTGGCGTCGCCGGCAGCCGCCACAGAAGCGGTGACGGCGGCGGCGACGGCGGCGGCACCGCCACCGATGCAGCGCCACCCGCGGTGCGGGGGTGGCGGGGGTGACCAAGGGGCGCAAGGGTATAACGTGCGGATGTCATCGCCGCCACAGACGGCGACGCGGCGCCCGAGGGTGAGCGGTCGTCGCGCGCGGCTCCGCCAGGCGAAGCGCACGGCGCCACCACTGCGCACGTTGCTGCAGGTGGGGTGCGCGTTTTCTACCCCTCCCCTGCCCGTGGCGCGGCCGTGGCCGCCCAGCGACACACGAGGGGGACACGCTGCGCTCTGCAGCGTCGGTGGTGGCGTCGGCGGTGGCACCCCCGGCCGTGCCTTCGCCGGCCAATGGGGAAAGTGGCT
>ENA-ORXT01004022-ORXT01004022.1-marine-metagenome-genome-assembly--contig:-NODE-4022-length-15580-cov-5.837773_pt1 | contig 15580 bp, 18 predicted proteins | sample MGYA00237868_ERZ511482 | MGnify/ENA metagenome assembly ERZ511482 | reverse complement strand
TCACGATCTGGCGCATCCGGGCACGCGCCCCCGTTGCCGATACCGAAAAAGGCGACTTCATCGCCATGCCCGGTGGCCGGGGCAGCACGCCCGAGACGCAATCGCTGGCCACACGCGAGGATGAGCCGACACCCCAACCCGCTTCGCATTCGCCAAAGGATGCGATAGAGTAGCCCCATGGCTGCATCGCTGAAAATCGACGACCACGACTTCGCCCCGCCCCTGTTGACGGGCGAGGACGTGCTGACCATGACCCGCGCGGGCATTCTGCCCGAGGGGCGCGGCTATGAATTGATCGAGGGGGTATTGGTCAAGATGGCCTCGCAATACGGACCGCATGTCGGGATGGTGTCCAAAGTCGTTCGCCAACTCAACCGCGCGCTCCCCGATACCTATGAGGTGAGCATCGGGGGCAGCATCTTCCTGTCGCAAACGGTCATGCTGGAGCCGGATGTCTGCATCTTTCCCACCGGAATGGCGAGCCATGACGTGCGGGGGCCGGACATCAGCCTCGCCATCGAGGTTTCTGACAGTTCCCGCCTTTACGATCTGGGCAAGAAAGCACAGCTCTATGCGGCCCATGGCGTGCGCGATTACTGGGTGATCGACCTGAACGGTGCGGTCATGCACTGCCATGCCAAACCGGCGAACGGCACATACGCCGCGCCCGAGATCATCCCCTTTGGCCAGCCGGTTCCCTTGCCCTTCATCGACCGCGTCGCCCTGACCCTGTGACATGCACAGCGACAAGACTATGGTTGACGGACCCCGCCGCGCGCGGTTCTGTCGGGGGGTCACTCTCTAATTCTTCACGTGAGGTCTTCCATGCGATTCGAGGCTCCTGAAACCGTCGAGGCGGCGGTCGCCCTGTTGGCCGGTGAGGCGGGCAGCGCGTTTCCCCTGTCCGGCGGCACTGATCTGTTGGTGCAGATGCGCTCCGGGCGGATCGCGCCGGATCTGGTGGTCGACACCAAGCGCATCGCCTCGATGCGCGAAATCGCGCGCGACGGCAAGGGCTGGCGCGTCGGCGCGGCGGTGTCGGGGGCCGAGATCAACGAGCATGCCGGCCTGATGGCCGACTGGCCCGGTCTGGCGGAGGCGGCGAATCTGGTCGGTTCGACCCAGGTGGCCGGGCGCGCGACGCTGGCGGGCAACCTGTGCAACTCCTCCCCCGCCGCCGATACCGTGCCGATCATGGCCGCCGCCGGGGCCACCGCGCGCATCCACGGCCCGGACGGCATGCGCGAGGTTCCGGTCGAGGATATCCCCGTGGGGGTCGGCAAAAACTCGCTGGCGAAGGGCGAGATGGTCGAATCGATCCTGCTGCCCGAGCGCCCGCGCCGGTCCTCCGACTGCTACCTGCGCTTCATTCCGCGCACCGAGATGGATATCGCCGTGGTCGGCGTCGGGGTCAGCCTGACGCTGGATGCCGAGGGTCGGGTCGAGTTCGCGCGCCTCGCGCTGGGGGCGGTTGCCCCGACGGTCGTGATCGTGGACACGGCGGCGATTCTCGGCACCGAACTGGACGAGGCCGCGCTCGATGCCCTGGCCGCCGCCGCATCGGATGCCTGCAACCCCATCGACGACAAGCGCGGCACGGTCGCGTTCCGCACCGAGGTCGCGGGCACGCTGGCCCGCCGCGCCGCCCGCATCGCCTGTGACCGTGCGAAGGAAAAAGCATGAGCTCGATCCACGTCACCGCCGCCGTCAACGGCGACCCCGTCGAATTCCTGTGCCAGCCGGAGGAGACGCTGCTGGACGTGCTGCGCGACCGCCTCGGCCTGACCGGCACCAAGGAAGGCTGCGGCACGGGCGATTGCGGCTCGTGTTCGGTCACGCTCGACGGGCGGCTGGTCTGCGCGTGTCTGGTGATGGGGGCCGAGGCCGAGGGCCGCCAGATCGGCACCATCGAGGGCATGGCCGATGGCGAGACGCTGCACCCGCTGCAACAGAAGTTCCTCGACCACGCCGCCCTGCAATGCGGCATCTGCACCCCCGGCTTCCTGATCGCCGCCAAGGCATTGCTGGAGAAGAACCCCGACCCGACGGAGGAGGAGGTGCGCTACTGGCTGGCCGGAAATCTGTGCCGCTGCACCGGCTACGACAAGATCATCCGCGCGGTCATGGACACCGCCGAAGACATGAGGAAATCCAATGCCTCCTGAAGAGGACGGTGCATCAGATCATCAGAAAAGCAAATTCCTGATCGATGGTTTTGGCAACAACGCAGTAATTCGATGCCCCTCATGTAATGATCCGTACCTTGTGTCCGGAATGTTTGGATGCCGCAAATGCCCTCATTGTGGACAGAGCGAAGCTGAATGTCCGAAGAGCGGTAAAGAAGCCTACAAGCGCGCTGTGGTGCGTCTAACACCCGATATGTTTGGAGACTGATATGCCGCTTGACACCAATCACCAGACTCGCACCTACAAGATCGTCGGCCAGCGCCCCGTGCGTCCCGACGGCGTCGACAAGGTCACGGGCCGGGCGCGGTTCGGGGCGGACATGACGGCGCCGGGGATGCTGTGGGGCGTGATGCTGCGCAGTCCCCATGCCCATGCGCGGATCGTGAGGATCGATGCGAGCAGGGCCGAGGCGCTGCCCGGGGTGCATTCCGTCGTCACCCGCGCCGACTTCCCCGAGGAGTCGGGCGGCAATGACGACGTGCTGGACCACTGCATCGCGGGGGACAAGGCGCTGTATGACGGCCACGGCATCGCCGCCGTCGCCGCCACCAGCCGCGCCCTCGCCCGCCGCGCCGCCGCGCTGATCGCGGTCGAGTACGAGGTCCTGCCCCATGTCACCGACGTGGACGCGGCCATCGAACCCGGCGCGCCGATCATCCGCGCGGGCCTGCGCACATCCGGCGACCCGGATGCGGCGGATGCCGATACCAATATCGCCTCGCGCCACGAATTCGGCCATGGCGATGTCGATGCGGGCTTTGCGCAGGCCGACGTGATCGTCGAGCGCAGCTTTACCACCGGGGCCTCGCACCAGGGCTATATCGAACCCCATGCCTGTCTCGCGACCCTCAATTCCGGCGGTCAGGGCGAGATCTGGTGCTGTACGCAGGGGCATTTCGCCGTGCGCAATACCTGCGCCGCGATCATGGGGATCGAGGCGTCGCAACTGCGCGTGACGGCTTCCGAGATCGGCGGGGGCTTCGGCGGCAAGACGACCGTGTTCCTCGAACCCGTCGCGCTGGCCCTGTCGCGCAAGTCGGGCCGCCCGGTCAAGATGGTGATGGACCGCGAAGACGTGTTCCGCGCCTCCGGCCCCACCTCCTCCTCCTCCATCGACGTGAAGATCGGCGCGACGAAGGACGGGCGCATCGTCGCCGCCGACGCGACCCTGCGCTATCAGGGCGGGGCCTATCCCGGCTCGCCGGTCGATATGGGGTCGATGAGCGCGTTCGCCTGCTATGACATGCCCGCCGTGCGCACGGTCGGGTTCGACGTACTGTGCAACCGCCCCAAGCAAGCCGCCTACCGCGCCCCCGGCGCGCCCATGGCGGCGTTCGCGGTGGAAAGCGTGATCGACGATCTGGCCCGCGAATTGAGGATCGACGTGCTGGATTTCCGCATCCGGAACGCGGCGAAGGACGGCACCCAATCCTCCTACGGCCCGAAATACGACCAGATCGGATTGCTGCCGACGCTGGAGGCGGCCAAGGCGCACCCCCACTGGACCGCCCCCCTGAAACCGGGCGAGGGCCGGGGCATCGCCTGCGGCTTCTGGTTCAACTTCGGGGGCGAGACCTGCGTGTCGCTGAACATCAATGTCGACGGCACGGTCGGATTGTCGGTCGGCACACCGGATATCGGCGGCTCGCGCGCGTCGATGTGCCAGATGGCGGCGGAGGAACTGGGGATCCCCTATGCCGATATCCGCACCATCGTCGCCGATACCGCCGCGCTGGGCTATAACGACGTGACGGATGGCAGCCGCGTGACCTTCGCCACCGGTCTGGCCACGATCGAGGCGGCGCGCGAGGCCATCGGCAAGCTGTGCGACCGCGCCGGGCAACTGTGGGGCATCCCCGCCGAGGCCGTCGAATGGCGGGACGGCGCGGCCCATCCCGCCGGCCCGAATGCGGGCAGGTTCGCGCCCATGACACTGGCCGAAATCGCCGCCAAGGCTGCCGAAACCGGCGGACCCATCGCGGGCCATCACGAGGTGAACGCCGATGGCGCGGGGGTCAGCTTCGGCACCCATATCGCCGATGTCGCCGTCGATCCCGGCACCGGGCGCACGACCGTCACGCGCTATACGGTGATTCAGGATGCGGGCAAGGCCGTGCATCCCGCCTATGTCGAGGGGCAGTTCCAGGGCGGCGCGGCGCAGGGCATCGGCTGGGCGCTGAACGAGGAATATATCTATGACGACGACGGGCATCTGCTGAATGCCGGGTTCCTCGATTACCGCATTCCCGTCGCCTCCGACCTGCCGATGATCGACACGCAGATCCTGGAGATCCCCAATCCGGGCCACCCCTACGGCGTGCGCGGCGTCGGCGAGACCCCCATCGTCCCGCCCCTGCCCACCATCGCCAATGCCATCCGCGATGCGGCGGGCGTGCGCATGGGCCATGCGCCGATGTCGCCGCCCCGGGTTCTGGCGGCGCTGAAGGGGGCGTGATGCGCGTCGCCCTGTGGGGGTCGCTGCGCCCCTATGCCGGGGGCGCGGCGGCGGTGGAGCTGGAGGCGGGTACCATCCGCGAATTGCTGGCCGCGCTGGTGACGGCCCATCCAGGCGTCGCGCCGTTTCTGGAAAGCGGCATCGCGGTGTCGATCGACGGGGTGGTGTACCAGAACTCCCCGGGCCAGACGATTCCGGCGGGAGCGGAGGTGTACCTGCTGCCCCGTCTGCGCGGGGGCTGACGGCGGGGGGCGGTTCGTGGTAGGGTGACTGCATGAGCACAGCCGCCCGCAAATCCGGTGTCACGTATCGTGATGTCCAGAAGTCGCCCGAGGGCGTCACCGTCGAAATCATCGACGGTGAGCTCTATATGCAAGCGCGCCCGACCGAGCGGCACGGTCAAGCCGTTCTCGGGCTTGCAAGCACCCTTCATTTTGCTTTTCAGCGAGGCAGGGGCGGTCCCGGAGGATGGTGGATATGCGTCGAACCACAAGTATCGTTCGAGGATCGCGACTGGCGCACGCTCGTCCCCGACCTGGCCGGATGGCGCAAGGAGCGGGTGCCGAAACTGCCGGACGGCTATTTCGAGGTGGTTCCGGACTGGGTGTGCGAGGTTCTCTCCCCCTCCACCCGCCTGCATGACCGCAACGTGAAGGCGCAGGTCTATGCCGAGGAGGGCGTCCGGCACCTGTGGCTGGTCGACCCGGCCCACCGCACGCTCGACTGTCTGGAAAACGTCGGCGGCAAGTGGGTCGAGCGCGGGCAGTTCGAGGGGGCGGCGGATGTGGCGGCCCCCCCGTTCGATGCGGTGCCTTTCGATCTGGCGGATCTGTGGCCGCCGGACTGATCCACTCGAACCGGGCGTCAGGATGAGGCGGCCCGCTTCGCGGCATCGAAGGCGGCGCGGCATCCATGGGGCGATCCTGACCCGGACAGGGCCTCCGCCGCCCGGTCGACTGTTTTGCCTATCCTCCCGCCCCGCGAATGCGCTATCCTGCCCCCATGCCCGACCCTCTCCCCCTCGAATGGCGTCTCTCCGATGCCCCGGTGCCGTATGCACAGGCCCTCGCCTTCATGGATGCGCGCGCGGCGGCGATCCGGGCGGGGACGGCCCCCGAATGCGTCTGGCTGCTGGAGCATCCGCCCCTCTACACCGGCGGCACCAGCGCCGATGCCGCCGACCTGCTGGATGCGGGGCGGTTCGAGGTGCATCGGAGCGGGCGGGGCGGTGAATACACCTATCACGGGCCGGGCCAGCGGGTCGGCTACGTCCTGCTCGACCTGCAGGCGCGGGGCGGGGATGTGCGCGCCTATGTGCGCGATCTGGAGGAGTGGATCATCCGCACGCTGGCGCATTTCACCGTGACCGGAGAGCGGCGCGCGGGCCGTGCGGGCGTCTGGGTGCGGCGCACCGACAAGGGGGCGGCGGCGCGCGAGGACAAGGTCGCGGCGCTGGGCGTGCGGGTGCGCCGCTGGGTGTCGCTGCACGGCATCGCGCTGAATGTCGAGCCGGACCTGTCGCATTACGACGGCATCGTCCCCTGCGGCATCGCCGAGCACGGCGTGACCAGCCTGTTCGATCTGGGCATCACCGCGACGATGGCCGAAGTGGACATGGCCCTGCGCGCCGAATTCGACGCGGTCTTCATCCGGAAGACCGCCTCTGCCCGGGAGATCACCGCATGACCCGCCGGAAGACCCCGCCCCTCGCCGCCGAGGCCCGCGCCGACGCCCTCGCCCCCCTGCTCGCGACGGGCTGGGCGATGACCCCGGGGCGCGATGCGATCCGCAAGGAGTACGAGTTCGGGAACTTCGTCGAGGCGTTCGGCTGGATGACCCGCGCCGCCCTGCATGCCGAAAAGCTGGATCACCATCCCGAATGGTCGAATGTGTGGAACCGGGTCGACGTGACCCTGATCACCCATGACTGCGACGGTCTCAGCGATCTGGATATCCGCCTCGCCGAACGCCTGGACGCCCTCGCGCGATCATGAACGTGCCGCACCGCCGCCCCAATCCCGCGCAAGGGTGCATCCCATGAAAAAAGCACCCGCCCTCCTCGCCGCCCTGCTCGTCGTCACGCCTGCCGTATCGGGGTCTGCCGTGGCGGGGGAGCGGCTGAAATACTCCACCACCGTTTCGGGCATCCCGCTGGGGTCGGCGAAGATCACGGTGGACGGGACCGCGCCGGACTATACCGTGCGGGCGTCGTTCAAGATGATCCCGATCCTGCGCCAGATCCTCAATGGCGATGCCGAGGCGCGGGCCGACGGGCAGATCGTCGGCGGGCGGCACCTGCCCCGCCGATCGGTCTTCCGCTACGAGGATCGGGGGGGCGACAAGCGCACCACCATTACCTTCGATGCGGCGGGAATCCCGGTCGATCTGGATGCGAAGCCGCCCATCAAGCCGCGCTCCTACCGCATGACGCTGGGCGAGGCGGCGGGCGCGGTCGACCCCGCCACCGCCGCCGCCGTGCTGATGGCCCCGCGCGTGCAGCCGTGCCGGCTCTCCTTCGACGTGTTCGACGGCACGAAGCGTCACCGCATCTCGCTGACGGGCCGGCAGGCGGCGACGCAGGGCGGCGTGGTCACGTGCACGGGGCTGTACGAGCGGGTGAACGGCTTCAAGGACAAGTACATGACCCCCGAGCGCCGCACCTGGCCCTTCACCGCGCAGCTGGTCCAGCGGGGGGTGAGCTGGGTTCCGCTGAAGATCACCGCCGACACGAAATTCGGCCCCGCGAGCGTGAAGCTGAAGCGGTGAGGCGGCCGACGCTTTCGGATGCTCGCTGATATAAAACGATTCTGCCGGATTAAGGACTGGTTAAGGTTTCATATCCTAACTCTTGCACAGGAGCGACGCTCCATCATGCAACGGGAGAGAAACGATGGGTCTGGGTGATATGCTCGGCGGTCTGGGCGGTGTCGGTGACATCATGGGCAAACTGAGCGAGAACGGCATCGACGCCTCCGCGATCGAGGGGCTGGATGCGGAGGGCGTGAAATCCCTGCTGGCCGACAAGGGTATCGACCTGTCGATGCTGGAGGGTCTGGGCCTGTCGATGGACGACATCATGGCGAAGATCACCGGCAAGTAAGCCGACCGCCTCCCCGGCCCCCGATTCGGGGCGGGGAGGCATTGCGCCCTTGCGCGGACGCGGGCCTTGCGCCACGCTGCGCCCTCGATCGCGCAGGGGGATAGCCGCATGGAAACCGTATCGACCAATGCCAGCTTCGGCGGCACGCAGGGCGTCTACAGCCATGCATCGCAGGCCTGCGCCTGCGACATGACCTTTGCGGTCTATACCCCGCCCCGGGCGGCGGACGGCCCGGTTCCGGTGCTGTTCTACCTGTCCGGCCTGACCTGCACCCATGCCAATGCGATGGACAAGGCGGGCGCGCAGCGGGCCGCCGCCGAGCACGGGGTCGCCGTCGTCTTTCCCGATACCTCGCCGCGCGGGGACCACGTGGCCGATGACGAGGCGTATGATCTGGGCAAGGGGGCCGGGTTCTACGTCGATGCCACCCGTGACCCGTGGGCGCCGCACTTCTCGATGCTGACCTATGTGCGCGACGAGTTGCCCGCCCTGCTGCGTGCGGAATTCGACCGTCTCGATCTGGATCGCTGCGGCATTACGGGACACTCGATGGGCGGGCATGGCGCGCTGACCATCGCCCTGGACAACCCGGACAGATACCGCTCCGTCTCCGCCTTCGCCCCCATCTGCAACCCCCACGATTCCGACTGGGGGCGCAAGCAGCTGACCGCCTATCTCGGCGAGGACGAGAGCGCGTGGGGCCGCACCGATGCGTCGAAACTGGTGCGGGACACGGGCTGGCACGGCGAGATTCTGGTCGATCAGGGCGATGCGGACACCTTCCTGGACCTGCTGAAGACCCGGAGCCTGATCGACGCCTGCGCCGACCGGGGCCAGAATGCCACGATCACCATGCGCCCGGGCTACGACCACAGCTATCACTTCGTCTCGACGTTCATCCCCGATCACGTCGCGTTTCATGCGAGGGAACTGGGGTAGCGTAACACCGCTCCTGCCCCGGGCAACGACCCGGAGCGGAGCGGTGCTTCTTCCGCTTCCCCGCCCAATCCTGAACATCGTATGACTGAAAAGCATGGGTTCCATGCGCTCAGCGCATACCGGCATTGCACCATGGAGGGGTTCCGGCGGCCCGTTCCGTGCTTATCTTTGTTGCACCGCAGCAAAGGAAATCCCGTCATGAGCTTCTACGAACTCGACCGCCCCGCCGCCCCCGCCCCCGGCATCGCCGACCGCCTCGGCGCGTTCGTCGCCGGAGGCTTCGCCTCCGTCCGCAATGCAGGCCGCAGCGCCATGCACTCGCTCGCCTATGCCCGGATGATGCAGGTGATGCACGCGATGGACGACGAAACCCTCGCCCGCATCGGCATCACCCGCGCGCAGATCCCCGCGCATGTCGACCGGTGCCTGAACCGCGCCCCCTCGATCTAGGCCGGGGCGACGCCGGTTAACTATGCCCTTGCGGCAAGGCTGGTTTGCCGACATCCCGACTACAGACCCGGCCTTCATCGCCTATTTATGTTGCAGTGCAATAGTGCTGCACGACCCCGTAACCGACCCGATCGCCGGGTTGCAAGAAGGACAAGACCCATGAGCTTCTACGAACTCGACCGCCCCGTCGCCGCCCCCTCCGCCACCCTGCTCGACGCCGTGCGGGCAAAGCTTCAGGGCATCGGCACCTGGTTCGCGCGCGGTTATGCGTCGATGAACGAAAGCCGCCTGCGCTCGGCGCTCTACAGCCTCGACGACACCCATCTCGACATGATCGGCATCACCCGCGCCGAAATCCCGGCCTATACGCGCAAATGCCTCGAAACCGGCAAATGATCCGCGCCGCCGCCTGACCGCGCCTTCCCCGCGCGGTCAGGACAGATCGACGAGGATGCAGCCCCTGCGGTCGCCATTCTCCACCGCCTCGTGCGCCTCGGCCACCTGCTCCAGCGCATATGTCCCGGCGATGCTGTGCCTCAGCGTTCCGCGTGACAGCGCCTCATCCAGATACGCGACCCCCGCCGCCCGGGGAGCATCGGGCAGCAGATAGACCAGTTCCGTGCGCAGCGTCACCCGCTTGAACATCAGCGTGTAGAACGGCAGCACCGGTTCGCGCACCGCCGCCGAGCCGTAGGCGACGATGGTTCCGTTGGGCCGGATCACCTGCGCCAGCGCCTCGATATTCGACCCGAATTCCAGATCGACGGCGTGGTCGATGCCGTAGCCGTCGGTCATTGCCAGAATGGTCCTCGCCACATCGTCGTTTCGATAGTTGATGATGTAATCGGCCCCGGCATCGCGCGCATAGGCGGCCTTTTCCTCGCTGCTGACGGTGGTCAGCACCCGCGCACCCGCCTGCGCCGCCATCTGGATCGCATAGAACGATACGGCCCCGGCCCCGCCGGTGACCAGCACGGTCCTGCCCCGGAGCGACCCTTCGCCGAACAGGCACGCATGGGCCGTCATCGCCGGAATGCCGAGGCACGCGCCGACCTCGAAACTGGCCGCATCGGGCAGCGGCACGGCCTGCGCGGCTGGCAGGGCGATCAGTTCGGCACAGGTGCCGAGCGCCCGCTCCCACTGCCCGTTCCACAGCCAGACCCGCTGGCCCGTGCGCCCCGCATCCACGCCGTCCCCGACCGCCACGATCGTGCCCGCCCCGTCGCTGTGCGGTACGATGCGGGGCCAGCCGATGCCGTCGACCCCCGGTCGCCCGCCCGCGCGCAGCTTCACGTCGGACGGGTGGACGCTGGAGACGGCGACACGCACCAGCACCTCGCCCGGCCCGGCCACCGGATCGGGCATCTCGCCCACCGTCAGCACGTCGCGCGCCGCGCCGGCCCGCTCGTACCAGGCGGCCCTCACAGCGACCAGCCGCCGTCGATCACGTGCTCGCCGCCCGTGACGAACCCGCTTTCGTCGGAGGCCAGATACACCGCCAGCAGCGCGATCTCCTCCGGCTGGGCGATGCGGCCCATGGGTTGCCGCGCGATGAAGGCGGCGCGCGCCTCCTCGTAGGTGCCGGGCATCGCGTGCATCCGCTCCTCCAGCGAGGGCGACTGCACGGTGCCGGGACAGATGCAGTTGCAGCGCACCCCCCGCCCCACGTAATCCGCCGCGACCGCCTTGGTCAGCCCCGCGACCGCCGCCTTGGTCGCGGTATAGAGCGCGCGGTTCGGCACCGCCTTGATGGTCTGGAGCGCGGAGGACATGTTGATGATCGACCCGCCCCCCTGCTCCAGCATACCGGGCAGAAAGGCGTTGAGGGTGCGCCACAGCGACTTGACGTTGAGATCGAAACTGAAATCCCACGCCGCCTCGTCCACGGCCAGGATATCGCCCGCATGGACGAACCCGGCGCAGTTGAACAGGATGTCGACGCGCCCCGCCTCCTTCGCCGCCGCCTGCACCGCCTCGGTATCCAGCGCGTCGAGGGTCTGCGTCACGATCCCCGGCCCGTCCCCGGCCAGCTTGACCAGCAGCGCCGCGTTCAGGTCGGTGGCGACCACCTCGGCCCCCTCGTGCAGGAAGGCCAGCGCGGTCGAACGCCCGATCCCCTGCCCCGCCGCCGTCACGAAGGCCCGTTTGCCCGCCAGTCTGCCCTGTGCCATCCGTCCGCTCTCCTGCTATGATCCACGGCGATATGAGCGGGGGACGGGAACGATGTCAAACGATGCAGGTGCGATTGCAGAGGGTGGATGCCAGTGCGGCGCGATCCGCTTTCGCCTGACCGCCCCGCCGGGCCGCGTCTATTGCTGCCACTGCACCGAATGCCGCCGCCAGTCGGCCAGCGCCTTCGGCATCTCGGTCATCGTGCCGCCGGGCGGGGTGACGGTGACGCACGGGGTGCCGGGGGAATGGCCCCGCCTGACCGCCAGCGGCAGCACCCTCGCCTGCGCCTTCTGCCCCGATTGCGGCTCGCGCCTGTGGCACCGGGCCAGCGATTGCGTCTCCGTCAAGGGCGGTGCGCTGGACAGGGTGCCGGACCCGACCGCGCATATCTGGACCGGGAGCAAGTTGCCATGGGTCGTGATTCCGGACGGGGTGGAGGAATGGCCGCAGGAACCCGCTTGCCCACCCCGTTGACCATGCCATAGGGTCGCGCTCCCTCCCCTCGCGCCCGAGCAAGCCCCATGTCCGACACCCCCCGCCGCCATACCAACGACGAAGCCCTGCGCTTTCACGCGCAAGGCAAGCCCGGCAAGCTGGAGGTGGTGGCGACGAAACCGCTGGCGACCCAGCGGGATCTGAGCCTCGCGTATTCGCCCGGGGTGGCGGTGCCGGTGCGGGCCATCGCGGAAAACCCGGATCTCGCCTACGAATACACGGCCAAGGGGAACATGGTCGCGGTCATCACCAACGGGTCGGCGATCCTCGGCCTCGGCAATCTGGGCGCGCTGGCGTCGAAACCGGTGATGGAGGGAAAGGCCGTCCTCTTCAAGCGGTTCGCGGATATCGACAGCATCGACATCGAACTCGATACCCCGAACGCCGACGATATCGTCAATGCCGTCCGCTACATGGGGCCGAGTTTCGCGGGCATAAACCTCGAAGACATCAAGGCCCCCGAATGCTTCATCATCGAACGCCGCCTGCGCGAGATGATGGACATTCCCGTCTTCCACGACGACCAGCACGGCACCGCGATCATCGTCGCGGCGGGGGTCATCAACGCGCTCGACCTGACGGGTCGGCGGATCGAGGATATGCGCCTCGTGATGAGCGGGGCGGGGGCCGCCGGGATCGCCTGCATCGAACTGCTGAAAAAGATGGGCCTGCCGGACGAGAACGCGATTCTGGTCGATATCGACGGGGTTTTGCATGCGGACCGGGGCGATATCGACGAATACCGCGCCCCCCACGCCATCCGCACGGATAAACGCACACTGGCCGAAGCGGTCGAGGGGGCCGACCTGTTCCTCGGCCTCAGCGCCCCCGGCATCCTGACGCCCGAGATGCTGATGACGATGGCCGAGCGCCCCATCATCTTCGCCATGGCCAACCCCGACCCCGAAATCTCGCCCGAGGATGCGCGCGAGGCCCGACCCGATGCCATCATCGCCACCGGGCGCAGCGATTATCCCAATCAGGTCAACAACGTCCTCGGCTTCCCCTATATCTTTCGCGGGGCGCTGGATGTGCGGGCGCGCACGATCAATGACGAGATGAAGATCGCCGCCGCCCGCGCCATCGCCCAACTGGCGCGGCAGGATGTGCATGACGACGTTGCCACGGCCTATGGGCGAAAGCTGCGCTACGGTCCCGACTACATCATCCCCGCCCCCTTCGACCCGCGCCTGATCCATCAGGTGCCGGTGGCGGTGGCGCAGGCGGCGATGAATTCGGGCGTCGCGCGCAAACCCATCATCGATCTGGCGGGCTACGAGCAATCCCTCATGGCCCGCCTCGACCCCACGGTCACGATGCTGCAACGCCTGCACGACCGGGTGCGGATGCAGCCGAAACGCGTGGTCTTCGCGGAAGGGGAGGACGAGCGCGTCATTCGTGCCGCCGTCTCCTACACCCGCGCGGGGCTGGGCGAGGCGATCCTGATCGGGCGGGCGGAGGAAATCGCCGAGACGGCGCGGGCGCTGGGCCTCGACGGGGTGGACGAGGTGACGATCCACGACGCGCACGGCTCCGCGCATATCCCCGTCTATGCCGAGCATCTGTATGCCAAGCTTCAGCGGCGCGGACGGCTGCGGCGCGACTGCGAGCGGATGGTGGAGAACGACCGCAATATCTTCGCCGCGCTGATGGTGGAGACGGGCGATGCCGACGCGATGATCTCCGGCGTGACGCGCAAGTCGTCGCAGGTTCTGGAGGACGTGCGCCTCGTCCTCGACCCGGATGCGGAGCGCAACGTGATCGGGGTGACGGCGGTGCTGGCGCGCGGGCGCACGGTGCTGGTGGCCGATACGCTGGTGCACGAGATGCCCGAAGCGGAGGAACTGGCCGATATCGCCGTCGCGGCGGCGGGGGCGGCGCGCAAGCTGGGGCTGGAGCCGCGCGTGGCGCTGACCTCCTACTCGACCTTCGGGTATCCCGAATCCGAACGCTCCGACAATCTCCGCGATGCGGTGCGCATCTTGGAGGCGCGGGGCGTCGATTTCGAGTTCGACGGGGAGATGGCCGCCGACGTGGCGCTGAACAGCGCGGCGATGGAGACCTATCCGTTCTGCCGCCTGTCCGGCCCCGCCAACGTGCTGGTCATGCCCGCGCGGCATTCGGCGTCGATCTCGACCAAGATGCTGCGCGAGCTGGGCGGCTCGACCCTCATCGGGCCGATTCTGGTGGGGATGGAAAGCCCGGTACAGCTCTGCTCGATGGCGTCGGGGACGGGGGATATCGTGAATATGGCGGTCTTCGCGGCGGGGGCTTTCTAGCGATCCGAAGCGCTGGTTTCGGCCCCCGTTCAGCGTCATACTCTGCGTAGGCGGGGTATCCATCCATCAACGGGCTACGACGGTTCGGTCCCTCAAAACGTCGGAAAGACGGGTCTTCCTGCACTCTTCGCAGGACGAATCGACGGTCGGGATTCGCGGGACCATGGACTCCGGCCTTCGCCGGAGTGACGGCGGATATGGCTTGCCGTCAGACAGGGTTGCCAACGAAGCATTGCACGGGGCGATCTTAGCGGGAATACTCCGGTCCATGATGCTCATCGTCTCCCTCGCCTTCGGCTATCTCCTCGGGTCCGTCCCCTTCGGCATCCTGCTCGCGCGGGTCTTCGGCCTCGGCGACCTGCGCAGCGTCGGCTCCGGCAATATCGGCGCGACCAACGTGCTGCGGACCGGCAACAAGGGGGCGGCGGCGCTGACGCTGCTGCTCGACGCGCTCAAGGGGGCCGTGCCGGTCTGGGTCGCATGGCGCTACGGGGCCGAAGCCGCCGCGCTCGCGGGTCTGGGCGCGGTGCTGGGGCATTGCTTCCCGGTCTGGCTGCGCTTCCGGGGCGGCAAGGGGGTGGCGACGTTCCTCGGGGCGCTGCTGGCGCTGGACGGTCGGGCGTTCCTCGTCTTCGCGATCGTGTGGCTCGGGGTGGCCTTCGCGACGCGCTACTCGTCGCTCGCCGCGCTGGTCGCCTCGGTCGCCGCCCTGCTGGTGACGCTGCTGGTGACGGGTGCATGGCCGCTGCTCGGCACCTGCGCGCTGGTCGCCCTCGTGGCTCTCGTCATCCAGCGTCACCACCAGAACATCGCCCGCCTGCGCGCGGGCACGGAAGGCCGAATCGGGTTCGGATCCGGGAAATGAGAGCCTTCCCGCCGGGACGCGCCCCCGTCGACGAGGCGGGCGAGCGCGACTGGCTGCGGCTGGCGCGTTCTGCGCGGGTCGGCCCGGTGGCCTTCGCCGAACTGATGCGCCGGTATCCGACCGCCCGGTCCGCGCTCGACGCGCTCCCCGGTCTGGCGGCGAGGGGCGGGGGCAAGCGCCCCGTGCAACTGGCCGACGAAGGTGCCGTCGCGCGCGAATACGACGCGGCGCAGGCGGCGGGGGCGCGGATGCTGGCGCTGGGCGGCGATGCCTATCCGTCCAATCTGGCGCAGGTCGAGGCATCGCCCCCCTTCCTCTGGTGCCTCGGCGATGCCGCCGTCGTGCGGCCCGAAGCGGTGGCCATCGTCGGCGCGCGCAACGCCTCGGCCCTCGGGATGCGCTTCACCGACACGCTCGCGCGGGGGCTGGGGGCGAAGGGGTTCGCCATCGTCTCCGGCCTCGCGCGCGGTATCGATGCCGCCGCGCACAAGGCGGCGCTGGAGACGGGCACCGTCGCGGTGCTGGCGGGCGGGGTGGACAGCATGTGGCCGCCGCAGAACGCCGATCTCTACGATATGATCCGGGAGAAGGGCGCGGTCCTGTCGGAGCGGCCGATGGGCTATAACGGCCGGGCGCGC
>ENA-ORXT01004020-ORXT01004020.1-marine-metagenome-genome-assembly--contig:-NODE-4020-length-15584-cov-4.331334_pt1 | contig 15584 bp, 12 predicted proteins | sample MGYA00237868_ERZ511482 | MGnify/ENA metagenome assembly ERZ511482 | reverse complement strand
GCCAGCATTCGTTGCCGAGCAGTGCGAGGTGTGGACCTCGGACGCTTCGCAGCTCGCTTCGTTCGCAGCGACGCTCGACGTGGAGACCACGGTGCTGCCCGACATCATCTCGAAGGAGCCCTTGGGCCCCGTCGTCGCTGACGGCGACACCGAGTGGGCGCAGGTCGTCAACTGGGCCGTCATGGCCACCATCCAGGCTGAGGAGTTCGGCATCACGTCCGAAAACATCGACAGCTTCGCCGACAGCGAGGACTCCAGCATCCGCCGGTTCCTCGGACTGCCGATCGAAGACGACGACGGCAACTCCGTCGTTGCCGAAGTCGGCCTGGGTCTGCCCACCGACTTCGCAACCAACGTCATCAGCCAGGTCGGCAACTACGGTGAGATCTTCGAGCGCAACCTTGCGCCGCTCGGTCTCGAGCGTGGTCCGAACGACCTGTGGACCGACGGTGGGCTCATGTACGTGCCCCCGTTCCGCTGATCACCTGAATTCCTACTGAAGGGTTGGCCGCCGCACACACTGCGGCGGCCGGCCCTCCACTGGCTTCATGCTCGAACGTCTTCTCCGACTCATCCTGATTCTGGCGGTCCTCGCCGCGATCTACATAGCGTTCTGGCGGTCGCGTCGAGCGGTCAAAGGCGGCGCAGCCGGGCCTCCCCCATGGCGCGACACCAAGGTGCTCGTCGTCGCTGCACAGGTCGCTGCAGTCGGCGTCGTGTTCTCCGTCGGCGACTACCTCTGGGCCAACTTCCGAGCACAGACCGATGCAATCGGTCTCGAGCTCAACTTCGACTTCCTCGACCAGCCGAGTGGCATCTCGATTGCCGACAACCCACTCGACTCCAATTCCTCGATTCAGAACGCACTCATCGCCGGTGTCAAGAACACCATTCTGATCTTCATCATCGGCATCCCGCTCGCTGTCCTCCTTGGCACGCTGATCGGTATCGCCCGACTCTCGACCAACTGGCTGCTCACCAAGATCGCCACCGTCTACGTCGAACTGTTCCGCAACATCCCGACCCTGCTGGTCATCGTGTTCACCTGGCAGGCCCTGCTGTTGGGGTTCCCTCGGGAGCAGGACTCCTGGCTGATCGGCGGCAGTTCGACGCCGGCCGACACCGGGCCACCGACACTCGAGGGCTTGTTCATCTTCAACAACAAGCGCTTCGCATTTCCGTCGATCGGTGGCGGCGAGAACTTCGGCGCCTTCCAGGTCGTGATCCTCGTCGGCCTGATCGCTGCCGTCGCCGTGTGGATCTGGCGGACGCGCAACTTCGACGCCACCGGCACGCCTCATCGCCGGGTGCTGTGGTCCTTCACAACACTGCTCGTCATCGGCGTCATCGGCTACTTCGCTCTCGGCGGCCCGTTCGCCGTGTCTCGCCCTCAGATCGACCAACGCATTGCTTCGGGTGGCGTCAAGATGCAGATGCCATACGTCGCGGTGATGTTCGGTCTGGTGTTGTACACCGCGTCGCACATCGCTGAGATCGTGCGTGGCTCGATCATGTCGGTGCCCAAGGGTCAAGTCGAAGCCGGCAACGCGCTCGCACTGTCTGGATTCCAGCGCTACCGGTTCGTCGTGCTTCCCCAAGCTTTCCGGGTGGCATTCCCGCCGCTCATCAATCAGTTCCTCAACTACACCAAGAACACGTCGCTCGCTATCGCCGTCGGCTTCGCAGAGACGACCGGCGTCATCCAGAACCTGTTCGGCCAGTCGCGTCCGGCTCCCCAACTGCTGCTCATTCTCATGCTGATCTACCTGGCCTTCTCGTTGCTCTTGTCAGCGATCGGCAACCTCATCAACCGTCGACTCCAGATCGTGGGAAGGTGAGTCATGGCCATCGGTGACCCCAATGCTGCCTTAGTCGACCTCGGCGGCGCCATGACTCGACCGATTGTCGTCGACCGCCCGTTGCATTCTGATCAGACCCCCGGTGAATGGGTCAAGAACAACCTCTTCGGTTCGGTGCTCAACTCGGTCATCACGCTGGTGTCGGCTGCACTCGCTACGTTCGTCCTGTACTACGGCGTCCGGTGGGCAATCGATGTCGAATGGGAGATCGTTCGCGCCAACCTGCGCAACTTCATGATCGGTCAGTATCCGAAGGAAGAGCTGTGGCGGCCCTGGGCGGGTGGGCTCGCGCTCGTCGCCGCCGTCGGGCTCGGGACAGCGGGCATTGCTCGCACCGCCTTCGAAGAGGCGATCGAGAAGGGTCTTCCCACCGACAAGCAGACCTGGGGTGGGCTCCTGCGCCGATTCTGGCCGATTCTGGCGTTCATCGTGATCGTGCTGACCTTCACCCGCACGATTCAACCGACGATCGGCGTCATCGCTGGTCTCGCCCTGTTCATCGGGGGCCGCTCGTTGGGGTGGCACCTGCCGTCGGGTCTGCGCCGGTTCTCCCCGCACATCATCGGAATCGGCCTGGTGGCCCTGTCGACGATCATCGCAGGGTCTGGCGGACTCGTTGCCGTCGTCGGCGGTCTCGTGACAGCGGCCATCGTGACAACAGCCATCGGCGACCGCATCAACCGGACTGCGCTGATCGGCAAGCTCGCTGCGATGGCGATCCCGGTATTGGGTGGCGTGGCCGTGTGGTTCGTCATGAACTCGATCGACAGTTTCGGCTTTGGTTGGAAGGATTGGGGCGGGCTGTACCTGACGCTCTTCGTCACGGTCGCCGGCATCTCGACCGGCATGCCGCTCGGCATCCTGCTCGCCATCGGTCGTCGCTCGCAGCTGCCGGTCATCAAGGCCTTCTGCGTCATGTTCATCGAGTTCGTGCGGGGCGTGCCGTTGATCTCGTTGCTGTTCTTCTCCGGTTTCATGTTGCCCCTGCTGTTCCCGCCACAGGCGGGTATTCCCGACGGCACAACGAGAGCAATGATCGTCATCACGCTGTTCTCCGCTGCGTACATCGCCGAGATCGTGCGTGGTGGCCTGCAGGCAGTGCCGAAGGGTCAGACCGAAGCCGCTCAGGCCCAGGGACTCTCGGCCGGCAAGATCCAGCGCCTCATCGTCATGCCCCAGGCGCTGCGGGCAGTGATCCCGGCGATGGTCGGCCAGTTCATTTCACTGTTCAAGGACACGTCGCTGCTCGCGATCATCGGTGTGGCCGAGTTCCTCCAGATCGCCACCATTGCCAACACACAGCAAGATTTCCTCGGCAAGGGCCTCCAGCCCGTCACCTACGCATTCGTCGCTCTCGGTTACTGGGCGTTCGCGTACACGATGTCGAAGGAGAGCCGCCGGCTCGAGACCCGACTCGGAGTGGGTACACGATGATCATCGTCACCCTCGCGGACGCCGTCCCCGTAGTCACGCAGAACGAAGGGAGTCGCCTGTGAGCGATACCACCATCAACGCCGATGCCACACAGATTCTCGGTGGCGGCGACGCCATCATCGAATTGGAAGGCGTCGACAAACTGTTCGGCGATTTCCAAGCGCTGACCAACATCAACATGCGCGTCGGCTCTCAGGAAGTGGTCGTCGTCATCGGACCCTCCGGCTCGGGCAAGTCGACGCTGATCCGCTGCATCAACCGGCTCGAACGCCACGATCGTGGGCGCATCTCCGTCGATGGCATCGAGCTGTCCGACGACATTCGCAACATCCAGGAGATCCGCCGGGAAACCGGCATGGTGTTCCAGAGCTTCAATCTGTTCCCCCACCTGACGATCATCGACAACATCACCCTCGCGCCACGCCAAGTGCGCAACGTGCCGAAGGGCGAAGCCGAAGCAACGGCAATGGAACTCCTCGAGCGCGTGAAGATCCCTGAGCAGGCCCAGAAGTATCCGGGTCAGCTGTCGGGTGGCCAGCAGCAGCGGGTGGCCATTGCACGATCGCTCGCAATGAAGCCCAAGGTCCTGTTGTTCGATGAGCCGACGTCGGCGCTCGACCCCGAGATGATCAAAGAAGTCCTCGACACGATGAAGGACCTCGCCACCGAGGGTATGACCATGATCTGCGTCACCCACGAGATGGGCTTCGCTCGCGAAGTCGCTGACCGGGTCGTGTTCATGGCCGACGGACAGGTCGTCGAAGTCGGCACCCCGGAGCACTTCTTCGACAATCCACAGGAAGAACGCACCAAGCTCTTCCTCAGCCAGATTCTCTAGCTCGCTGCACTGCCTGCGTGACGCGCCGGGGAGTCCTCCCCGTCCAACCTGGGGCCACGAGCCCGTAGTTTGACAGCCTGGCCTCTGATTTCTCGCCGTCTGGGTTCTTCCGTTGCGTGATGGTCGCAGGTGTGATCATCACCGTTGCATCCTGCACCGGAACCAGCTCCCCCGAATCGGCTCCCGTCGTCAACGACTCCGCCACGACCACGCCACCTGGCACCACCCCGGGATCCAGTAGCGAGGATCCATCGACCACCACCCCAGCGGCGGCGGCAACGACGACAACGACAAATGGCAACGCTGTTCGCCCCGTACACCGACGCCTCGGTCACCGGTCATCGGTCATCGGTCATCGGTGGTTGGTGATTGGTAACAGCGGTACGCAGCAGCAGGCCTGCCAAGACCAACAGTGCCATGCCGGTAGCTGCGGCGCCGATGTTGCCGGTCGACCACAGCTTCAGCGACGTCGACACCAACGCGGCCAGACCGAGTACCGATGCAGCCGAGCCGTTCCACCGGACCTGCGGTGCGAGGAGCGCTCGCTGCTCGATCCTCGACACCAGTGCCACGATCGGGATGAGCAGCACGAAGGCGAGGGCGACGACTGGTGTCTTCTGCATCCACCAGTCGGTACTCCCGATCGGTGCGCTCGGCAGCCAACCGAAGGCGTAGAACACAGCACTCGCAGCAATCATCGCCGTGAAGTGCCACAGGTAGACCGACATCGAAATCGCGTTACCGGCCACGACCACCTTCCAGGCAGCTCGGTTGCTCGTCAGTGTTGCCGTCACAGCTGGAGCCGCCGCAATGGCGGTGGCACTGAATGCTGCGCCGAAGACAACGAGAGCGAGCGACGGCGGGTGTGTCGGGGAGAACGGAACGCCTGACACGTGGATCATCGTCACCGGCCAGGGCCCGAAAGCGACGAGCCCGATCGCCGCACACCAGAGCACGCCGGCCCACGCCAGCATCCGGCAACCGGTCGGCAGCAAGCTGTCGCGCCACATGAAGCCGCCGACCTGGAAGAGCATCCAACCCAGTACCCAGTTGAGGTGCTCGATCCACGGCACGCCGGCGACGTGCAGTGCTTCGATCGCAGCGAAGGCACCGAGCAGCGATGCCACGGTACGGATCCGGTTCTTACGAAGAGCCCTGAACACCGTCGGTGCGAGGGCGGTGTCGATCGTGTAGTTGGCGAGAAACCACAGCGGGATGGCGGCGCCGACGGCGCCCGCAGCAACGAGGCCGCCGACACCAGCCACGGCGCCAACGCCGAGCAGGACGAGCCAGGTGACGGCGAGCGCAACGGTGGGTGCCACCATGCGACGGAGACGGCTGACCACCCAGTCGCGGTCACGTCCGTTTCTGCGCCAGTGGGCGTCGAGCGACATCGCCGAGGCGAAGCCGCCGACGACGAAGAACAACGGCATGACCTGGAAGATCCACGTGAGCCACGACAGCTGCGGTGCGACTTCGAGGGCGTTTCGCGCCTCGAGATCACCGCCGGCGTCGACGCCGATTGCAATCACGAGCCAGTGGCCCAACGCCACAGCGAGCATTGCGAGGGCCCGGTAGGCGTCAACGGCGCGATTGCGATCGGTTCGGGCCGCATCGGCCAGTGCTGTGAGATCACCCGTCGAGGCGGGAGCCGCAGCGCGGATGGTGCTGGACAGGTCAGATGTGCGCATGGGTCCATTCACCCAGACCCAGCAGGTCTCAGCCATCCGGTCGATCCCCCAGACCGAGCTGGGGCGCCCCCACGCCGATGGGGAGATGGGGAGTCGTCCCCGTTCTGTGCGGTAAGTGGTTCGTCTACATTCACTGCATGGTCTTCGCCGTCGCTCGCGCCCGCACCCGATCGCGCAATCTGCGCCACCTCCTCCTCACCGCTGCCGTCATCGCTGTCGCATCGTGTACCGGCGCGGGTGACACCCCTGACGCTGTTCCCGCTGGCAGCGAGACAGCAGCGCCCAACGGCGCTCCCGACAGCGCCAACCCCACAGATGGTGAGGCGTCATCGACGGACAGCACCGCACCCGACAGCAGCTCATCGACCAGCACGACCTCCACCAGCACCACGTCGACGAGCACGACAACCACCATTCCGGCGCCTGAGCCTGCGTCCGTGACCAGCGCCGCACTGGCATCGTCGGCCACGGCCGGCCAGATCGACGCCGCCGGCTCGGTCCTCGTGTTCGACGGCGACGCTCCGGTAGCACTGATGGCGGGATCGTCGGCACCAGCTGCAGGCTCCGGCCGCCACGCAGCGATCTACGGCATCGACGCAACCGGTGACTGGCTGGACACTGTGATGCTCGACGACGACGGGGCCATCGAGTCGCGGGTGTTCGGCCTCGATGCTCTCGGCAATCTGGTCGTTGCGACCGGCCTCACCGTCGACGCCGACGGATTGCCACGCGCTGCACTCTGGCGGTCGAGCGATCGCGGAGCGACCTTCGACGCTGCTGTGTTCCTGAGTGAGGATGCCACCTCGGCGGTAGATGCCGCCTACGTCGATGGACGGCACCTCATCGTGGTCCGGCAACCTCGGCCTGACCAGGTCGGTTCCTACGAACTCGCCACCGCCCTCGACGGCCCCGACGGGTACGTCGAGTCCTCGCTTCCGTCCGCCGGGACCAACCCGCTCGTCTCCGGAATCGTCGTCTTCGGCACCACGGTGCTGATCACCGGTACATCTGAACGCGGCGAGCAGAGCGTCGGTACTGCGTGGCTGTCCATCGACGGCGGCAGCACGTTCGCCGAAGTTGACGACGCTGTTTTGGCGGCGCGCACACGAATCGGCACTCCGATCCTTGGCGGTGACGGGTTCGTCGCCAGCGCTGCGTCGCCGGGAACCGAGCCGACCGTCCTCGTCACCTCTGCCGACGGCACCACTTGGAGGGCGATCGAGCTGTCGGTCGCCGACGCACGCGGTCAGCGGCTCTCACTGAGCGGAGCCGGAGCATTCGGCATCGCACTCACCGACAACGGGTATGCCATCGGTATCAGCGAACAACTGACCTCCATCGCTCTGGTCGACGCGTCCGGTCAGGGCAACGCCCGGATCGTCGGAACGGTTCGTGGGGACCTGTTCACCGCCACGTCTCCGTTCGGCTTCGCAGGCGGCCTCTACACGATCTCCTCGACGCGGTCGACATTCCGAATCGCCAAGTTCGCCGGCGATGCAGGATGGAACGTCCTGACGTCGCCTCCAGGAGCCGACTCCGGCCCCATCGCGACAGGCGCTCGGATTCACGCGACCAACAGCGGGCCACGAATTCTGAGCACCAGCTATCCCCACGTCACCGGAGACCTGTCCACCTCATACCAGTACAGTCCACGCCAGCGTTGGAACGGCGCAACCGACGGCGAGTGGGCCGACGTCGGCAACGAGTTCCCGAACGGCACTTCGATCGTCAGCGGCAACACCACTGTCGAGATCGCGCTCAACACCGGTGCCACCGACCCTGGTGACGACGCCATTGCTGGCCCGAACCGAGGAACCAGCGTTGCCTATCGAGCAACCGGCGACACCGCATGGACCCGCGCCGATCTACTCGTCAGCGGGCCGGGGTCGGACTACATCTCCGATGTCGCTCCGACCGCTGACGGATTCATCGCCGTCGGGGACCGCAGCGTTCGCAGCGAATCTGGCGTGAACTCGTGGAGTCCGGTCATCACGGTCTACACCGGCCAGGCCTGGACCGAGCAGCAGCTCGACCTCGGTCTCGGCGATCGAGTCTGGCTCGAAGACGTAGTGGCCGCTGATTCCGGCGCCGTTCTGGTCAGCGGCGGCGCCGAGATCGATGGAGTCGACCAACGACTCCTGCTCACTCGAACCGCTGACGGTGCTTGGGTCCGCTCCGACATCGAGACGACAGCTGTCGACGTGCAGATCTACGACATCGCAGCCGGAAGTGACGGGATCACGGTCATCACGCTCGAAGACGATGACTGGTTCCGCCATACGACACTCGACGGGGCGACCTTCACCAAGCAGCCATTGACGTTCGAGAATCCGCTCGACAGCTTCCCGCTCTATGCAGCCGAGATCGACGGGCGATCCTTCGTCGTCGGATCGACCTGGACGCTCGGTGTCAGTGCGCTCACGATCTGGGAAGTCGCCGAGGACGGGTCCACCGATCAGATCGACCTGGAGACGACGCCCACCGGATTGGATCTCAGTGTCACCGACGTACTCGTCGACGGCAGTGACCTCTTGGTCGCCGGCAATGTCACCGACGAGAACCGCGTCTGGACCATTCAACTGCCAGAGTAGTGAACGCCAGGCCGGCCTGATCATCGCGACCTGATCATCGCGACCTGATCATTCCGGCCTGATCAGTCCGGCCAGATCAACCCGGCTGCGAACTGGCCCATGCGGTGGCGAGCTTTTCGTACCGGCCGCCGAGTGCCAGGAGTTCGTCGTGACTGCCGAGCTCGACCATTCGGCCGGCATCGATCACTGCGATGCGGTCGGCCCGCCGGATCGTCGAAAGTCGATGCGCAACGATGATCGTGGTGCGACCGCTCATCAGCGATTCGAGGGCGTGCTCGACAATGGCCTCGGTGCCCGGGTCGAGGTTGCTGGTCGCCTCGTCGAGCACGAGCACGGCTGGGTCGACCAATGCAGCGCGAGCCAACGACACGAGCTGGCGCTCCCCTGCCGACAAGCGCGACCCGCGTTCGCGAACCTCGGTGTTGATGCCGTCTTCGAACTGCTCGAAGCGATCGAGCGCTCCGATCGCGGCCAACGCTTCGGCGACTTCGGCATCGGTTGCATCCGCCCGAGCGACACGCACGTTGCCCGCGATCGTGCCGCCGAACAAGTAGCCCTCCTGCGGCACGACGACGACCCGTTGACGCAACGAAGCAATGGTGGCGTCCCGCAGATCGACTCCACCGAACGCGATCGTGCCGTCGGTCGGGTCGTAGAGCCGTGCCATCAGCTTCGCGAGCGTCGACTTGCCCGAACCGGTCGAACCGACGACTGCGAGCCGCTCTCCGTCGGCCACGGTGATCGACACATCCTGCAGCACACTGGCATCGGTCTGTGGGTACTTGAAGCCGACCGCTGTGACGGTGACTGCGCCAACAGCGGGGAGCTCGTGTTCGCCATCGAGGAGGTCGGGTGTCGTGTCGAGGATGCCGAACAGCTTGCTGAGCGATGCCGCCGAAGACTGCACGGTGTTGTAGAGCTGGCTGAGCTGCTGCACCGGCTCGAAGAGTTGGGCGAGCAGGAGCACGACGGCGATTACCGTGCCGATGGAGACGTCGCCGCGGTTCACGAGCCAACCGCCGATGCCGATCGCCAGCGCAGAAGCGATCACACCTGCTGCTTCGACGAGACCGAAGAACCAGGTCGACACTCGCAGGCTGTGGATGTGGGATTCGTACAGCCCTCGATTCGACACTTCGAAACGGCGGATCTGCTCGGGCTCACGCGCATACGCCTGGATGACGCGCACCCCGGCGATGCCCTCCTGCAGCGTCGACAGATTCTGGCCGACCTGCTCGCGCACATCGAGATACGCCCGGTTCGAGTCCCGCTGAAACTTGCGCGAGGCAATGACGATGATCGGGAACACGAGCAGCGCCACGATCGTCAGCTGCCAGCTCAAGACCAAGAGCAGGATGAAGGAGAATGTGATCAGCAGCCCGGCCCCCACGAATTGCAGCAGCCCCCATTGCACCAACTCCGCCATCGACTCGATGTCGGCGGTCATGCGAGCGACGAGTACCCCCGACTTGTTGCGGTCGAAGAATGCCAACGACTGTTTCTGTATGTGGCCGAACACTCGGATGCGCAGGAGACGCAGGAACCCCTCACCGGCACGGTTGATGAACACGTACTGCTGCCGCGATGCCAGGTATGCCGCCGCGACCACGACGACGTACATGATCACCGCATTGCGCACCACGTCACGGTCGAGCTGTCGGATGCCGTCATCGATGCCATATCGGACGATGACAGGGCCGAGCAGCAACCCGAGCGTCGTGATCCCGGAGAATCCGACTGCGGCGAGCACCGTCTTCTTGAACGGCGCCGCCAGACGAGCCGCACGACGAATCACCTGCTTGGCTTCGGCAGCGTCGAGTTTGTCGTCTTCGTCGATCGCATTCATCGCCCACATCAGTCCGTCACCGCCCCGTCACCGGTGGCTGATGCCGGGCCCGCAGCAGCCCTATTGTCGACATCGTCGTCGGGGCGGTCCATGGCGGCCAACACATCGCGATATCTCTGGTCAGTCGCAAGGAGGTCGTCGTGTGTGCCGACGGCGACGACGCAGCCCTCGTCGAGCAGAGCGACTCGGTCGGCGAGCGCAATGGTGCCCGGACGGTGCGCGATGACGATCGTGGTGCGGCCATCCATCACGGTCGACATCGCCGAGCGGATCTCGTGCTCCTTGGACGGGTCGACAGCCGACGTGGCATCGTCGAGGACGAGAACGCGCGGGTCGGCAAGGATCGCTCGGGCGATGGCGATGCGTTGGCGCTGCCCGCCCGAGAGCGAGTAGCCGCGTTCACCCAGACGGGTTTCGTATGCGTCGGGCAGGCCCATGATGAAGTCGTGCGCACCTGCCAGCTGGGCCGCCCGCTCGACGGTGGCCTGGTCGGCGTCGGGGTGCGCAAAAGCGATGTTGGCACTGACCGAGTCGTGGAAGAGCAGCGTGTCTTCGAACACGACACCGACTGCGCGCCGCACGTCGTGGACCCCGAGGTCGCGGACATCGACGCCGTCGATCGTGATGGCGCCAGCATCGACGTCGTAGAACCTGATGAGGAGACGGGCAACCGTCGACTTGCCCGACCCGGTGCCACCGACGAGGGCGATCGACTGGCCGGCAGGGAGGTCGAGATCGAAACCAGCGAGTACCGGTAGGGCAGGGTCGTAGCCGAAGTCAACCGACCTGAACCTGACCGCACCGAGCCCGGCACCGGCACCGCCGCCAGACAGAGCGGTCGAATGATCAGTCGGCAGAGCGGTCGGATGATCAGGATCGACGACCAGCGGCACCGTGTCGAGCACCTCGTTCACACGCTCGATGGCCGCTGCTGCACGCTGCCCCCAGGCGATCGCCATGCCGAGCATCCGCAGCGGCGCCACGAGCAGTGCGACGTAGAAGTTGAACTTGACGAGGTCGCCGAGCGTCAGGTCGCCGTCGATGACCTGCATCCCGCCGAAGCCGAGCACTGCGATGAGGCCGATCTGCGGGAGGAGCTCGATCGCGGGAAGGAACTTCGCTCGGATCCGGGCCGCTTCGATCGACACGCGACGAATGTCGTCGGCCTCCTTGGCGAGCTTGACGGCTTGGACCTCTTCGGCGCCGAATCCCTTGACCACACGGATGCCGCTCACGGACTCCTCGACCACGGTGGCCAACTCGGCCTGTTCGGCCTGGACTGCCTGGACCGCCGGGTGGATCGAATGGGAGAACCGCCGTCCCGCCCAGTTGACGAACGGCAGCGGAGCGAGCGCCACGAGCGCGAGGAACGGGTTGGTGATGAACAGAATGACGGTGACGAGGATGATCATCATCAGGTTCGACGCCGTGATCGGGATCATCACCACGAACTGTTGGATCTGTTGCAGGTCACTCGATGACCGGCTCATCAGCTGGCCAGTCTGGGACCGGTCGTGATAGCCGACGTGCAACGACATGATGTGGCCGAAGAGCCGCTCACGCAGCTTCGTCTCGGTCCATCGGGCTTCGCGGAACGCGTAGAAACGCCGGAACGCCGTGAAGCAGCCGGTGACCACACCGGCGGCGGCTACGAGGCCGGCCCAGACCCAGACGTTGTCGTCGCCTTCGATCCCGCGATCGATCGCGAAGCCAACCAGCAGTGGTACGGCGACTTTGGCAGCGGTCCAGCCCAACCCGATGAGCGTGCCGATGATCAGGTTGCGACGTTGAGCGGCGAGGGTGGCCCGCAGCAGCAACCACCTGTCGGTGGTGTCATCGGTTTCGGTTTCGGTTTCGGCGGCGCCGGTTGCGGCTGCCGTGGGTTTCTCGGTGCTCAGAATTCTTGCCCGCTCAGACTGCTGGGCCCCTCAGCCCAGCAGCTCGGTGACGCGACCCTTCGGACGGCCGATGATGGCGACGTCGCTGGTCACGACGACTGGACGCTGGAGCAACTGCTTGTGCTTGACGAGGATGTCGACGATCTGGTCGTCCGTGGCGACGTCGTCGTCGGTCAGTTCGAGCTTCTTGAACTTGCTGTCGCGCCGCACGAGGTCGGTGGCTGGATCCTCGAGCTTGGCGATGATCTCGCGGATCTCGTCAGCGTCGGGCGGGTTGTGGATGTAGTTGACGGTCTCGAAATCGACGCCAAGATCTTCTGCAATGCGCACGGCATTGACCGAAGAGTTTCAATGTTGATTGTGGTAGATGCGAACGTCAGCCATGTGATTCAGGATAGGACTCCGCTGCGCACCGAACCCCATTGGTTGTTCAGCGGCGGGCGCTGAACAGCCGGTCAGGAAACAGCGACCTCGTTGATCAGCCCGGTGGTCACGTCGTAGACGAAGCCGCGCATGTTGCTCGCATCGACGAACGGTGTCACGTGGAGCCGTTGCATGGACTGGCGCACATCGGCGTACGGGTCGACGAAGGACTCGACTGCCCACCACGGCTTGATGCCGAGCTCGGCTTCGAGGGAGTTGCGGAACCCGTCGTCGGTCACCTTCTGGAGCCCGCAGTCGGTGTGGTGCACGAGCACGATCTCGCGTGTCCCCAGTGCCCGCTGGCTCAGGCACAGGGAGCGGATCACATCATCGGACACGATCCCGCCGGCGTTGCGGATGATGTGGGCCTCACCGTTCTGGAGACCGAGCAGCTTGAAGGTGTCCATCCGCGAGTCCATGCAGGCCACCACTGCCATCTTGCGCATCGGCGCAACCTGGAGGTCATGATCTGCGAAGTTCGCAGCGAACTCGGCATTCGACTCGACGAGTTCATCGGTGGAGGGGGTGAAGTCGCTCATGGCGGCGACCGTAGCCCGCCCCACCGCCGCCATCACTGTGACAGCCGGTCTCTATGGTGGGCATCACCGACTCCCCTCCTGTACTCATCCCTCGCTCGGACCCCGAGCGGCCCCAGGAGGTCACCATGTTCGACAGTCCACCGCTCCGTGCCATTCCACGCGCCCACCGTGATCCGCTCCGGTCATCACTCGATGCCCTGCTGCTCATCATGCTGCTCCTCGAACACGATGCACTGGATGAGACGTTGGTCCTCGTCCTCGACGATGCTCGGCGCGGCATTGCCGTCATGCGCATCACCGGCACCGGCGACCCCGACTCCCTGCTCGGCGTGGTCGACAGCGTTGCCGAGGCCAGCCGGGCATCGCCCGAGGCCGCAGGGGTCATTCTCGTCAGTGCTCGCCCATCGAGTGCGATCACCGTCGACGACCTGCAACGGTGGCACGACGCCGACCAGTCATGTGCTGATGCCGATCTTGAGTTGGTCGAGTGGTTCGTGGTCAGCCACGAGGTCGCGTGTCCGCGCGCATTGTGCGGCGTCACGTCGAGGTGGGCCACCTAAGGCGGGTGCGCTCCACCAGCGCGTCGGCTCAGACTCCGTTGCCGTTGGAGTTGTCGTTGCGGTTGCCGCTGGCGGCGGCGGTGCGGGCGCGACGTTCGGTCGGCGAAAGCCGGAGCCCTGCGCCGCGCAGCCGGCGGAGCAACTCCCGGCTCTCGACTTCGAGCGCTCCTGCATCGATCATCTGTGCCCGGTAGGACTGCGGGATGTCGTAATGATCCCCCTGGAAGCCTCGGCGTGGGATGCCGACCGCGTCGGCAAAGCAATGGAGTTCCTCGTACGACACGTCGCTGACCAGGTGGCACCACTTCTCTCCCCGATGCCACCATCGTGCTTCGTCGATCAGGATGGTCACCCGGCAAGCCTGCCAGACTGCCTGCGTGAACTCACGAGCGACATCCGGTTCTGGCAGACGCGGTGGCACCGGCGAGCAGCAGTCCGGCTCCGGCCGGGGCTCCGATCGTGATGCTGTCGACGAACACGTACCGGGCATTGCCGAGGTCGCCTGGACCACACACGTCGCACCGAGCACCGAACTGTTCGAGCGGCTGGTCAGCCGACATCGTGAGCGTCAGCGCCGCTATCACCGCATCGAGCACGTGGAGGCTGTTCTCGACCACGTCACCGAACTGTCGGCATCCGAGGCGATCGACGACCTCGGTGTGGTCGTTGCCGCTGCGCTCTATCACGACGCCATCTACGAATCCCAGCATCCCGCCAACGAACGAGCGAGCGCTCGGCTCGCCCGCCGCGACCTGACCCAGCTCGAGTGGTCGACGGAGCGCATCGAGCGAGTCGGTTCGATGATCGAAGGCACCGCGGCACACGTCGACCCCGCCGACATCGATACCGCAGTGCTCTACGACGCCGACCTGGCGATCCTCGGTGCCGAGGCAACCACCTACGGGATCTACGTGAGCAAGGTTCGTGACGAGTACGGGCACTTCGACGACGGCGAGTGGGCGACGGGACGCATCGCCGTGCTCGGTGGGTTCCTCGATCGGGCTGAGATCTACGCGACTCAGAGTGGCCGAGACCGCTGGGAAGCTGCTGCGCGGGCGAACATCACGGCCGAACTGGCGACGCTGACCCCGTGACATCACCAGGTCGCTGCGGCGTCACCGATGTCTGCAACGCTGCAGTGTCGACCATGTCGACGCTCGTCGGAACGGCTGGGGCCCCGCTGGGGACGCCGTCTTCGATTTCTTTGTGCGCTGAGCGTTCCGCAATCCAGTAGAGCACGATCGCTGCGGTTGCCACGATGCCCATCAGAGCGATCGTCTCGCGCCGCCCGAAGGCTTCAGCGAGTAATCCGAGCGGGAGCGCAGCGATGCCGAAACCGGCGAAGCTGAGCTGCAGGAGCGACTGGACACGGCCTTGGTGAGATGGTTCGGTGAGGTTCAGCGCAATCGCGTTCGACAGCGACTGGTAGCCCGTCGTGCCGCCGCCGATGATGACCACGACCACGACTGCCACCCAGAACGTCGGCGAGATCGCCAAGGCAGCGACGCCACCGCCGAAGATCGCTCCGGTGACCACCATGACGCGCCAACGGCCCGGTTCGTCGGCTCGTCCGGCCAGCCAGAGGCCGACGACGACTGCACCGATCGATGCCGCCGAGCTGATCAGCCCGACCCAGCTGTCGTTGTCCAGGTCGAATGTGTCCTTCACCAGGGCGGGGATGAACACGACGTAGTTGAACCCGAACATGATGACGATGAACGAGCTGACGATCAACCGTCGGAGATGCGGGCGGGCCCACACGTAGCGGACGCCGTCGACGATTTCGGCGACCGGGCGAGCGGGCGGCAGGTCGGCGGGGGGAGCAACCTTCGGGAGACGCAGTACCACCAGGAACGACACGAATGAGAAGGTTCCGGCAACGAGGTAGGCGCCACCGATGCCGAA
>ENA-ORXT01004019-ORXT01004019.1-marine-metagenome-genome-assembly--contig:-NODE-4019-length-15585-cov-38.315321_pt1 | contig 15585 bp, 17 predicted proteins | sample MGYA00237868_ERZ511482 | MGnify/ENA metagenome assembly ERZ511482 | reverse complement strand
GAGCGGAAGGCGGCGCTGTCGGCCCGCCCACCAACAACGCTAGCGCTTGGGTCGTGACCATCGGCCGCACGTTACGGCGGAAAAGAAGCGCAGAAGAGTACTAAATTAGGCGTAAACGTAGGGGATGATGATAAAATCTAGCGAAGTATTTGGTGCCTTACTGCGTGTTGAGCCGCCGGCGCCGCCGGCGCCGCACTGGGCCAAGACAATACGCTCGATGAGGATTCGGCCAAAGAGAGCGAATACGACCTGCATCTGGCACTCTGCTGCATGCCGTGGTCGTACTCACATGTAAACCACACTGTTCCGGCCAAAACCCCACAGGCAGCCTGTTGCACTGTTCAGAACAGGCCTAATACGTTGTTTCCCGGAGACCGCATCTGGCGGCGCACGAAAAGGAAACTAAAAGAGGGAGAAGGTGGTGCCGCTCGGCTTGCACTCGTCGAGCCCGCGGTGGGGCCGGCGCCGACCCAACAGTGGGAGCCCGAGGGACACGGAGCCCAACAGCGCTCCTGTTCGCCAACCCATACTCCTGTTTCCACATTGGCAGGTGGCGTGTGGCGCTCCACTGATGGCCCGTCTCGGAGCGGAAGGCGGCGCTGTCGGCCCGCCCACCAACAACGCTAGCGCTTGGGTCGTGACCATCGGCCGCACGTTACGGGTTCATCTTCGCTTTCGAGTTCCGATGAAGCTGTGCAGCCGAGAATAAGAACCTCGTTTCGTGCGGCCGATCTGAATAGAAATGGAAGGCTCTGGACCTACGCAATGACTGTGCATATAGCGGATTTGTTGCATTGTCAGAGTCCCTTGTTCTATGTTTCTAGCCAGACCGCGCTGCGCGGGACACGGAGATCCGCCGCCTTTCAAGTTCAAGTCGGAACAGGTTGGTCGTGTGTTCCCCGGAAGAAGACGACGAGGTCAGGCGGTCGCAACGACGTCTGAGTGCCTAATTACCACATCGACTTAACAGAGAAGTGCACAACTACGCTCCATCTGCTTGTCTTGCATTCAAGTCTATCCCCGTTGATGACGAAAATGATTCATCTTCCATCAAGAGGACCCTATTGGCCTGTGTTAAGAAACAGCTTTGCGCAAGCCTCGCGAGTCGCCACTTCTGATTTTTACGTTTTGTGCTGGCCCAATATCGTGCTTTTCTATATTTTGTCCACACCGAGAGCGACGTGGTTGAATCAAACACATCATGTTGATGATCCACGCCCCCTCAGGGATGCCCAAGGGCGCTGTCCCGAGACAACACTCAAGAGGAGCATTGCATATCTCCGACCAGGAACTGCGCAGAGCAAAAGATTTGACCTGATATTCGGGCCCACACGCGTGGCTCTTGTCGCACAGCACTTCTGAGTGGTCCGCTCGGAAATGTTCGGGGTCCAGATCTGCACGATGTGAAATGGAGACGCAAACCACGTCCTCGATGGAATACTTGTGGCTTCGCATTTTAAATGCAAGACGCGCGGAGCCATTCAGTGGGGGTGTCAGGTGCAGTGGCAGCAACGCTGTCGGGCCCGAGATGAAAAAATGGGACAAACTATTTGCCGATGCTCCGCCGTGTTCCGCGTCAATCGGCGAGATGATGGAGATGCGGAGATTGGCAGCACCTCATTGGCTGAACCAGCGGAAGATCTTCTCTGGAGCATGTGGCGGGCAGACTCGATGGTATGCACGAGGCGGCACTCGTGGGGGCGTCGCCTTCGACGGCGGTCGCATCCCTCTTCGCCTTTCTGATGCCCCGTTCCTTCCGTCCTGCCCCCATCGGTGGCGGTGCTTCTAGAAGCTGAACATGCGCTGGCGACCCAGTTGAGCCACAGGGCCGTCGCAGGGGCACTTTGTCGGGGCAGATTGAGAGCAAGGTCCACTGCGCTGGGCGTCGACGGACCCCTGACGGACCGCTGGGTCTTCAAACGAGGCCGTCACGGAACAGGGCAGATGCCTTTTTCTTTGGCGTCTCCGAGCGAAGAGCGGCAACAACGGGTACGGCGTGGGATGCCGGGGAATGCCTCCTCATCGAGTTCGTCTCGTTCAAGGCGATGGTGGTCGATGACCCGTGGGGCACGGTGAGCCGCACGATTGAGGGTGCAGCGGTCATCTTTGTGGGCGGCTTCAGCCCGTCGGGTGCATTTGGGCCCCAGAAATGATGCTGTTCCGGGCTGGGCGCTTCGGTGAAGTGAGTCCAGCCGCCACTCCTGGGCAGGAGGCGAAGTTCTTCATTCTTTGGGAGTCCCGTTCCCGGTACGTTGAGGTACTTCTGGCCACAGACGAGTGTGCGCGGGTTTTGACCGCAGAAGCCTGCTTGCCTTTCGGCCACAGACGTGAGAAGCCTGCTTGCGTTTTGGCCACAGACGTGTGTGTGGACGGCGTTGGACAGAACACAGCCTGTTGCGGGTGACTGTTGCTCTCTCAGGACATGCGCTTTGCTCCACTCAATCGTTGCACCGTGCAGAGGCACCCCAGTGATCATTCTGACGTCTCCGGCGCGTTACCGCCGACACGCGGATGCAATATCTCCTGGCTCGTGCCTCTAGTTGCTGTCTGACTCGCCACGTGCCCATTCCTTCGGTTTTTCTTTTGTCGCAAGACGGTCACGTCGGCGCTTCGCGTTATCGGCCAAGTCCTGGTGTTGTCTTAGGTGTATTCTGACTTCAGACGCCGAGTGCACGCAGACGGGGAGCCATGGCGAGAACCAAGGGTGGCCGAACGCAACAAGCGGCAGCGGCGGCCGCCGCGGTGGCAGCCATGGCGGCAGCAGCAGAAGTCGCCTCCGGTGCGGTGGCCATTGCGGCTGCTCAAGGCGTCTCGTCATCCGATGAGGAGCTGGCAGTTCGCTCATCGAGGTCGCCGTCGACCGCCCAGGGTCAACTCGCGGCAGCTTCTCCCCCATCTTTACCCCCAATAGGACCTGCAACTCCCAAGCTCCTAGGTGTGACACCGAGAGCGCATGCGGCGCGCCCCCCTCGCGCCCCTCCCGCTGGCGCTGGCGCCAGCAGCTCGCGGAACGTCCGCGGCGGCCCCATTCGTGGCGTGGGCAGTCGCCCGCGCCCTCAACAGCATCCTCGGACAAGCAATGAGGAGGCAGATGCCGATGGGGAGGAGAACGATGATGATGAGGGGGAGGCGGCGGAGCAGGTGCGATGTGGCCTGTGCCCGAAGGCGAACCGGAGCGGTGGTACCCTACCCTCGGCCATGCTCGGCCTGTTTTCCAGCTCTTCAGGTAAGCAGACGGTAATGGTGCACCACGTTTGCGCGCTGAGGGCAGCGGAGGTATACTGGGATGAGGAGGCAGACCAACTGCGCAGCGTCTACGAGGCCTACCATCGCGGCAGCCAGCTTCAATGCGGCGCCTGTCATGACCGCGGCGCCACCGTTGGGTGCAGCGTCGCGGCGTGCCCTCTATCCTACCACTATTGCTGCTTGCCGTCGGGCGCCTGCTTCATCAACGCGGCGGAGCACTCGGCACTATGCCCGAGCCACGCGGCAGCGGCATTAGCGGCATCGCCGGCGTTGCCGTTGCTCCGAGCCGGCTTCCCGGACGCGAATGCTGCCGTGATGGGGGCAGCGGGGGCGGCTGTCGAGGACGTCATGACTGGGCTCGACACCCCGCACGGGAAGCATACGCAGCTTCGCCGGGGGGCCACAGAGATTATCTATTCCCGCGCGTGGCAAGTGGCTTCCAACGCCCCTGACGCTCGCTCTGTGCTCGTGGACCGGAAGACGGGCCGCATCCTCACGTCGCGCGAGAGACTCTACCTGCGCCGCAAGCCGTGTGTGCTGCCGCCGTCCGTGGTTCCCCTCATCGTTCGGCAGGCGCAGGCGATGGCATGCTCTGGACCTGCCGCTGGACCAGCTGTAGCTCCATGTGGCGCTCCTACTGGACGTGCTGGAGGACCTGCTGCAGCTGCATCCGGGGAACCTGCTGGACCCGTTCCTGACGAAGCCGTTGGACCCACCTCCGCGGACCGCACCGCCGCAGGTTGGGCTCCTGATAGCCAGACTGGCACCGGCCGAGCGGAACCGCGGTCCCGCGTCTCGCCGGTATTGCTTGTACGCAATCTCCGCAAGGTCCCCAAGTTTGAGGGACGTGTGGTACGAGGTGTCGTGGACGATAGGACGCCACTCATCGCGGAGAAGCCTACGACTTCCCCAGTTGCGGATGGACGTTTGGACCTGTTACCTGCAGCCGATGGCGATGGAACCCACGTTGTCGCCGACGCGGCAGACGCAGTCATTCAAGTGTCGGACGACGAGGACGAAGACGTTGGAGTTGGCGCTGGGTCGGGGGACGATGTTTCCGGTTCGATGCCTGCAGGTGGGCGTGCCGCAGTCAACGGCATCGTCGGGGTGCCGCGGGCAGACGTGTCTCCACGTACGGACGCGGCTACCTCAATTGGGCATGGCCACGGCGGTGAGCGAAACCGTGCTGCGGAACTTCCGGCTGCCATTGCTGCAGGGCTTGCTGCAGTTGCTCGGGCCGCCGCTCGTCAAGCAGTCGAGAAACCGCCGGGTCGTGCTGCAGAAGCTCTTGCTACCTCCAATGGCGCTTCGTCGGCTTCAAAAGACGCAGCCGCAGGAGGTGGCCGCGGGGGAGGGGATTCATCATGTGCTGGTGATGGGCCAGCGGCTGGAGGTGCAGCTGGTGCTAGTGGTCTTCAAGAAGGAGGAGGCGCAGCAGCGGCTGGTTCTAACGAAGGCGGCGAACGTGGAGCAGCCGTTGGTAGTGACCAACGTTGCGGAGGTGGAGCTGCCGTTGGCGGTCACAAGGAAGGAGTACGTGGAGCAGCCTGTGGTTGAGGCCAAGGGGATGGAGGTGGAGCAGCCGCTGCTGGTGTCTCAGGTGGTGGAGGGGCAGCTGCCGTTGGTGGTGACCTGCCAGGTCACGGCGCAGGCGCTGCAGTCGGTGACGCAACGCGACAACAAGCTCCTCCTTGCTTGCAGCAGCAGCGCCCCAACGAGGAGCTACTTCCAGCACCGCATCCACGAGTGCGAATAAAGCGTGCTCCCGTGCTCGCTCCCCCCCTTTTTGGACCTGACGAAGGCACAGCTGGTGCGTCGCACAGGGAACCGGCCGTACGAGAAGGGGGAGCAGGACAAGCTGGCGCTCCCTGCCCGATTGTGGGGCTGGCCAGTGACACGGCGGCCGGTCATCAAACAAAGCGGCTCAAGTCGAGTACGCCGCACTGACTAGCGGGGCATTGAGAGCGGGCACAGTGCGTCGTCGGCGGACGACGATCCAGACGCAACTGTGAAGGTCGAGCCGAAGCGTGACGCTGCTGCTGGTGCCAGTACCGCAGTGCACAGCAGCAGCATCGCTGGGGGAGCAGCTGCAGCGGCGGCTGTGCCCCATCCTGTCGTCGGTGCGACACGACCTTGTGAGGACATTATCATCATCGACTCTGATTGAACCGTCTTGTGTTTGTTGTGCCCTTTTTATAGAAGTACGGCCGGCACTCACTCTGTCTTGTCGGCGGCATTCCAAAGCAACGGTGCCATCTGTCAAGCTGCGGACGACTCGTCTCTCCCCGTATCTCTCGGAAAGGCGCACGTGGGCCGAGAAAGACCCGTTGAGATCGTCGCTGGACATGTATCGCTCTCCACGCCCACATGCAGTTCCCTTCCATCCACTCTGGGAAAAGGTAATGACCATCGCAACGACTGTGACAAAGAGAAAAACACACGACACGTTTACTCACCCACCACACGGAAACTCAAGAACACAAACTCAAGCAAGCAGCTGGGACAGGCGGTCGGAGACGACGACAAACTGGCCCGCAATCTGTTGCATGGTCAGCATGCCCACCGCAGTCGCCATGAGGGTGTGGGGCTTGTCCAGGTAACGGCCGTTCTGATACACAAGGTTACGGACATGCTTCTTGAGATCACTGAAGACCCCCTCGATGGGTTGCAGATTGGGGGAGTACGGCGGCAGGCGGATGTGGTACATCCCGTTCGCTTGCATGAACGAGTCCCCATCGTCGTCATGGATGCCTGCATTGTCGTACAAGACAACACAGGCATCAGGCTGCATGTCCCAAGCCAGCCCCGGCACATACGTCCCCATCTGGGCGTTGAGACACTGTAAAAAAAGCCGCCAGTCGTCTGCTGTCTGCGCCCCGCCGAGCACGACCGTCTGCGACCACAGAACCCCCGCCGTCATGGAGACAGCCATCATGGTGCTCGTCCTCGGCACAGTCCTTGGGTCCCGGTCCAGCATTTCGCACCTGACATTGCGAAGAGAGCGTCCGTACCGGCGGTACACGTCGCTACCCGACGTGTGCGTCTCATCAACGGAGACAATGCAGCGCATGGGGATGCCAGTAATGGCCGTCGCAAAGGCCCTCTGAGCGGCCTCCGAGCGCTCGAGGAACAGCCGCTCGATCCTGTTCCGCGTGTAGTCATGGGCGCGCAGCACACGGTAGACGGTAGCCGGGCTGACGTATCGGTGGTCGTACTCAGGGTAGTTCAAGCTCAGCTTGACGAGCAGGTCCACGTGGTCGCGGAGAAAGGCCGCCGGCTCGGCCTCCACCAGCGTAAGGATGGCGAAGACGAGGTCTGGGTTGCGCAGCGCGGCGTCCGCATGGTTGTTCCGGAGGACGGGGTCCCGCCACACCGTCCCGTTCTCAGCCCACGTCTGATGCCAGCGGCGCAGCGAGCGGGTAGAGCAGCCGATGATGGCGGCTGTCTCGCACGATTCATAGCCCTCGTCAAGCAAACCGAGAGCATGCTGCCGCTCCGTCTCGTTGAACATGTTGTCCTGGGGCCGTAGCAAGTGGCGGCAGCCAGGTAAAGGGGGGGTGAGGATGGCGAGGAGCGAGGAGATGGAGCATGTTGCGACTTGGGTGGTGGTTGGTCCCACGTGCACGCGAGCCAAAGAGCTAGCGGATGTCCAAGGCGTGCTGGAAACTAGAAAAATGCAGATGGACGAATCAGGCGCGCGCAGCGATTGCCGGTTGACGAATCAGGTGCGTGCTCAGCGACTGCCGATGGTGATCTCCGATCTCAGATCGAGCGAGAAAGCGCGGAATCAGCGCCCGGCTGACGTATGCCAGACCTCAGTTGTGCGGATCGACGCCGCTTGGCAGGAGGCCCCCATCAGTGAACGAGCACTCGCCTGGTTAAGACGTTATTTCTTTCAATTAAGACGACTTGACCGCCAAGCGGACTGGCAATTAAAATTGCCACCGACTCGGAGCGATCCAAGATACCGTGTTGCCGCACAGAGGAAACCGCAGACCGTGCTGCCCCGTTGTCGCATCACACCTGCTTCCTAGCATGTAGCCAGGCGCAGGATATGGCAACGAGTACGGGTAGAAAACACCGAGCAGCATCATGCGACAGGTTTCGCACAGGCACGTGAAGTCGAGAGTACCTATTGTGCATCACGGTCATAGTCTCTGAGTGGGGGTGGGAGCACTTGTCGTAGAGTTGGAGGCTCAGCTGCACGTGCGCAAGTGACAGCCGCAGAGCACTCCGCCAGGTGGGCGCTGACGTTCACGTCCCTGCTGCTGTCCCCGTTCTAGGTCTCTTCCACAGCCATGGAGTGTACTTGATCAGCTGTGGAGATTACTTCATCCAAGACTGAAAGGACAATGACAAGTGTTCGCACCTGGAAGCGCGCATCTGGCAGCAACGTACCCCGTCAGAGGAGGCTATTGCTGATCCCCCAATTCTGTTCTCATCGACCAGGAACGGTTCCTGGCGGTACGGTTCTTGTGGAACTGGCCATCTATTGGTTAAACGCAGCGGTTAACAGCTGCTCAGCATGAATCTGAGACGTCCTATTGGCTCTCCCACCGCCACTTCCGTGCAGAACCGAGATCCTTCTTTTTCTTGAGATTTTCTTCCGATCCCTTCCGTGTCAAGGGAGCAACCGGCCCGCAATCGTTGGGATATCGAGATTTTCTGGGAGATACGCAGAAAAGTGCAGAAAAACGAAGGCGTCGATTGTGCGATTGGGGGCCGTACGGGCACATTCTGTAAAGATCGGGCCGGACATGCACTGCTGTCGGACTGCTCGACCAATGAGAGATCTGCATTCGTTGCCGTTCCACTACCGTTCCGGGGCGATGAGGACAGAATTGGGGGATCAGCAATACAAACGCTATTCGAGTCGTTTTTGCCTTTCAGGGTCATTTCCGAATACCCAACGGTGCTTGGGACGTCCCGAGTGCCATCCATCGAGACTGCGTCTGTCTGCCAACCTTCTTGAAGGCGTTTTTGCATGCAGAATGGCATTTGCGGTGGGCCACTTTCGCAACGCCATCAAAACGGGCCACCGTCGTCGTCGACGACGACGCTGCCGTCGCCAACATCGTCCTCGCTGTTGCGCTCCTGGCGGCGCTGCCGCAGATGTTCCTGTGCTTATGACGCGGCTGTTTGAGTCCTTCATCGCGGGTTTGTTCGGCAGAGGTGACCTGTGCGCCCCGATTGTGTGCCGATTTCATTGGCCAACACACACACGAGGGACCCGGACGTGGAGAGAGTGCCTTACAATGATTGATCTTGTGCATGCTGACCACGGCTTCTTGATGAGCGTTGACCTTTTCATGATCCCTTCGAGCCCCTTCACGCATGATGCACCCTCTATTCCTGGCACCCTCGCTGTCGACCATTTCGCTGTTCTTGGTTGTGCGCGTGCATTGCGAGTGCGTTTTTTGACAGTCTTTCCCGTATCTTGGAGGACAAGCCTGTGTCATGTTGCAGGCTGACAAGTTACACGTGCCCCACTCCCACCGATCACGGCCTGGGCGCATATTCTTGCGATCGTGGACGAGCTGTCACTCCCTTTCTAGCAGAATCACGCACCACCACGTGTGTCCCTGTGTACTTTTATCACCTCACCACTGCAGTGACGGTTTTCAGTTGACCAGGAACCTAGACCAGTGCCTGTCGCCATGCAATACAATACATCGTCTGAGTGCCTTTCGCCACGCAGTGCAGTTCGTCATCACAGGAGACAGTTGCGCCAAAAGCACTCAAAACTCTCCGCCTCGGCGTGTCACACAGGATCAGGCTGGTTGGGGTTCATCCGGCTCTGCTGGGTTCCAGACCGCATGGCCAGCCTGGGTCCCTTGTGAGCGTTCCCTATGTGACACGGTTGAGTGTACAGCAGGGCAGATGCATGAAAGGCCATCTCTACCTTCACCGCGTGACCAAGTTGACAGTGAGAAGGTCGTCGCCGTCCACTGCGCGCACTTGTTCTGGATCTAACAAAGTGACCAGGTCCCACTTTGATGCTGATCGGCAGAAGAGGGTGAAGAGCGAAGAGCATGAAAAACCATCGTGGCATATGCTCTGACCGATGGCCTTTCCTGCAACGTTGGGCATCCGAGCACCTGCACACCATGGAACCTGGAAGAAAAGAAACGGAACAAAAAGAGCACTGGCAAAAACGTGTTCACTGCGTCCCCCAGGCTACCTACCCCATGGCTACAAGTGCACAGTCCCTCGAGCTTGGTCACGCATGACAGCTCGAGGGTGACCACGATGAAAGAAAGAGCACAATTCTCATGCCGTTCGCACCTGTCCACACGCACAAGTCCACAGATACGTACACAAGATAGAGAAGCATGCCCACCCAAGCAGCTGCCACGAATGCGCAACAGCACTGCGATACGGGGTCCTTGATCTAGCCGCCAAGAGAGACGCGACCTAGAGAAGATCGCAGAAAAGTCCGGGGACCAAAAATTGGCGACAGGCTCACGCAACTCGAGCGAGAGCACAAGAAATAACAAGGAGCACGAGCAGAAACGTACAAAGCAAAGCACAAAACATCATTGTCGGCAAGGTTGATCTCGGGGCCCTGCAGGCGTCGAAAATGAAGATGACCTGCGCATTACATACCCGCTAAGGCCATGCATGGCTCGCGAGTAGGATTGAGCAGCAGATCGCACATGCGACGACTCGGCCGTCACGCCGGTGACGTTTACGAAAAGCCTCCGAGGCAGGCACACTAGGCAGGCACACTACACAAAGTCAAGCTGGCCAACGTACAGGAGCCACCTTCAATGTCGCCGACGAGGGGCATCATGAATACGCGCCGATGAGCACGGTGGACGGCATTCCGACCTGCCCGCGATTCCGAGATCAATCAACGTGGGCCGTCAAGCGCAGCGAAAAAATATGGTGTGAGCGGCTCAGACCGCTTGCAACACAAGAAAGTCACAAGAGCACCAGAAAATCACAAGAGCAACACTCGATATCACGAGAACGTTCGCGTTGGGTTGATCAAATTCGCCGATCCCAATGAATTCAGTGCCAAAGTGCCGAGTCTAATTCATGTGGGCAGCACGAACTCACTTTCTCGACGAGTAGCCCCGGTTCATGGATTTTTGAACATGCTGGACTTGCGCCACGACCGAAATTCCTAGATTTGACGAACTGGTTGGCCACTGCACACTTTTGTGCCGGGACGATGCCGATGGCCGTATAGGCCAAAGACGTCAGCACCCACCGTGATCCACGTCGCTCACCATTTTTTCAGGCCCACATGCAATCGTCCCCTCCCAAGATTGCTGATCATGCTCCGCCCCCTATTTATCCGGGATAGTACTCGGTTGGAAGGCCACGTGACCGGTTGCTTTCGTTGATGCGTCCCTCTGTCGGCCGAGTCCGTGCCGCCACTGTTGCCAGCCGTACATCGTTGCTGTTCTTTTCTGTCTTCCTAGCCATAACAATAGCTGCGCCCACTTCGAACGTATTTGATCGTTGGCCATGCTGCTCAGGGTCGTGTGTGAGTGTAGGTCAATTGAGGTCGCAGGCTGCAGTCCAATTGAGGTCGCGGACTGCATTTTGTGGCCTTTTCTCGAGGGCTGCATTCCAGCATGAAGAACTACCCACGGCTCTTTCAATTCTTGACATCAGAGGGGGGCTGAGTTCCTCGTATTTCTCCACTTACCAATCAATGGCACTATCTCCACGGCACACCAGGTCTGGAGGCAGGCCGCATGTCGACGTCAGCAAGGCCACCACCGTGAACTGCTGGTGGACTCTCTCGGACCTTTCTCGACCGGCCACTTGTCATGTCGCACTCCCTATCATGGCTGTCACCATCATTCACGGGAATACCTTACAAATCGGCCTCGGTGAAGTGCCCACTCCCGCTTTCACTTTCTTTGTACCTGAGAGATAGCTCTTCTGACCTTTTTTCCCGCCCGTGTTGCAGTAGCATTTGCAGAGTATACCGTGGCTAGGCTTGACGACGATTGGCACCAGCGCATGCTGGCGGTGGTCGACCACAGCGCAGTTACTGTTGCTGCCATAAGTTTACATGAAGCCCTCGAAGAGGACATCGACCATGTCGCCGGGGCGTCTCTGATAACGTGCATGCGCACGCGCTGTGCCGATGAGTCTTCTGTTCAACGGTGAGGTGTACTTGCTGTGCGTGTGGAGGTGACGACAAGCACGTATGAGTGCTGGCCAGTTGCAGTGCTCCAGTGTCACTCCGAGCGAGAACGTAAGAATGAGACGAGAGCAGTGGATGAAATGAGAACTAAAACATAGAGACAACTCATCAGCGAAGCAGCCAAGTCGCGCAAGACGCACAAATACGAAGGGAGGGGCACCCAAGCTCATGAACATGCAGACATGACAGAGACCCGACGAACGCCAGGGATCCAACGACAGTTGGCCCCACCGCCTAACATACACTGCCAAGGGAGGCGCGCCGCTCGCGGAGGAGAAGACCAAATACTAATCGGGCAGCTCGGGCAGCAGCCGAGAAGGGCCAGACCGAACACCTCTGTGCACGAAGCCCTAGAAGGCCACAGTTGGCGTCGTTGACGCCCCACGGCCGTCAGTGCCCAGGGTCGTCGACGCATCCGGGGGGCCGCCCGCTTGCGAGCCATCCGAGGCCACCGTAGACGCTTCGCGGTGCACGATCGCTTCGACAGCACAGGCAATGCTGGAGAGCATGGTAGTGCGCATGGCTGGCGGCAACTGGGAGCAGAGCCAATCGGATACGACCGCAGGGCACAAGGTACCCGATGTGAGCACATACCCGCGGATGTGCTTTGCCAGCGAGGCCTTGGTCACTGCTCCCGCCACCTCCAGCTCAACGTCCTCCACAGGGCCCTGCGAAAACTCTCCCAGGACCAGGTGCGCAAACCGCACTGGTGGAGTTGACGCAAACGGGCGCGAAACAAAGCTCGGGAGAGTCTTCTCGAAGCGGGCACGGGTGCCAGCTGGCCAGTCTCCCTCACGGGGACCAGGCCCGACTGCTCCGACATTGTCCTCCGTCGCGCGGCTCATAGATGGAATATCTTGTCCGTCCGGCTGCAGAGAGCCCCCGCTGCGCCGGCTGCTCTTGCTGCCCTTGCTGTTCGACGCCGCCGCCGAAGCTCCACGAGGGCGGCGGCCCTTGAAGACCGCGGCCGCGTAATCCGCCGTCCTGCCGGCAGCGCCACCGCGATGCACTCGCAGCGGCTTCTTAGTGACTCGACGGGTGGCGGATGCGCCAACCGGGGGGTCAGCGACCCCCTCCGCGTCGTCTGCGTCATACTGGTCCAACGCTTCCAGTTCACTGGACCTGTTGTCGTCGCCTTCCACCTCGCTCTCCACCGCTGCGGCCGCCTTGTAGCCCGCCTCTACCGCCCCCAGGTGGGCGGAATCAACAAGCGTCTTGAACACCGGCATGTTGCCGGCGTCTAGCACGGCCGCGTCGCTTCCCATCCCTTGCATGACGCGAACCGTCTCGTCGACATTCATTTTGCCGGCGTTCACGTTCCCACGCAGTCGGGAGACGGTGTTGCGCCGCTCCACGTCCAACTGCGCAGCTGCCGTCGACACGTTCTGAGAGTTCGCAATCATGCTCTTGATGGACACCTCCGTCATCAGCGTGCAGAAAAAATCCGCCTTGGTGAGCACCTTCGACCCTTGCTTCCGCACCAGCCGCCCCTTCTTGTTCAGCTGCCAGCGCGTCGGCGTGAGCGCCTGCGTCCCGTACTGGTGGCCTTTTTTGCCACAGGTATTGCATGAGTGCGCGTGCACACAGTTACCGCGGAGGCACTGCCCCGGCTCAGCGAATGGATGGTCCGCCTTGAGCGACCGACGGCATTCTACTTGCTTCAGGGGGCACGTCCTGGCCGTGTGCCCCACCTCGTCCGGCCCACTGACAAAGTGGCACACGCCACACTTCATGATGACGAAGAGCGGCGGGGGGACGAGGACGAAGAGCGGGTAGGCGACGACGACGGAGGAGTCGGCGACGACGACTAGCACGGCGACGACAAAAAGCAGGCGGGAGACGACGAGCGGGTGGGAGACGACGAGCAGGCGGGCAACGACAGCAAGCAGGGCAACGACGAGAAGCAAGTGGGCGACGGCGAGAGGGTGGGCGATGACGAGAAGCAAGTGGGCGACGGCTCACAGGTCGGCGACGACAAGACGCACGTGGGAGACGGCGAGCAGATGCGCGACGACACGTCGCACGTGGGCGACGGCGAGCAGGTGCGCGACGAAAAGAAACACGCCGGCGACGGCGAGCAGGTGGGCGACGACAAGACGCACGTGGGCGACGGCGAGCAGTTGGGCGGCGACAAGAAACACGTGGGCGACGGCGAACAGGTGGGCGAAGACGAGAAGCACGTGGGCGACGGCGAGCAGTTGAACGACGACAAGAAACACGTGGGCGACGGCGAACAGGTGGGCGACGACGAGAAGCACGTGGGCGACGGCGACCAGGTGCGCGACGACAGGAAACACGTGGGCGACGGCGAACAGGTGGGCGATGACGAGAAGCACGTGGGCGACGGCGAGCAGGTGGGCGACGACAAGAAACACGTGGGCGACGGCGAGCAGGTGGGCGACGACGAGAAGCGCGTGGGCGACGGCGAGCAGGTGGGCAACGACGACCGCCCGGGCGGAGATCCTGACCTGGACGGGCTCGGCTGCGTTCGCACACTGATGACAACATGAAGCAGAAGCAGCACGACGCCGTTATTGATGCGCTCTTGTACTCTCCCTGAGCCCGTGCCATGACTGGGGATCAGCCCGTCCGCCTAGTAGCTCCACAGGGAAACCCCGTCGGGAGCGGTATCGTGCGAGGGGGGGGTGGCCACAACCGCCATGGACGATGGTGTTGCGTCCGTGGACGCGGAGCACCACAGACCGCGGTGGGGCGCGACGTCGTGCGCCGCGGCCCGACAGCAAAGACACATGGTCTCTAGCACCCGCGGGCATCCGTCGACACCCGGGACACGATACAACCCGGAAGAACGACAACAAACATGCACAGAGGCGCTCCCCTCGTGATGGGGGTCGGTGTTGTCTCCTTCCTGGGCCTGTGCGTAGCCATTGGCTCGCATCGCTCTCTCGACTATCTGGCCATAAGTGGTCCACATTGGTTTGGTAAAAGCACCAAAAAACGGAGTGTGGACAAAATATAGAAAAGCACGATAGGCTTGTTGAGTGCGCCCCAATTTTCGGGGCGCTCGTGCATAATGCGCCCCTGAGCGCCCTTTGAGCGCTCAGTGCGCCCCTCAAGCGCCGGTTGTAGCACGCATAAATAATCAGGTAGCCCCCTCTTGTTCTTACGTTTTGACTGTGTTTCGTGGAAACTAGCGACTATCTGTGAATTTCTCCATGCATGTGAAAGAAGGACTGTTGACGGTCATCCACAAGCCCCAATGTGTCTGCGTGCCGCCCACAGCGACAGCTCCCAAGGACAAACAAGAGAACAGCTGATCATGTTCCAGGTGGTGATGTAGACAACCAGACCGTCTGGCCATGAGGACAAGAAACATACGCACACCATACACAGTCACGCCGACCTATTCACATCTGCAGCCTTGACCAAGTACCTTTCCAAAGATGTCTTGCAGTCGTGGCAGGTGATTGAGAAGGATGCTGCTGCTCTGACGCCAAGACGAGGGCCATCGCTGCTGCCATGGCCACCTCCCGACGGGCCCTTCCCGCCGTACCGCTGGGGTAGCTGCAGCCTGGGCTGCTGCGCCCATAGAGGCAGCAGACAGAGTCGTCGGGCACTCGGTCGACCACGTAGTAAAAAATCTTACGACAATTATTTCTCAGAGCGCCCATCAAAGCGCCCAGGAAACTGTGGGCGCTGGGCGCTCAAGCGCCCTCTGAGCGCCCATTGAGCGCCTAAAATGCGCCCAAAAAGAGCGCCCTGGGCGCCCCTCAACAACCCTACTGCCCAGTACAGCCATTTCAGACGGCACTAATCTGAAAACCGCAGGGGCAAGTCCCCAAGTAGTGTGGTTCCTACTAATCGCGAGCATGTTCGAGGGCGCCCAACTTCGGGGCCATACTGCATTTAGCGTCAAATGTTCACGAAGCTGCCAAACACGGAGGGTGGGACTTTCACTGGTTTTGAAAGTAAGACCCACCGATGGCAGAGCCTAAATCAATGCAGTGTCCACCGACCACCGTCTTGGTTGTCCGTCGTGAGTCAGGCCCAGTCTTGACGACGGCTCTCAGCGTGCAGGCACGCGTGTTAACCAGCGGCAGGGAGGATGGTGTGCCAGAGACGTGAATTTATAAATACAAGATTAGACCGGGTCCCCTAAGTAGTCCCCCGGTTGCCTGCCACGATGCCGAGGCGGGTCTTGGATAAAGTGC
>ENA-ORXT01004017-ORXT01004017.1-marine-metagenome-genome-assembly--contig:-NODE-4017-length-15588-cov-8.182709_pt1 | contig 15588 bp, 6 predicted proteins | sample MGYA00237868_ERZ511482 | MGnify/ENA metagenome assembly ERZ511482 | reverse complement strand
GAATTCCGCTTTCCCTCAAATAATTAGAGCGAGACCATGTAAAATGATCTCGCTCTAAGAAATGGAGAATGGAGAATTGAAAATGGAGAATTCCACGCATGACGTATACGGTCTAATAGGCAACGTCTAACAAATTCTCCATTCTCCATTTTCAATTCTCCATTACTTTAAGCTTCTTCTTCTGCTCGCACCAATAATTGAAAGCCATTGCCATGAATATTGACAATTTCAATATTGGTGTCTTGCTTCAGGTATTTTCTTAATTTTGTTACGAAAACATCCATACTACGTGCGGTGAAGTAATTGTCTTCGCCCCAAATTTTTGTTAAAGCTTCCGAACGAGGTAAAATATCATTCATGTACATGCAGAACATACGCAATAACTGTGCTTCTTTTGGAGACAGTTTTTCTTTGCTCTCTCCATCAGGACCAGAATAGGTCAAAATACGGAGTGGAAAGTTGAAATGATAAGAACCAATGTCGAATTCTTTGATTTCTTCTCTAGGGTCTGCTTTTTGTTGGCTACGCTTTAAAATAGCCTGAATACGAAGTAAAAGTTCTTCAGAATTAAACGGTTTAGTCATGTAATCATCCGCTCCTATTTTGAAGCCTTTTAATACATCCTCCTTCATAGTTTTAGCCGTCAAAAATATAATAGGCATTTCTTCGTCTTGTGCCCGTACTTCTTTGGCCAAGGTAAACCCATCTTTTTTAGGCATCATTACATCAAAGATGCATAAGTCAAATTTGCCCTTTCTAAAACTATCCCACCCTGCAACCCCATCTGTGGCTAGAGTGACATCAAAGTCATTCATTTCCAGATAGGAACGCAAGACATCTCCAAAATTCTGATCGTCCTCTACTAATAAAATTTTGTTATTCGTTGGCGTCATTGGTTACGTATTTTCTTGGTAAGCGTTCAGGTTGTTTATTGGTTTAGATTGTTTATTTGTTTATTAGGACGATACGTTTAATCGCATAAATAAATAAACAACCTAAACCAATAAATAACTTGAACGCTTAAGTAATTAGCACTTAAAAGAATGAAGTACTATCTACCTAATGTTCAAAAATAACAACATTTTTTTGAACACCCCTTAGTCAAATGATTTGTGGCTCCCTCTAAAAATAGAAATCACCGATAAAAAAAAGTCTTATTATTGATTGATTTAATTAACGCAATTTTGAGGTATCAAAGGAGAATTGTTGCTGTATGGCTTTATTGTTATATTGCTTTATTGTTATATTGTTCTTGTATGACGTTAACAAATTACAATTTAACCATTTCAGCAATAGAGCCATACAGCAATAAAACCATACAGCAATAAAACTATCAACTAATACTCCGTATTTAAACGCTTAGGGAAAGAAAGTATAAAACTGCTTCCTTTACCGAGTTCACTTTTCACATTAATTCTTCCTTTGTGGGCAGTCATCATAGCCTTCACATAACTTAATCCTAGGCCGAATCCTTTTACGTCATGGATGTCTCCAGTATGCACCCGATAAAACTTGTCAAATATGTGTTTTCGGGCATCTTTGCTCATACCAATACCATGATCCTTTACAATAACTTCTACACTGCCCAATACATTGCGTGTATGCACAGAAATTTTTGGATTTTCTGGAGAATATTTGTTAGCGTTCTCTAATAAATTATTAATTATGTTGGATAAATGGGTTGCATCCGCCTGTATATCTGCATCCGCAGCCTGTAAATCAGTACTCACTTCACCATTTTTATGTTCCACCTGCAAACGGGCGTTCATTACTGCTTGCTCAATCACATCATGCACATTAACGGTGCTAATATTGAGGTTAAAATCTTGTTTATCTAAAGAAGCCATTTGTAAGACCTTTTCCACTTGATTGTTCATGCGCTTGTTTTCTTGCTTAATAATTCGAGCAAAACGCTTTATTTTATCTTCATTCTTGATAATAGAAGGATTAGTCATAGAATCAGCGGCTAAGGAAATAGTTGCGATGGGCGTTTTAAACTCATGGGTCATATTGTTAATAAAATCGGTTTTCATTTCCGATAGTTTCTTCTGCGTCAATATTACATTGACTGTATAAGAAAAGCAAAATAACACAATAGCAGAGGAAAAAAAAGAAGCCAGTAAAGTACGCCAAACATCTCCCCCCCAAACCACGCTAGACTTTTTAGGAAAATAAATAGTTAATTTACCGGGAGGTTCTATCTCATTCGTAAACAAATTTACAGAATATTCTGATTGGTCCAATGGAGTAACTTGACCCATTTCGCTAACTTGATCTGTTGCGAAATCCGTTATTACATAATCTCCATTTTTGATGATATATTCTTTGAGTCTATTAGAATAAACGCCATATTCGTAGCCGATATTGATACCTCGATCTTTCAATTCTCTGGATAAAAATTCTTGTAAATATTTTCTATCTATTCGATCCGCTAGCCGTTGGGGTTTTATCGTTTTATAAATATCTCGAATAATAGCAGGTTTTTCCTTTGTGGTAGGTCTATCCTGCAAACCAGAGGGTTTGTATCCTTTAGACAATAAAAAAGTATCTGTTTTTAAAAGACTAGGCTCTGCAGTTGACAGGGATAAATCAGCATTAGTAATCGGGTTTCTGTTGCGTAATTCTTCGTCTTCATACTCTTTAATGCCTGTAACTACTTGACTAAGTGCACCTCTAACACTTTTATCAAATTGGGTCTCGTTGAGTTTAATCGCCCCATGAATCCAATAGGCCTGCAATAGAATGATTGCCAGCAAAGCTGCGCCCATTAGACCAACAATCGCCCAAATCGCATTTTTTGACATTTATTGATATTTTAAAAAGGTCAGAAGTCAGATTTAGAAAAAATGTAGAGAATATTACAAATATAAATTTTAACATACAAGGAAAAGAGGTTTTAACAGGATTTTAACCCACTTTATGAAAATGGGATTAGTTTTTCTGTCCTATCTTTGTAGAGGATAGATTCTTTTAGAGAGAGCGAACTTTTCTCTTTACCCGCTTCATTCAAAATCACAATAATATGAAAGCCTTAAGTATTAAACTACAATGGATCTTAATGAGTTCTATGACCCTGTTATTTATTTGTTTGTCGCTAAGTGCTACCGCACAAAAAGCAGGCGACAAAACAGTTATTATCACTACCAAAACACTAGATAAAAATGGGAAGGAAGTAGTCGAAAAAATAAAATTGAAAGGAACAGATGCCAGTGAGGAAGCTATAGAAAAACTGATTCAAGAAGCAGTAGGCGACGGAAAATCCGTAGATGTAGAAATAGAAGAATCCATTTCTACCACTAATAAAGATGATGCAGAGCAACTAATGAAAACCTACTCTATCACTTTAGATGGAGCGGAAGATGTGGAAACCGAAGTAACCATAGAAATAGAAGAAGAGGAAAAAGAAGGAGATAAGCAAAAAGCGAAGAAGATACAGAAAAAAGAAGTTCGAATCATTAAAATGAGTGGCGATAAGAATAGCATAGATCTTAATAAAATCCTTGAAGAACATAATATTGACTTAGAAGACGGAGAGGGTACAAAGGAAATTCGCATTATTAAAATGAAGAGCGATGGAAAAGATGTGGACGTTGACGAACTCCTTAAAGAACATAATATTGACGTGGAAGATGGAAATGGCAAAAAAAAGAAAGTCAAAGTTATTAAAATGAAAGGTAATAAAGACGGGGCCTCTAATAAAGATGTTCGCATTATCGAAATGAAAGGTGGTGAAGAGTTAAAACTGGGAGAAGAAAATGAACTCATTGAATCTGGAGAAGACGAAGAAGACAAGGTAGTTATTTTTCAAGGGGAAGATGGAACAACGCAAGTCATCAAGCAGCGTAAAAAGGAGGTACTACAATGGGCCCAAAGAGAAGATGTAGAAGAAAAATTAGTAAAAATGGGTATTGTATTACCTGATTTAGGCACGCCTGTGGCCAATTATGTACATGCCGTAACAACGAGTGATAATTTAATCTTTTTGGCAGGTAAAGGTCCTAAAAAAGCAGATGGCACTTACATCACAGGAAAATTAGGTAGAGACTTAACGGTAAAAGAGGGCTATGAAGCAGCCAGACAAACAGGTATTCTACAATTAGCTGCTTTAAAAGGAGAGATTGGCGATTTAAATCGAGTTAAAAGAATCGTAAAAGTCTTAGGTATGGTTAATTGTACTGCCGATTTTGGCGACCAACCAGAAGTCATTAATGGCTTTTCTGATTTAATGGTAGAGGTATTTGGAGAGCGAGGTAAGCACGCGAGAGCAGCAGTGGGGATGTATGCGTTGCCTAGAAATATAGCGGTGGAGATTGAGATGATAGTGGAAATTGAATAATTTTTAATTGAGAATGAATAATTTTTAATTGAGAATGGAGAATTGAAAATTGAGAATTTACTAGACGTGTACTAGACGTGTACTAGACTTGTACGTAGACGTAGATTTACTACTTATGTAGATAGAACAGTCTCAATTTACATCTAGCCTACGTGTAGTACACGTCTAGGAAATTCTCAATTCTCAATTCTCAATTCTCCATTAAAACCTTACTTATCGTCTCCAAAAAAAGCGATAATCTTATCTGCTAATTCTAGACCAATATTTCTTTGCGCTTCTAAAGTAGCGGCACCGATATGTGGAGATAAAGAAACTCTTGGGTGATTTAGTAAATCTTTACGAGGAATAGGTTCTGTTTCAAAAACATCCAAACCTGCTGCTGCTACCTTACCACTTTCTAAAGCTGCCAATAAAGCATCTTCACTAACGGTCCCACCTCTAGCGGCATTTAACAAGATAACACCGTCCTTCATCATTGCAAATTCCTTTTCACCTAGTATATAGCGACCAATAGAAGGAACGTGTAGCGTAATGAAATCTGCTTTTGCCAACATCTCCTCCATTTCTACCGTCTCTAACTTGATAGATATTTTTACATTATCTGCTTGCGGAAAATCTAGCTCAATCGTTGCATCATCTATCATTAAATCTACAGGCAATACTTCCATGCCCATACCTAATGCGATTTTTGCTGTCTCTTGACCGATACGACCAAAACCAATAATGCCTATTTTTTTACCTCTTACTTGCTTGCCTTTTGCGTAGGCTTTCTTTAATTTTTTAAATTCTGTATCTCCTTTGCCCGGCATATCTCTATTCGCCAAATGCAAAGATCTAGATAAAGAAAATAAATGCCCAAATACTAACTCTGCTACGGCTACAGAAGAAGCAGCAGGCGTATTCATTACCTGTATGCCTTTTGATTGCGCATACTTTACATCAATATTATCTAAACCAACACCGCCTCTACCAATAATCTTTAAATTCGGACACTTCGCAATCAAATCTTCTCTTACCTTCGTTGCACTTCTTACACAGATTACATCATACGCTGGTAATTGCGCATCTAAGTCCGCTTGTTCAATTTTCTTTGTATTCACTTCGTAACCTGCTTCTTCTAACAAAAGCTGCCCGTCTGGGTGAATACCGTCATTAATAAGTATTTTTTTCATTGTACTTTTTTTGTAATTACTTAAGAGCGTTTATTTTTGGAGATTTTAAATAAAATCTCCAAAAATAAACCTCCCTGCGCTCACTCAAAGTGAGGGGAGTTCTTTTTTCTTGAAAATTTAAAATTTTCAAGAAACCTCCTAAATAATAATTATGTTTTTAAGTCGTGATTCGGTAACTCTATGAGTAAAGGAGAAAATGAATAAATGAGTAAATAGGGCGGCCGTTCTTATTTTCAGCAGTTATAAAAGAATGCTAGAATGCCCCTACTTACTCATTTATTCATTTTCTCCTTTACTCATTAGTCTAGTTACCAAGGTGCAAAGTAAACCAATTTTTAGCTCCAAGTCCAGTCTTGTTAGGAAGCACCTTTTGAATTCTTATTGGTATACTTCTTTTTGGCGAGTATGGTTGATAAATAAGTCTAAAATTTTATAAGCCTATATTTTAATTTAACAATTAAAAATTCTATAAAAAACTACCAAACAATCTTTTAATTCTTTTAATTCAAGATTTTGATTATGAAATTTTGGTCTTTTATCAATTTTTAGCAAAGTAAAAAAAATGATTTTTTTTTGCTTTGCTAGGGCCACGGAAGGTGAAACCTTCCAGATAGTAAGCACAAGGCAATAGCCTTTGCGCTAGCGATGGTTCAGCATTTAGCGTAGGAAATCCTTTTGTTTCCTTTTGTGTTTAAAAAACGTTGGTAAATGTCACGTCTTACTTGATTGCTACATATAATCACTATTATGGCGTAGTTTTCTGGGTCCCTGAAATTTTAAAATTGTTCTTAGGAAAAAGGAAAACAAGAAACAGAAGACAGTGGCGTTGAGTTGTCGACAATTTGTCGATAACTGAAACTAGAAGCATCAGATGGTAAGAAATATAAAATAATTTGCGTATGAGCAGCAGGGTCCCTCGATTAAGTAGCAAGGGGGGTACAATTTGTACCTCCCTTGCAATGACAGCTAAAGACGAATGCTAGAGGAAGGTTAAAAACATCGTTAATCAATAAATCTAGTTAAAAAAGAAGATTTTGAGCAAGTGTACGATTTCTTCGTACGCTTGAGAAGGAAAGCCTATTATCGAAGCACTTACTAAAAGTGCCAAGCTCAATGATTATTGGTATAGACTAAAAAAGAGAAAAAGCCAGTAGTTATTTTGAAGAGTCGACAAATTATCGACTCTTCAAGATAATTGCTCCTGATGGGAAAAGCTGGAGAAAAAACAAAGAAAAAAATAACTTTATCCTGAGTAGGCTTCCGCTAGATGCTTCTCAGGCAAGATGCCTAACAGGCTGACCGAGAATAGTCAAGATGTGCCAGATTTTAAAAATCTGGCACATCTAAGTTCCATTAAATCAGTTACTTGCAAGATCGTAAAACCTATTTTCTGAGTTTACGGTCAGCCTGCTAAGCTACTGATGCACCACTTTCCGCCCAATAGGCGCATAATCATTAATCAATATTTTCACATAAAAAATACCCGCTGGTAAATTGGAGAAATCCAATGGATAAGCCAAATTTCTGACCTTCCCAAAATCCTGACGGATAATAGACGTGCCTACTGCATTAAACACCTCTATTTGGACCTCCACATTTTCAGAAAACTCAGCGGAAAGGATGGTATAATTTTGAGTAGGATTTGGATAAATCGTTAAGTCTTGTAGTTCTTTTACCTCGGCTAAGGAAGTGACGATTTGATTGGTTGTTTGTTCGCAGCCATTGCTATCTGTCACCTTTACCGTATATTCTCCTACGGGAATGCCTCTCACAATAGAATCATTGGCAACAATACTTCCTGCCTCATCCAACCACAGAAAACTATAGGGTGGACTACCGCCTTCAATACTTGTTACCCGTACCGTGCCTAAAGAAGAAGGGGCGGAAAAATCTACATCGGCACTTACTCTTATTATAGGTGTTACTGCTTCCACTACAAAAGGTCCTGCCTCAACGCTACAATTATTCGCATCAACTACTTTTGCAAAATAAGTACCTGCCATCAAATTACTAGCTACTGCACTGGTCGTTACTAATTCATTTGAAGCATTTGTCCATTCATAAGTAAAAGAATTCGAAATGCCGCCTGATAAATCTAAGTTGATAAAACCGCCACAATTTCGATAATCTATTAAGGAATTATTTAGTGTAATAGGCGTTGGACCTCTCAATTCTATGGATTCCATTACTTGTGCGCCACTCGCGTCTGTGATAGTTAAAATGTAGTTACCTGCTGGAACATTTTCTAAATTGGAACTTGTTGCACCTGTATTCCATAAATAATTATAAGGCGGTAAGCCACAAGTAAGGAAAGTTTCTATCGTACCTAGATTATCCGTCATACAATCCAAACTAGTTGCACTGAGTTCCAAAACCATTGCTTGATCCATACGATTAATACTTGTATCTATTTCTATTGTACAACCTCCCCTATCCGTTATGGTTAAGGAATAATCTCCCGGTAGTAAACCTGGTAAAGAAGGAGTCGTTGCGCCCGTATTCCAAAGAAATTGGTAGGGTCGAGTGCCACCATCTATATTAATGTCTATACGACCGCTATTGTCTCCTGCACATAAAGTCTCTGTTACAAATAAACTAGTGATGCTTAATTGGTCTGTGGCTCCAATGATTTCGGGGAAGAAATTGCCGCTTACCCAAGTACAATTATTGGCATCTGTAATGGTTAGATTATAAAGACCTGTTGATAAATTCGCTTGGTCTTGGTTAGTCGAGCCATTACTCCATTGATAACGGTAGGGACTTGTACCACCACTCACTGCAATATCATAAGCACCACTATTATCATCAAAACAAGCTACTTCATTCGTAAAACTATTTAAATTGACTCGAATCGAACCGCCTGCATTAATGACGATATTGTCTAAAGTACCTCTACATAAAAATTCATCATTATTATCCACAACGCTAACACTATAGTTGCCTGCCCCAAGATTTGTTAATTGCATCGTATCGTTTCCGATTGCTTGCGTGCCATTACTCCATACGTATTGGTAACTGCCCAAACCACCTGTCACTACTACTGTAATTGCTCCATCATTGACATCACTACAACTTTTATCTTGCGTGGAGATAATGGCTATATCTAAACCATTTTCCTCAAAATCTACATTGTACGTAGCTACTGCCAAGCATTCTGTCGCATCTGTCGTTGTAATGGTATAAGACCCTGCATCTAAAGAATTAATGCCTCTAGTGGTCAATCCACTACTCCACTCGTAGCTGTAAGGCATTTGTCCACCACTCACGTTTATATTAATAACGCCTTTATCTGGATCGGAACAACCGACAGGTTCCGTTGCTAATAAGTCAATCTCAATCGCAGAAGGTTCTTGTATGGTAAAAAAGCGGCTGTCTGAAATACAACCACTAGAATCAATAACTTGTAGCATATAATTCCCTCCACTAATATCTTGCAAAAACCCTTGAGTTGTTCTTTGTACGCTATTGTTAGGAAGCGTCCAACTATAAGTATAAGGTCTTGTTCCACCACTCACATTAGCGACAACACTACCATCTTCATTGCCATTGCAAGAAGGCGACTCCATTAAAAGGGTATCAATCACTAATATATCAGGTTCGGTTAGTTCAAAAGAAGTATTTAGCACACAACCTATATTATCTTTTATTTCTAGTTCATACGTACCTGCTGATAAGGTGGTGTAATTACTACTTAACCAAAAATCACTCGTATTAGCATCAATTAAAGTGCTATCTTTCCAAGTATAGGTAAAGCTATTTGCCCCTGGCGCATCAGAGGAAACTTTAAGAAACACCTCTCCATTCTCTAAACCTTTACAAAGAATAGGTTCTACAATTAAAAAATCATCCACCGTAATTCCTTGCGGTGCAATAAGCGTGACAGTGTCAGAAACCGCTCGACACGCATTGGCATCTGTGACGGTTAGGAAATAATTGCCCGCTGGTAAATCTTCCAGATCTCTGTTACCTGTGCCAATATTCCAAGAAAAACTATAAGGGGCTATACCTCCATTGATACTAAGACCAAGTTGTCCATTGTCCACACCTTTACATACGGGATGCTGTAAGGTGCTAAAATTAATATCCATAATTTCAGGAGCATCTAATTCTATGGAATCTATCAATACGCCACAATTATTAGCATCTGTAACAGATAAAGTATAAAAGCCTTCTGGTACAGAAACTAATCGAGTGTTGGTTGTACCCGTACTCCATTCAAAAGCATAGGGCATCGTACCTCCATTAACGAATGGCTCGACTACCCCGTCACTCGCCCCTGCACAGGAAGGATGCGTAATCTGATCAAAAGTAACAACTAGACCAGGTGGTTGAAATAGGGTATCTCTTGAAGTTCGTTCACAACCATTCGCATCTGTCACCGTCAAATCGTAAATAGCTGATTTTAAAGCAAAGGCGGTCTCCGTATTTTGTCGAAAAGGATCATTCCATTCATAACTATAAGGGAAAGTTCCCCCTGTTGCAGTCACCGATAACTGTCCATCATCTCCACCCACACAGGTTGGATCTATACCGCTGACGGAAATATTTAAAACAGGAGTGGTATTAATAGTATCAGCCGCTGTAGTTGTACATCCCTGTGCATCCGTTACAGTAGCAGTATAAACCCCAGGTACTAAGTTTATTGGTTTATTAATATTCGGTAATCCATTTGACCAAGTATAATTATAATCCGTTCCAATAGGTGTACCTCCCGTAACCGACAATTCTATTGACCCGTCTTGAAAACCTGTACAGCTAGGTGCAGAGGTGATAATGTTCAATACTTCCAAAACAGGAGGTTCTCTTACAACAATACTATCTAAAGGACAAGGTTGGGTATTGTCAGAACCTACAATCACATTGTAAACCCCTGCCGAAATATTTAGTAAATCTTCATTGGTAGAAATAATCGAATTAGTCTCGTCTATCCATTGAAAAGTAGGATTAATTAAGCCGCCAACAGATAAATTAATTGCTCCATTTGCCCCACCATTACAACTTACATCCATCACATTATCAATCGATAAATCGGGTCCATTTACAATTTGCTGTGGTACTACTTTATTACAACCATAGGCATCTGTTACCGTAATATTATAAGCACCCATTGGTAAACTTGGAATGGTATAGGTACCCATCGGCGCATTATTCGTAATACCAAAAGAAGGACCGTTCCATAGATAGCCATAAGGGGCTAAACCATCTTGGGGGGCTATTTGAATCGCTCCATTTTGCTGACAAAATCCAGGTTCCTGAATGTCCACTACTTGTATGGTACTTACACTTGGCAGCGTATGGACCACTACAGAATCGGAACTGCTACAACCATTAGCTGAAGTAATAGTAACTGCATAGGTTTGATAAAAATCTTTGGTTCTTGAAAAGACAATTGCATCTTGGTTTTGTGTTCCTATACTCCACTCATAATCGAAAGGTGCAACACCTGCCCCTGTATTCATAGCCGTAATCAATTGTGGACTACTTTGAAAGCAAACTTCCATTGTGTCTACTGCATTAATTGCTGCTACTGGAGAGGTCTCTATCGTAAAAGGAACAGACATTTCATCCGTACAACCCGAAGCAGATACAGCTTGTATATAATAAGTTACATTACCAGCAATTGATACATTGGGGTCAATTAAAGTGTTGGGTGCATACGTATCACTATCATAAAAAAGGATGGTATCAGTTGCATTATTTTCATCTTGTATAATGAGGGTACTTAAATCGAAATCCGTTGCTTGACACACGCTTTGTGGACCAGAAGCATTAGAAATAGCTGGTTGTGCGTTTACATTTACGGTGACAGGTATAATGGAGCTTTGGCAATTTTGCTCTAAAGAATCTTTAATTTCTTGATAGTAATAAATGGTAGTGTCCATTAGCATAGGCGTGATAAAAGTCGCACCAGAATCTATAGGTGTACCACCTGTAGCCGAACTGTACCAAAATATTTTTCCTGCCGTCACATTACTAACTTCTAAGGTGGCAGCATTACCTGCACATACCTCGTTTACCGCAGCAATAGGATTTAGAATAAGTGCATCATCGGCATTTCCACTACAATTTTCATCAATTCCATTACAAGGTAATTCTAAAGCAGTAGGATGAATAGAAGCATCCAAATCATTACAATCTTGTTTATTGGCAACAAAACCTGCTGGCTGCACCAAAAAACAAATAGAAATAGAATCCATTGCATCTCCAAATCCATCTCCATCTTTATCCGCATATAATATATCCGTAGGCTGTACTTGTGAACCATAAAACTCTATGTGGTCTAAACCTATATCCCCTTGTGGTTTTCGACTAGCAGTCGTATTTCCAATAAATCGAAACTGCATGACCTGATTATTATAAGCAGCTAAATCTATGTATACCTTAAACCATTCATCACCCTGATTCCCATTTTGTTGCCATAAGTTAATCCAAGTAGTGCCATCTATCGTTCCTTCTAATTTCAGTTGATTAATATCTACGCCAAATAAATGGTAGTAAAAAGACAAATGACAAATACCTGTATTGGCATTAATATTTATACAATCAGATAATAAAACACCTTCTTTATCTTCGGAACAGGCGAAGGAAGATTCTATGTAAACGTACTGTCCACCGCCACTAATATCATCGGTTGGTCCTGTTTTAGAAGTACCCGTAGGCCCACTATTGACTATCCAATCTACACTATCAGAGGTAATATTTTGCCAAACGCCTCCCAAAGTGGGGCAATCCACACAATTACCATTGACATCACAATTTATTTGATTATTAAAATCTTCTAATAAGGTGACTGCACCAACGTTGCAATCTGTCAGGAAAGAAACTTTGCAGGAATTATAGAGGTGTGAAAAACTACCGCAAGTTTGCCGAATATACACATCGTATTCTGTAATTTCTGTCAAACCAGTTAGCGTGTGGCTTTCTGTACAATTTAAAACCAATACTTGGCTATTGGCAGAACCTGGTCCTGTTCCATTACCGGGTAAAAAACCGACTGGTCCGTATTCTATCACGACATTCCCTTGGCAATTATTATTACTACTCCAGCTAAGATCTACAGAGGTAGGCGAAATATTAGTCGCTTCGACTGTTGTAGGTGCAGCACAACCCAACGGTTCAAAGACTAACTCAAAGTATTCTAGCGTACCTACATTCAGGCTTTTTTGGTCACAAATTCTTAGATTCCAAGTATCGTTGGGATTCGTAGCAGGGCTATCATATAATTCTGAAAAATTCTCTTCTGGCACATACCTACCTACCGAAGCAGAGCTTTTATTAGTGGCATTAATCAAATCTACCGCACAGCCTTCATCTGATAAGACCATTGGTTGAGAACAATTATTCGTTTCAGGTAGCCCCCAATTATCGCCCGTACCCCCTCTTCTATCCACTAAGACGATACTTGGTCCATCGTTAGGCGCAGTCAAAGTCATCTCTACATCTGCCCGCCAATCATGGGCTACGATCATCTTTACTTGGGTTAAGAAAACATCTTGTCCTAAAACAACCCCAGGAGCGGTAAGATTAATCGCCACATCAACGCAATTATTATCAGGAATAGCAATAGCTAAATCGCAATCCCCATTGTTGATTGTTGATTGGGCAACAAGCGTGCAAGTCAGAAGACTTAGGAAGAGTATAATAAGACTACTATTTCTTTTCATAATTGGCTGAATGCTGTGAGGTTGTTTATTGGTTTAGGCTGTTTATTTGTTTATGGGCTGCATCTATAAACAAATAAATATCCTAAACAAATAAACACTTCTATTAAAAAAGTTTTGTGCGAAAAAGATGATGGCAAGCAAAGATAGGTAGCAGTAGGGTTGTTTGTTTGTTTAGGATGTTTATTTGTTTATACGTGATGCCCGTAAACAAATAAACATCCTAAACAAATAAACGAGGCTCAATTGTGGTTGCAGTTACTTATAAATAAATTTATCCTGCCCTAAAATGTAAAAGTATCAAATTATTGATTTACTTAGCGTAGAGAAGAAGTCAGAAGTCAACAAAAAAGAAGTCAGAGGTCAGACCATTTTATTGTCAGAAGTCAGATTTATGACGTGTTCTTAGACGCATTTAGATTTAGATCATCTTATTACATGCTCCACAATACAAATCTAATTTACATCTAAGAACACGTCATAAATCTGACTTCTGACAATAAAATGGTCTGACCTCTGACTTCTTTCCTGTTGACTTCTGACTTCTTCTTAAAAATCTTAAAATATATCTATGCTCTATCATACGCTTACTCAACGAATCTGTTTTATTGTTCTCCTGTGTTCTTTGCTTTTCTCTTGTCAAACAGAAGAAAAAGCAACAGCCGATCTAATTTTAATCAATGGTCAAATAACGACCCTAGATAAAACAAATCCTGCTGCCGAAGCCATCGCTATAACAGGAGATCGTTTATTCAAAATAGGTAATAACCAAGAGATACAAGATTTGGCTGGGGATAACACCAAAACGATAGATTTAAAAGGAAATTTTGTAATGCCCGGTATAATTGAAGGACATGGGCATTTTTCTAGGTTAGGTAGCAGTTTGATGAATTTGAATTTCTTACGATCTAAAAGCTGGCAATCCATTGTTGCAGAAGTAGCAGAAGCTGCCAAAACTGCCGAACCAGGTGAATGGATAACTGGTAGAGGTTGGCATCAGGAAAAATGGACCAGTCCTATCGGCAAACAAGTTTTAGGGTATCCTTACCATGATGAATTAAGCGCTGTTTCGCCTAATAATCCAGTCGTTTTGGGGCATGCGAGTGGGCATTCTGTATTTGCCAATAAAAAAGCGATGGAACTAGCAGGAGTGTCCAAAGAAACACCTAGCCCTAGTGGTGGAGAGATAGTCAGAGATGCTAGTGGGGAAGCTATTGGGGTTTTTGAAGAAACAGCAATGAGTGTTATTTACAATTCGTATGAGGAATATCTAGCGACTTTATCAGAAGAAGAAAAATTAGCCAAATGGTATAAAAGTATAGAGTTAGTAGAAGAAGAATGCTTAAAAAAAGGAATAACTTCCTTCCAAGATGCAGGCTCTACGTTTAAAGAAATAGAACGCTATAAACAATTAGCAGAAGAAGGGAAACTAGACTTACGTTTATGGGCAATGATAGGTAGTAACGAAAAAAATGTAGCAGCAGAATTACCAGATTTCCCTATAATCAATGCAGGTAATTATTTCTTTACTTGCCGAGCTATCAAAGGCTATATGGATGGGGCTTTGGGTTCTTTCGGTGCTTGGTTACTTGATGACTACGAGGAAAAACCTGGTTTCTACGGACAAAATGTAACGCCTATTGAGGATCTTCAACATATAGGCGAGTTAGCAGCCAAACACAATTTACAGTATTGTGTTCATGCTATTGGAGACAGAGGTAATCGAGAAGTATTAAATATTTACGAAGATATTTTTAAGAAATATCCCGAATCTTCTGATTTCCGTTGGCGCATAGAACACGCTCAACATATAGATTTGGCAGATATTCCTCGTTTTAAAGAATTAGGCGTGATTGCGTCTATGCAAGCCATCCATTGTACCTCCGATTCGCCTTTTGTAGTGAAACGGTTGGGAGAGAAAAGAGCGAAGGAAAGTGCTTATCCTTGGCGTACCTTAATGGATGCAGGGGTGATCGTAAGCAATGGCACAGATGCCCCTGTGGAAGATGTCGACCCCATCGAAAATTTTTATGCAACTGTCACTAGGAAACGGGTGGATAATCCAATTCCTTTTTATCCAGAACAAAGTATGACTCGAAAGGAAGCCTTAACTGCTTACACACTAACGAATGCTTATGCAGCCTTTGAAGAAAAAGAAAAGGGTTCTCTGGAAATAGGTAAGCTAGCAGATATTACGGTGCTTTCTAATAATTTGCTGACTTGTAAGGAGGAGGAAATAATGAATACGGAAGTACTTTATACAATTGTGGGGGGCGTGGTAAAATATCAGAATATTAATTGAGAATAGAGAGCAGAGAAGTGAGAAAAGTTCGTACTAAATTTAACGTTATTGAGAATAGAGAGCAGAGAAGTGAGAAAAGAGAAAAATTCATACTAAGTTTAACATTAGTCTATAATT
>ENA-ORXT01004016-ORXT01004016.1-marine-metagenome-genome-assembly--contig:-NODE-4016-length-15592-cov-7.062391_pt1 | contig 15592 bp, 10 predicted proteins | sample MGYA00237868_ERZ511482 | MGnify/ENA metagenome assembly ERZ511482 | reverse complement strand
CGGCGGCGGCGGCGGCTGCACCCTCCTCGTCGGCCGCGTGGACGATGGGGGCGCCGACGCGCTCAAGGCCGCCGCCGAGTCGCTCGGCCGCGCCCTCGGCGACCGGTCGGTGGTCGTCCTCGGCGGGGCGACGGGGGACGGTAAAGTCGCGCTCGTCGTGGCCGCCGCGCCGGGGGTGGCGGCCAAAAAGGGCGGCAAGGGGGGGGGGGGGGGCCACGCGGGCAAGCCCGTGGCAGGGGGGGCCAAAATGGCGGGGGGGGGGGGGGGGGGGGGGCGCCCGGCGCTCGCGCAAGCGGGCGGGCGGGACGTGACACAGCTGGACGCGGCGCTCGAGCGGGCAAAGCAGCTGGTCGAGGAGGCGTTTGCTTGATGTGGGACGGCGGGGTGAGAGCACATTGTACCATGAACCTGCGGCGGCTGGCAGAGAGGGGGGCCGAGCACAGAAAGCAGTGTACGAGGTGCGCGTCTCGTCACCTCGGCCAGTGCCACTCGCCGCAGCGCGTCGGGGGCACCCGCTTCGCCGCTGCCGACGTTGCGTCGTTGGCAGCGCACTGGCGCATTGCTCCCAGATGGGCTGTGTGTGTGGATTCCCTGTGCCGCTTCTGCACGGTTCAGGCCACACGGATACCAAACGTATGACGACCACGCAAACTCGTCGCATCTGGTTGCTCATGTTTTGGAGGTCCCCCTTCTTTTTCCCCCAGCTATTTACCGTCTGGGGGCACTGCACATCCTGCCAATCTTGTCCTGCCGTGCGTGCGCGCGGACCGTTTGCGGACCGTGCCTCGGATCGCAGCGCCCAGAGGCGTGTGGCGTGATCCGTCCCCCGGCAATAAGCACAGCGCCGCGTGCCCCCGCTTCCAGCGCATATTGGTCGCGCCGCCCCCCACCGGCATCCCCCCCCATGCTCGCCTTTGCCCCCGCCACCACCTGGCGCGCCGCCGCTGCCCTGGTGCGTGTCGGCTCCCTCACCCGCCCCGTGCTCGCGTCGTCGCCCCGTGCGCCCCGGCGGGTGGCCGCCGGCCGCGTGCCGCCGCCGCTCCGCGCCATGGCCGACGGGCCGACCGAGACGGGGGTGGCGCCGCCCAAGGACCCGGGTGCGGAAACCATCTGTACGTGCTGTGGAGGGGCGCTGGGCGCTTTTGGCTTTGTTTTTTTTGGTGGCGGCGCTCCCTGGTCGGTGGGGACGAGGGTGGTCGGCATGGGTGGTGGGGCGGTGGGGCGCGCACCGACCGCGTGATACCGTCCGCATCCTGCCTTTCAACTGTTGCGACAGTGTAGCCGTTCTCGTTGCTTGGGTGTGGCTTGCTTCTCTGACGCGTTTTACTCGGCCTGCATCGTTGTCCCCTGCTTTACATGCGGCGCGCCTGGCTGATTGTCCGGGGCAGTCTCAAAAATCATCCGCAAGGAGATCCCGGCCGACATTGTGCACGAGGACGACCAGTGCCTGGCCTTTAACGACGTCAACCCGCAGGCACCCGTCCACATCCTTGTGAGTACGTGCGGCAGGCGCCCGTTCCGCCTTGTGCTCCTGGCTGTGGCAGCGTGGAGGGATTGCCCGTCCCACATGGTGCTGCGCCCCCCCGCCTTGACGTGGTGGTCATTTGCGTCTGGGCGGTGAGGGCGGGCACCAGGTCATGGCTGTGGCACTAACGGCCGGCGCACCGCATTCTCCCCGCTGTTGGTTTTGTGCTTGTGATTGCCCAGTCCCCAAAAAGCCCATTTCCCAGCTGTCCCTGGCCACCTCTGAGGACTCTGCGCTCCTGGGCCACCTCATGTCGACGGCGTCGGCCGTTGCCAAGGCCGCCGGCATTGCCGACGGCGGCTTCCGCGTGGTCGTCAATGACGGCAAGGACGGGTGCCAGAGCGTGTACCACCTGCACCTGCACGTGCTCGGCGGGCGCACGATGGGGTGGCCCCCGGGTTAAGCGTCGAGTCCAAGACGATTCAGCGGGCTGGTGTGGTGCCCCGCAGGTACGGCGGGTGTGGGGCACGAGGGCTCGTACGTACACACCTGCTGCCTGTGAGTGCGTCAGGGTGATGAAGCGAGGGTGCTTGGCCGCGCTCTTCATGCCGATGAGAGTAGTGGTTGATTGCTTGTTTTCTTGTCCGTGCGCTCCGCGTTTGACCGCGTCTAGCGCCGCACTTCCGAGCGTCTATGGCACACCACGAACTACGCGACAGACTGCGCCAATCACATAAGGAGGGAACAGAGCGGCTCTCGTCTAGCCCACGAGCCGCACATAAAGTGGAAGACTGCGTCACAGCGGCCCGAAAAAGAGAACCAGAAAAAATAGACGGCGCTGGTATGTACATAGCGCGCCACATGCAAAGGGACAAAGCCAACAACCACAACAAAACAGAGTCCAGAGCTGCATCGATGTCGCTGCATGGTGACCCGGTCCGCGCTTCGCCCAAAGTGAGCACCCAATGCTTGGCCGCTCCGCGCCGCCGTGGACGCACCCGCCAAGGCACAAGCAATTGGGGACAAACACTGCGCGCCGGCCACAATGCCAAACCGCACGCGCATCAGTACAATCTAGGTGGTCTAGGTGGTCGAGTTGGTCGCTGGCACCGCCGATGAGGAGGAGGCCTCCCTCGCTGGCGACGCGGCCAAACCAGAGGGCAGCGACGGGCTGACCCGCTCGACAGAACGCGGGAACGATGACGTCAGGCCCTCCGGTGGTGGAGATGGCGACGCAGACGCAGGGCGGGAGGAGGTGGCGGAACGCGCGCCAGGGGCCCTCGACGCAGGGGCACCGCCGTAAGGCTTGTCCGCTACGCCGCTGTCGACCTCCCTGTCCCCAGGCTGGGGCAGCAGCGCCGGCGCCGTCGATGTGCCAGAGGGTGTCCCCAGTTGGGGCTGCAGCTGGAACGGTTGCGACGTCGTCGCCGGAGCGGCCGGTGCCACGTACCCAGGCGGCGTCGTCGGCCTCGGCAGCTCTCCAGGGGCAGGGGAGCTCACCGTGTCGGGCGTCGGCCCGGCGCTCATCCCGCCGGGCCACATGGGTGGCATGAACCCGCCATAGCCGCCATAGTAGTAGAGCATCCCCGCCTGCTGCTGCGCGAGGTAGGCCTGCTGCTGCTGCTGTTGTTGCTCACGGGCAGCGTGCGCTTGCTGCTGCTGCGCGTGCGGGAGGGCCGGGCTTGGTGGCTGGTGAGCAGACAGCGGCACCGGCATCGCGGGTGAGCCGTACGGCACGGGCGGGTGTCCGTACGGTGGCCGCTGTGGTGGCGCCGCCGAGCTGGGGCCACTCGGTGGGTTGCCGCCACCGCCATCCCCGTACGTCCCAGGCTGCCCCCCACCGTACATGCCCAGCGACAAGTCCCCGTACGGCAAGGCTTCGGTGTTGAAGTTGAAGGGACCGCCCCCGAGCGGAGCGCCCATGGGAGACGGCGAGGAGAGGGCCATTGGCGGGGGCACCATCTGCAGCGCGCCTCCGGGGGCAAGGTATGGTGAGCCATACACTTGGCGGGCCGGCCCGCCCAGCATGTCGCCGCTCGAGTCCCCGCCCAAACCCCCGCTGCTCCCGGGTGGGCGACCAAGCTCCCGGTCTCCGCTGCGGTCAAAGTCTGCAAATCGCGCGTCCCCCCCGATGGAGAGATTCCTCATGTAGCCGGCCGCCGTAGCGTCGTAGGACGTGGATGCGCCACGGCCTTCGCCCATCCCACCCCCAGCGTCCAAGGCATCGGAGCTATCCCCTATCCCGCCTGAACCGCTGGGAGCCCCGCCGTCGCCCCTGGACGTCAGGCGCTCCACAACAAGCGTGCGGGCCATTTCGACGCACGACGCCATGCCGGAAATCGTCACGGGCCGCGTCACGCACCCAATGTCCACCTCTACATCCTTGGCAATGGTGATTCGCGCGCCCGAGCGCGACTGCAGGTCGTGGATGATTTCCCCGGTCCGCCCCGTGATGACGCCCAGCTGTTCACGTGGGACGTGGAGCGTCACCGACGTTGCTGCGTTGAGGTACGAGAAGCTCGGCATGGGCGACCCCGGCATGCCGCCCATGCCCATGTACATATTGCTTCCAGACGGGCCGCCGGGCGGATAGGTCGGGAAGCGGGGCGGTGGCATCAGCTGCGGCACCTGGTCCAACCGAGGCGACTGCATCATGGGGAGAACGGGTGGCGTGTTTGGCACCAACGACCCGAGGGGCGAGACAGACACCGTCCCTCCTGGCCGACCACTGGCACACGCCCGCACAACATCCATGATGATGGCCCGAGCCGCTTCGACCGCCTGCGGCGTGCCCGTTATGAAGATGGGCCGGTCCATCGTCCGCGACGCCGCATCGCGGCTCGGCAGCACCCGAATGCCAGCGCCGGATCGGGCTTGGAGCTCGCGGATGGTGTCCCCCCCGCGACCAATTAGCATACCGACACAGTTGGCGGGGACGTATATGGTTTTCATGTCCGACGATCCGGCCCCGGCCGATGTCCTAGCCGGCGCCGCGGGTGGGTAGAACACTGGCCGCCCATTCTGTTCAGAACAAGAACGGCAAGCATCCAGGAGAATCGCACGCACCAAGCGTTTAGCAGTAAGGGAAGACGACCAGCGTTGAGCGACGGATACAACGTGAGCACAACGCGCGCGGACGCAGGGCACGAGACACATGGAGACAAAAAAAGACACATGTCAGTAACTGAAGCACACTTAGATCCCAAAATACATACAAGCGCAACGGGGACATCGCCCAGTCAACAACCTCGAAAATCTCCACCTCACGCGCACACTTGACAAGCACAGCCAAAGGACGTACCTGTCCAGAGAGGGCAGGCGGATACGAGGGCAGCGACGGTTGTCGTGGCTTGCGAATCACGTCCTCGATCAGCGACGCCGCGTGGTCGGTCTCTGCCACCCCCCCAACAATGGTCACCAGCTTCTCCGCCGCCGAGTTGACCCGCTCATTGTGGATGACAATGGTCGCCCCCGACTGCTCCTGCAGTCGCCGCACCACCTGCCCGCGGGCGCCAATGATCGAGCCGACGCGGTCGCCCGGCACCCACAACTCGCGGCTGTTGGCCGTCCCCGGGAGCATCACGTTGGGGATGCCCGCCGCAGACGTTGGCTTATTATGCAACACGCCCGTCACCTTTTCGCCAATAAGCATGCGCGCCGCCGCGCACGCGCGCGCGTCGCCGAGGATGTTAAACACCCGCGTCGGCGTCGCGGGGTCCACGTCCCCGCGGTCGACCTCAATGTGGGCGCCCGAGCGCGCCATCATCTCCTTGATGGTCTCCCCGCCCTTGCCAATGACAAAGCCAACGGCCTCCCGCGGGACCAACACCCGGTCTTGGGCAGACGCAAAGGGGGGACCCCCGCCCGCCACTGGCGGTGCGGCCAGTGGGGGAGGAGGGGCGACCGCCGGCGCCCCGGGCGCAACCGCGATCGCCTCCCCAACGGGGTCGGTCGTCCCGGGGCTGCCGGGGACGGCTGCGTCCGAGCCGCCAACGGCGGGTGCGCTTTTGAGGTCTGCCGCCGGCAAGCCGGGGGCGGCGGGGAGACCCACTTCGCCGGCTGCAGCGACGGTCGACCCCGACGCCGTCACGCCGAGGTCGTCGGACCGGGAGTGCCCCTCCAGGGACCCTGACCCGCCCGGGGGAGCCAAGGGTGGGGGACCCCCCGCGGGCGCGCCGCCGACGCCCGACGGGGGCGCCTCAAACGAGGCCATCGCAGAATGTGGGGGAGGGGCAAGGACGTTGAGGGGCATGCTCCACCCGCCCCCCGCCGACGCTGTCGCCCCAGGCGCCGACGCGTCGCACGCAACGAGAACAATTTCTCAGCACGAGGTCCCGTCGGAAGAGCGCCACCGCGGCCAGGGGAGGCCGCCCGCTGCGTACGTGCAGACGGGCCCGGCCACCACCATAGGGGAGAGCGACCAAGGGCAAAAGGCGGCGACCGCCGCGGGCGTCGCGTCGGCTCCCCGTCTCAGCGCCAAGCACTTGCAGCCGTCCTTGCTGCACGGCGTTGTTCGCGCCAAACCCGAGACGAAACGGCAGACCGTCGAGAGGAGACGCGTGCAAGGACGCCGAGCAGAACTTGCCGTCCGAGACGGAAGCGGTGGCGACAGACACGGTGGCACGCAGTTCCGCACACGCAGCGGCCAAGATTCACGCGGAGCGCGCAGCAGCAAAATGCAAGGCGCGGGGCGGGGACGACGTGCGGCGACGAAATAAAAAAGAGCCGGAGGTAAACACGGACACTTCAACGCACGACGTGGTTGACGCTTCCCCTCCCCACCCCCCCACCCCCCCACCTCTGCCTCAGCGGCAAGCCCACCTACACGGTACAGAGTACCAGCGCCGGTTGCGGCTCGCGGCCGACGATGCCGAATCACCCAGTCACCAGGTGCGGGACAGCGCGCCCCCGCCGCCGTCGCTCGCACAGCAAATGGATAGGGGGGGGGGGTGCCCGCACCGGCACGCGCACCACACCCTTGGCGGCGGGAAGCGCGCGCGCTCCGACGCCGAGCCGGAGGTAGTGCGCGGCTACCGCCCAGCGCCAGGAACCAAGCAGAAGCAGGCAAGCGCTGGTATGCGAAGTCAAAACGGACAGCCGCGCGCGCGTGCCGGCCGCACCCCCGTGCGCCCCGCCCTCGGGCGACTGTGGCGCGCTCGCGCGTACCCGCCCGCGCAGACCGACGTGGGCGGAGTAAAGGCCGACGCGGACGGCCAACCCCTGCTGTGCGCCGCCGCTTCCCGCCCACACGCCGCCGGCCGCGGCGGATGCCTCGGCGCACGCCGCGTGGCACGTTTGGCTGGCCGGGAGTACGCCCACCGCCCCGCGCGCGCACCCAGCGGGAACACCAGTCCACCAGCTCTCGTGTGTGCGGGTGGCGGGGGGGGGGGGTGTGCGCCGCAATGCGCCACCGTGGCAGCACCTTCCGCGGCGCGGGCAAAGTGAACAGACGGTGCAGCACACGCAGGCAGGAGAATAGCCCCCCCCCCTGGGAAGCGCGCACAATGCGGTAGCGCACAGGGTGCTGGGAGGAGCCCCACCCGCAGCACCACCCCCCCTCAACAGCCGGACCTCCAGCGCCCGCCGCCCAGCCGCTGTGGCACCGCGCGGTGCCACCAAAAAAGACCCGCCCTCGTGGGGCGCCAAGAGGCCGCGGCCAACCGACGCAGGCGGTCCGTTGCGGCGGAGTCGGCGGTGGGTGCGCGACGGCCGCGCACCGCACGAGAGTCACCCGCCCGCGCGTGGCCGGTGAAGGCCCGATTTGCGCAGATGTTGGCGGGGAGAGCGGCCGCAGACGAGCGAACAGGCGTGTGGGCGGGGGGCTGAAGAACCGAGCACGTGATCGAGGTTAGCGCTCGCGTGCAAGAACTGGAACAGGTGGTCAGGTGCCCGCCTGGGGAGCGTCCAGCCCGCGCGGAACTGGCACAGGCGCGTGTCAACCCCCCCTCGGAAGCGGCCTCAGAAGCCGGTCGCGTTGTGGCTGCCTGGCCAGTGACCGAGCAGCCAGGCCGCGGAAGTCGCCAGGCCCTGCTCCAGAGACAGAGTGGCTGTGAGAGCTGACCACCGGACACCGACCGCCCAAGGGCCGTCCATTTGCCTTGTTTGGCGACGCGATCGCAGCAAGGAAGATGCAAGTCATATTGGACCAATCAATGACGTGCACGTGCTGATCACCTCTCTTTGCTAGGCTCTGCATGGCGCCCAGCAGGTGGCGTGCCATCACTTGTCCAAAAAAAGGAGCACACTTCTTCTGTTGGGCCGGAATTACATGAGCCTGAACTTCAATAAAATACTACAGAGCCGCAATAATTTCCACTGAGCTCGCCTGCGTGCTGCGCCACTCGATTGTACGCCACCGTCGTGCCCACCTCTTCCAACACGCCAAGGCGACGGCAGCAGCTGCAGCAAGACGCGCCATGGACTGGCAATGGACAAGAGCGGCATGGCGCACGGGGTGAGGCCCTGTGTGGGTATCAATGCTACCGCACGCGGCCTCCGCTCTTCATCCGTGCGGCCCTGCACCGACTCGCTCTGCCAACCACATTTTTTCTCTTGTGCCGGCGCCAGGGCATGTGTGGCGCGCTGAGACGCTGTGCGGGTTTGAGCGTACAGCCGACAAACGCCTGCGGGTGTGGCGACGGCGGCACACGTCCCCGAGCGCCCAGCTGGAGCGGGCTTCCTGATTCCTGCTCACCCTGCTCTGCACGTGCTCGTGAGGCTTACGGGCCGTGTCGTGGCGTTTGACGGAATGGATTGGGCGGTGGTGGTGGCGAGGATGCTGGCCCACTGGTCGCGTTCTCCCTCGCTGCTAGTGGTGGCGCCGGCGGCGGCGCCGACAGGAGCGACGGACCCCAGGTCAGCGACGCGCATCGCTGCTGAGGGGGCCTGCACCTTCCGTCGCCGGTGGCGGCCGCCACGTTGACGGCTGCCGGCGTGTGTGTGGGTGTGGGTGGGGCGACGGGGCGCTCACAGGCCGCGGCGGTTGTGGTGGTGACGGTGGTGAGCGGACTTGGCGGCACACCGCGGCCCCTTGCCACGCTCGCCCGCTCGCCACCTCCGTCGTGGTCGCCTGCGTGCGCGCTTTCTACCCGCGCCGGGTGTCTCCCATGGATGCTCGTCGCCGGGCTTTGCGGGGGTTAGGTTATGTCCGCAGCTGGGATGCCCGCACCGTCAACCCTGAGCGGTGGTCCTGGTGCGGCCAGATGGGGACCGCGGACATGTCGGCGTGGGTACCGACCGCTGGTGGAGCGGCAGCCGCGACGACCAGCATGGCAGGGCGAAGGCGGCTCTCTCGACGTGCCGAACGCGCTGATGGCAATCTGCGGGCCCGCCGCCCATGGTACCGGTCGCTGGGCGCGGCGCCCGCCGCTGTGGCCCTTCTGCTGTTGCTGCTCTGTGGGGCCTGCCCCTTGCCCGTGCGTGGGGCGGAGCGGGTGACGCTCAACTCGCAGACGCCCGGGGATACCCGGGGCGCTCAGCCAGAAATCTACCCTTTCCCCCGGGACCTGCGCGTGACCGGCGGGCAGGCCGTCTACACGTTTTCGGTGCCCGCCGGCGAGGAGCTGGACGTGCACATCACGACGTGCCACAAGGAGGGCTTTGACACCGTCCTGGCGCTGCTCTCAGAGGACCCCTTTTCAACGACGGAGGGGTCAACGCTTAACTTTAACGACAATGATCGGTCGTGTGAGGTCGCTGCCCGCTCCTCCATGGACTACCGGGCGACGGCCGGCACGTACTGGGTGGTGGTGTCGGGCGTCAAGGCGGCGGAGGGGGAATTTGTGATTACGTTGCGGAGTGGCGCCCCGACGCCGACGCCCCTGCCGTGGGGCCTCGACCGGATTGACCAGCGGCGACTGCCGCTCGACGGCAGCTACGCCCTTGATGGCGACAGCGGCAAGGGCGTGTGGGTGTACGTGCTTGACTCGGGGATTCGCAAGGACCATGTGGAGTTTGGGGACCGCGCCTACTACGGTTATGACTTTGTCAACACCAAGAAGGAGGCGGAGGACTGTAACGGCCACGGCACGCATGTGTCTGCCATCGTTGGGGGCAAACACATGGGCGTAGCGCCGGGCGTCAACATCGTGGCCGTCCGTGTGTTGGACTGCGCCAATGAGGGCGACACTTCCAACGTGCTCCGTGCGCTCGAGTGGGTGCTCCTGGACGTGCAGCGGCAGGCGCGCATTCCGGCGGTGGTCGTCATGTCATTGATGTCGACCAAGTCGGCGGCAATCAACGCAGCGGTCGAGCAGGTCGTCGAGTTCGGCATCCCGGTCGTTGTGGCTGCCGGCAATGAGCGTGCCAACTCGTGCGACTACTCGCCAGCGTCGGCCAAGGGCGCCCTGACCGTGGGAGCGACGCTCAAGACGGACTCACGGACGGCCAATACCAACGTCGGGGAGTGCACGCACGTATACGCGCCCGGCGGGAGCATCCAGTCGGCGTGGCACACGGGTCGCCACGCGGCGCACTCCTTGAGCGGCACCTCCCAAGCGGCACCACATGTGGCGGGCATTGTCGGGATGCTGCTCAGCCTCAATGAGCGTCTGCTGCCAGACGACCTGGGGGAGATTGTCATGACCATCTCCACACAGGGCGTCGTCACGGGGTTGCCGCCGAACTCGCCGACCAACCGCCTCGCGTATGTGCGGGCCCTCCCACCGGTACCGACGGAAAATCCGAAAGCCAACGAGATTTTCATCTACTTTGTGCTGCAGCTGGCCAACGCGCAGACGTGCGAAGACGTGGATGTGGTGGAGAAGTCGCGCGTGGCGCTGGCTGGTTTGGTCGACGCCAGTCTGGACAGCATCAAGGCGACGTGCGAGCAGAACCGGGTGGCCGTGGACCGCGGCACCCGGGTAACCTATCGGATGACAACGGTAGAGCGGTTGGCGAGTGGGACGTTCACCAAGCTCGACACCGCCCTTGTCGACGACTTGTCCGTCACGCAGGACGCGCTCGGCACGCGTGTTGAGGTCGTGGAACTCCCCTGGGTCGTCGACAGTCGCGGCTACGTCTACTGGGCGGCGCCCAACTTTGAGGCCACGCCGGACGGCAACACCTTATCGGCCGGCGTGATTGCGGCGATCATTGTGTGCGCCATCGTCCTGACGGTCATTGTCGCTGGCCTGGGCCTGGTGTGGTACCGGCGGCACAATAAGCTCGACGAAGTCGAGTCGATGGTCGGCTCCCTAGACGAGGACCCAGAGCCGGCCGAGTTTGATGACTATGCCGCCGGCGGTGCTGGCGGCGGCGGGGGCAACATGATGATGCGCTCCTTCCGCAACGTTGTGTCGGCGCTTAGTCGCTCGAGCACGCGCGGACCCGGTGGCCGCGGTGGGGGGCTCGGCAACAGCTCATTTATTGGCGGGCGCGGTCCGGGGGGGCTCGGCAACAGCTCCTTTATCGGTGGACGTGGCGGTGGCGGTGGCGGTGGCGGCGGTGGCGGTGGCGGCGCCAGCGCCGCCAACACGGACATGGTCCGCGTCCAATCGTTCGGTGGCGAGGCATTCGCCGCTGCAATTGGCATGGGCGCCCGCGACTCGTCGACGAGCTCCAGCAACATCCACCGCAACTCGTCGGCGCGGGACGTGGCGTCTGCCAGTGGCAAGTTTTCCTCCTTCCGCGGGTGGGGCTCCCAAACGAGCCGCTCCTTTATCCGCCGCGGCGGGGCGGGGGGCGCGGGCGACGCCGCGGCGGGCAGTGGGGAGAGCCCGGCCGCTGCACCGGCCGCAAGCACCCCCACGGACGCTCGCCGCGGTGGTAGCGGCAGTGGCAGCGGCGGCGGCGGGGTTGGTGGGCAGAGCGGGCCGTCGCCAGTCCATACGCACTCCGTTGGCGGCGAGGTGTTTGCGACCATGACCAGCGGGGTTTTAAACTCGATGGGGGGGCCAGGGTCTGGATCGGGCGCACGCGCGGGCGGCGCGCGCTCGCTGACGACGACAACGGGGGCACCCAGCGCGCAGACGGCCGGCTCGTCGTCGGACCCAACCGGTGGCGACGGCCGGGGTGGTGGGCGGGGACGGGGGGCCCCGCCTGCCGGCGACGCCCGTGGCGGCGGCGGAGGCGGTGGTGCTGGTGGTGGCATGGGTCGGGTGGTCCTCCCGGCGCCACCACCCAAGGTGGCGGCAGCCGCCCCCCAGCCGGTGGTGTCAACCCGCGCGGCGGGCGCGTCGCTCTTTGGGGCCCCCTCGATGAGCTCGGTCGGCGCGGCCGTCCCTACCGACAGCGGGATGTCCAGCTTTGGCGCGGCGCCGAGCGTCGATGGGATGCCCACGCGCAGCGTGAATGGGGAAGCGTTGCTCAACCCGATGAACATCTCAAGTGGCGACTTCCAAGCCATGCTCCAGTCGGGGCCAGTGGCATCGGGCGCGTCGGGCGGCGGCGGCGGCGGCGGCCTGGGCGCCCCATCGGCGGTGACTCGCCAAGTGCGGCAAGGTGGTGGTGGTGGTGGCGGTGCTGGCAACGGGAGTGGGAATGGAGATGACCGCCGTGGCGGCGGCACTGCCCGTAGTGGTGGCGGCGGCGGCGGTGGCGGCGGCAGCCGCAGCGGCCGCGGCGCCCCTGCGGGCAGCGCCGACAATGAGGACGCGGATGGGTACGAGCGGCTGCAACGGGAGCTGGAGGCTATTAGGAGAGCCAACGGCACGTGAGCGTGATGTGACCCGGGCTGTGACTGCCATGGCAATGACGTCACGGGAACGTGCTGCTGCTCTTGACGCTGACTTGATGGTGCGTTTTGCGTGAGCGTGCGCTTTCGTAGGACCACTACTTAATCCATTTCGTTCTTTGGCCTCTCTGGAACCCCTCGTCGGCTTCAGACATATTCCGCTGCACCGACGGCGTAGACGTTCTCATAGCCAAACACGGGAAAGACGAAAAAGTGCGCATGTGAGAAAAAGAAGCGCTCGTGTGATACGAAATGGTGTTGTCAGACTGACCGACCAGCGCGTGCCCTGCCATATTTTCAATGTTTCACCATTGGACTTGTGTGTACTTTCAACCATTCAACCGTGTCCATGTTTCGCAGTGTCTGCCGTCTCGATTGGAAGCTGATCCAACGCACTGCGCCCAATGTCTGGAGGGCGACCTCGCCGCGTGCCAGCCACGTCTGAAGATCAGCGGCGCCCGACACACGCGTTCTGGCCGCTCAAAACGCCCCCGCGTCGACCCTGTCTCCGTTCGTGCGGCAAGGGGCATCATGCCGTAGTCAGGATGATGATCCTGACCCGGCCCCGCCCGTGCCTTCTTAAGCGGTGTGTGACCACACAGTGCGTCGATCGAGCCCATTGGTGGTTGGTCCACGGCTCGTCTGACGGGGGCAGAGCGCGGCCGCCCGCCGACGGGCGGCGCCCGTCGGCCGCCCCCGCCGCTGGCGCCGCCCCCATCACTGTCCGCCGCCCCCGACGGCTGTCGGTGGCCGCGACCTCGACGCGTGCGCGGTTGGCCAGTGCTCAGGCGGACGGTGGCGGGCGGCGGATGGTGCGCGTTGGGCTTGAGGGTCCGTGGTCTTCGAGTGTATGTGGGGCGGCTGATTGTCGTGGCTGGTGGTGGGAGCAGCCGGCGGAGTGGAGGTGAAAGAGGAAGCATCGGTACAGGGGGGCAGCGATGGGGAACGGGGGAAGTGGGGAGATGAACATTTGTGACAGCGTGTCGGTCACAGTGTTATCGACAGAAAGGCTGTGATGACTGCAGTCGTAGCCGTCTTTTAACTAGCTGTGGGGGGCACGGAGGCAGAGGAGACTGAAGACAGCTGCTCCAAGCAGTGGGAATGGACGTCCTCTAACAGTGTTTAAGATCCAGTGTACTCAGCAGATCGAGACCGACACTGTTCAATTCGGTGGATCATGAGTTTTCTCTGACACTGTTCAATCCAGTGGGTTCCGACCCAGCGCTTCTCTTGCTGCCTATATCAGTTTTGCCTCTTCTCTCGCCAGAAAACACAACATCAAATACCTTCTAAAGCACCCTTTGCCCATTTTGTTCAACGTTTGTGGGAGACGGCATGATCTTGTCACCTCTGCGTTACCCGTTTCCATGCGGTCTAAGAAGAAGGAGCGTATGGCACGTCGGCCGAAAACTCGACCAAAACATCACTTTTTCAGAGAGAATTGTTTCTGGTTCTTTGAAGGTTCCTGGGAACGGAAACATAGGTCGCAAAGTGTATAAACGCCTCCTTCCCACATTTTTGCCCCTCCAACTTCACAGCGGCCGGAAGTGCCGCTACCTCCCCATGACGCCCTGTCTGCCTGCTGGCCAACTCTCTGTGCGCGTTGTCTGTTATACATCCCATGAACGCAAAAGAGGCTCAAAAGCCAGACCAGCACGGTACATAGCATACCCACGGCGCGAAATGTCCTTTCAGCCAACCCAGCCCCCCCAATAGCTTGCGAATGAGTCGCCAGTGGAAGCTGCCTACAGCCAAAAGACTTAAGGCCTTCCCTGATAGTCTTTTTGTATCCCTGTGCACACGAATCTGTGCCCCACGACGCGATATGCGGGGGTCCTTCACCGACATAGCTCATCTACGCCGGCCTCTTCCGCCGCCGGCTGCTTCCACCAGTAGCCACCACAATCAGCCGCCCCTCGCTCGTCCGAAGGCCATGAACCTCCCAGCCCAGCACCCGCCACCTGCCGCCCATCACTGTCAGCCTGCGCTCCTGTCGCTCGCTCACGTGTAGGGGTCGCCGCCACAGACCGCCGGCGGGGGCGGCAGCTGGCGGTGGGCGCGGCACCAGCGGCGGGAGCCGCAGCAAGCCGCGAGAGAGGCAGTCAGGGGCGAGGGCGGCGGCAATAGCAAAAGCCTCGACCAGGGGCGGGGGCGGTGCCAGCGTCGTGGGCATCGCCAGTGGCGGGAGCGGCGACCGCAGGGTAGGTTGCGACCAGCGACGGTGGCGGCGGCCACGGGCGCGGGCGGCGGCAAGCGGCAAAGGAGCCAGCCAGCGGCGGGGGCTACGCCAGCGGCAGAAACCACGGCCAGGGGCGGGGGCGTTGCCAGCGGCGAGGGCGGGGGCGGCGGCCAGGGGCGGGGGCGGCGGCCAGGGGCAGTAGCAGCGTCTGTAGGCGGGGAAGCGCTGGATTACAGCACCTGCGGGCTCTGTCGGCTCCCCACCTTACCGGTCCATCTGAATGAGAACGGCCGGACCAAGGTTGCCCGAGCGGCCGATCAAATGCCGACGACGGGGTCACCGCTCCAAAAAAAGTAAGAAACAGGTATAGTGAGTAAGTATGGAACATTTTTGTGAGTAACGGAGCCGTAATACTCGCTGCCAAACGAAATTCATTACCTGGTCCTCAGAAGCAATTAAGGTGGAACTCTGTGAGGCGCACTTTACTTTCGCACCTCTGGTCGACTTCTTAGGAACACATGGTGCAGCGAAGCCTTGAGGAGACGCACATGCCCACCGGCTCGGAAGACGACGGCGGCAGTGATATTGAGGACGACAGCTCTGAAGGGGGGTGGACAGCCTAGGCCAAGAAACGTCAATAGCAATGTATGTTTATTCATGCTGTCCTGCTCGTTCCAGGCACCCATCTTGTCTTGATCGCCGAGGCCGACTAAAGCGCGCGGGTGGGGCGGCGACGAGCCGCCGCCGCCGACGCCGCCGCCCTGAGGGAGGGGTGGTGGTGGCGGCGTTGAGCATGGCGGCGGCGACAACAAAGGGGGCGGCGAGGTCGCCAACAACCTCAGTCGCGCGGCCGCCCAGTCCCGCCTGGACACAACCCCCGGCGGCGGCAATGCCGTTGATGACGCGAAAACCTGTGGAGTGAGCGCGCGCGGAGGGGTGAGGAACGGGAAGAGGCAGTGGCAAGAGAGTAGATACAGCGAGACAGGGGTAGAGAGCCACGATGAGATCGAGCAGCAACAGCAAGTTAGTGATCAGGAGTCACACATGCAGCATACCTGCGCTGAGACGGCGGCGATGGAAATTATGGTGGTGGAGGGCAGCGTTAACGATTGGGCCGGACAGTCAGCGACGAGGATGCGGCAGGGGGGTGCTGTGGAAGGTAGGAGGGGGGGAACAGTGTAGCGGTGGGTGGGGCTAGCAAAGTCGACAGGGAGGGAGACGGGGGCGCATACGATGGTGGGAAGGAAGGGGGTGGTTGTTACGATGGTAGGGAGGG
>ENA-ORXT01004014-ORXT01004014.1-marine-metagenome-genome-assembly--contig:-NODE-4014-length-15594-cov-3.647741_pt1 | contig 15594 bp, 14 predicted proteins | sample MGYA00237868_ERZ511482 | MGnify/ENA metagenome assembly ERZ511482 | reverse complement strand
CCCCGAGCGAACATCGACCGACCGCAGGGAGCGGAGATGGTAGCCGAGGGGCATTCGTGCATTTGGTGATACACACAATAGTGATTCATGAAGACCCCCATAAATAACCGATTGGATAAGCGCTGCGACAACGTAAATAAGAATCCACGAGCAGAATAAGCAAAATGCTATCCTGAAATAGGTCTTGGTAATGCTAACAAGTCGGGCCATGAGATGAAGGGGTGATAGGACTTACAACAAAGCCAAAAATACTCGTTTTCCGCCAATAACCAAGGCGCCGTTCCCGAACCAAATCCCTCCTTCGCGCGTCTTCCTACCACCGAATGAACGAAGCAAAAACCTCCCCTACCCTGCCAACTAGTTTCTTTCAGACTGCCCACCGCCGCGAGGCACTTGACGTGCCGATTTCGGAAGACCGGCTCCACATCCGTCGTTATGGAAGTGGCGGGGCCGTCATGTTATCCGTCCACGGTTTCGGCCGCAACGGCCGGAGGATGGAGCGGCTGGCGCTGGCCCTGGGCCAGCAGTTCACCACCTTCGCGCCAGATTTACCCTACCACGGAAAATCAGAGTGGGTAGAAGAATCCTACACTCCGGCTGGTCTTGCTGCGGTCTTTAACGCATTGCTCAAAGATTATCAAGACCGCCCCGTCTTCTTACTTGGTCACAGCCTGGGCGGGCGCATTTTGAGCGCAACCCTCCCGTTACTTGATCATCCGGACGTGCGGGATCTGGCGCTCGTAGCGCCGGACGGTGCCGGCGGGCGCTACACCAACTGGATTGATACTTTGCCTACCTCATTAATCAGGCCGTTGGCTAAGTTCTCTGAGCGGCCGCGCTATTTATTGAAGCTGAGCAATTGGCTTCGCCGCCGGGGCGTCATCAACCATTACTCCGCCGAATACCTGAACCATAACCTGAAGGACGGCACCTTCCGCCGCCGGATGGCGGGCAGCCTGCGCAGCGTACTAAAGTTTCCGCCACAGCCGGAACGGCTGGAGCAAACGCTCGGTAAGCGTGGCATTTCCGCCACCGTTTTTGCGGGCGACCGAGACCCCCTTTTGCACCACGAAAGGCTGGCGGCTGTCTACGGTCCGTTGCCCTCCGTAAACGTCGTTCCTTACACGGGCAGCCACTGGTTGCCGGAGCAATTGCTCTATGACTACTACCTTAGCATGGTATAACAATTATTAAGGCTACTACCCATTTCGCTGTGAACAAGCTTTCTTACTCCAACGTCGGAACTTTACTGGACCGAACAACCCGCCTGTTGAAGGCCCATTTTCAACGTGCTTTCAAGGAAGCGGAGATTGATTTGACGCCCGAACAGTGGGTGCTGCTTGATCACCTTTATGCCTCCGGTGCCTCTTCCCAGACAGAACTGGCGAACGGTACTTTCAAGGACGCGCCAACCGTCTCTCGCATCGTAGACAAGCTGGCCAAGAAAGGCTTTGCCGCCCGCACCCGGTTCCCCAACGACCGGCGGCGCTACCAGGTCGCGCTCACCCAGGAGGGAGAGAATGTCCATGAAATGCTAATGCCCCCCATTCAGGCACTGCGCGAGCAAACGTGGGAAGGATTGACGGAAGATGATTACGCTGAGTTCACCCGCTTATTAGAGGGAATCAGGGATAATTTTCCGGAATAGGCGGCGCGGACGCAGGTGCAAGGAGGGGATAAGCCGTCGGCCCGCCCCCCGAGGAACGAGGGTCGGTCCGCCGGCTGGGTCCAAAGCCACCCGGAAGACCTGTTCAAAGACAAGGCCCAATACGCCGACCGATTTTACCAACACCACTCCCTTTACCTTCTCTACCAGCCGGCGGACGGCCTCCGCTATCGCTGCGAGCCGGCCGACGGCTTTCCGCCAACTGCGTCATATATTTGCCGTCATGCTTCTCCGCCAATTCACCATTACCGACCTCAACGGCCCGCACAACGGCCAGATCCTTGATCTGCGCGTTAAAGACGGTCTGATTACAGAAATGGCAGAAAGCTTGACGGTTTCCCAAAAAGAAACCGTCATTGAAGGCAAAGGTGCCCACATTTCGCCGGGCTTCGTTGATGTTGGGGCTTACCTGGGTGACCCCGGCCACGAGGAGCGGGAAGACATCGCCAGCCTGCGGGCAGCAGCCATCGCCGGAGGCTACGTGACCGTAGCCACCCTGCCCAATACCCAGCCTGTACGGCAGTCCGTTGCCGACGTCGCCTACCTCCTGCAGCAAAACGGGGGGCACCCCGTAGACCTCCTCCCTCTTACGGCCCTGAGCCATAATCTGGCGGGGAAGGACCTGACCGAGATGCTGGAGCTTACCAGCGCCGGCGCTACCGTTTTTACCGACGGCCCCAAGCGCCGGGTAAGCGGCAGTCTCCTGAAACGCAGCCTTGAATACGCCCAGGCAGGCAACTGCCGCATCATGATTTCGCCCTACGACGAAGCCTTGGTACCGGAGGGGCAAATGCATGAAGGCACCATCAGTACCCGCCTTGGGCTGCGCGGCATCCCCGTGATGAGCGAATCTATCCCACTGAAGCGGGCCATGGAGCTACTGAAATATACGGAAGGCCGCCTCATCGTCCACCTGATCTCCTCCGCCTCCGGGATACGGGAGGTACGGCGGGCCAAAGCCGCCGGGCTTGACGTTGTAGCTACCGTCAGTGCCCACCATCTGCAGTTTACGGACGAGGAGCTCTCGACCTTCGACCCCAGCTTCAAGATACTTCCCCCCTTGCGTGAAGACAGCGATCGCCAGGCCCTCATCGGAGGCCTGCAGGATGGCACCATTGACGCCATCGTAAGCAACCACGTTGCCCGGCATGGCGAGGAGAAGGACCTTGAATTTTTCTACGCCGACTTTGGTGCGCTGGGCTTACAGACGGCCTTCCGGCAGTGCCTGCAGGCACTGGCTGGCAAGCTCTCCGTTGAAGATATCGTGGCTAAGTTTACGGCCGGACCTCGCCTGCTCCTTGGTTCCCCCACCCTGCACCTGCGCTCCGGCGCCCCGGCCTGCCTTACGCTGTTCACCACCCAAGGCAGCAGCGTATTCTCTGCCCCGGACATCAGGGGCAAGACCCTGAACAGCCCATTGATCGGGAAAACACTGCCCGGAAAAATTCTTGGCGTCGTGAATAACGGACGGTTTGTTGAGTAAGCCTTTAACTTGCACCTTGTAGTATAACCAAACGCGCTTAAAAGCTGGTTCTACCTGCCTCAACCCCTAAACGAGCATTCAGCGCTCAGCATTCAGGCTGTATTGCACTGAATGCTGTCCGCTAAATGCTGAAATTCCTGTCGAGGAAGGTTTATCCGCTCCCTGATGGTACATTTGGTGATACAAACCTTGCAACCCACCCCACCCTAACTCCCCCCCGTTCCTTACCTTCGCGCCCATGGACATCAGCGTCGTCGTTCCCCTCTTCAACGAAGAAGAAAGTCTGCCCGAACTCATTGCCTGGATCGACCGGGTGATGCAAGCCAATAACTTAAGTTATGAAGTTTGGATGGTTGATGATGGAAGCACGGACAGCAGCTGGAATGTCATCACCGACTTGCGGGTAAAATACCCCGCACTAAAGGCCATAAAATTCCAACGCAACTACGGTAAGAGCCCGGCGCTCTTCGTCGGCTTTAAACGAGTGGAAGGCGACGTAGTGATCACGATGGATGCGGACCTGCAGGATAGCCCCGACGAGATCCCCGAGCTCTACCGGATGGTGAAGGAGGAGGGCTTCGACCTCGTTTCCGGCTGGAAACAGAAACGGCACGACCCCATCGGCAAAACTTTGCCCTCCAAGTTCTTCAACGCCGTCACCCGCAAAGTGAGCGGAATTCACCTCCACGACTTCAATTGCGGGCTAAAGGCTTACCGGCGCAAGGTGGTAAAATCCATTGAAGTCTACGGAGACATGCACCGCCACATGCCACTGCTGGCCAAGTGGGCTGGCTTTAAAAATATTGGCGAAAAGGTAGTTCAGCACCACGCCCGTAAATACGGCCATTCCAAGTTTGGTCTCTCCCGGCTGATCACCGGATTTCTGGACCTGATGTCACTGATGTTCGTCGGCAAATTCGGCAAACGCCCCATGCACCTGTTTGGCACGCTCGGTACTATTGTTTTCATGGTGGGTCTCATCAGTGTGATCTACATTGGCGGCACCAAGCTCTACGCCCTGGCAAATCATATGCCTAAGCAATTAATTACCGACAATCCATGGTTCTACATCAGCCTGACCAGCATGGTGCTCGGAACCATTCTCTTCAATACCGGTTTCCTCGCGGAACTGGTTTCCCGATCAAGTGCAGACCGGAACAACTATTTGATTGAAACGGTGCTGGAGGAGTAGATTCAGGTTGCAGGTTGCAGGTTGTAAGTTGCAGGTCTCAAGTTGCAGGTTGCAGGTTGCAACATGAAACTTAAAAACCTGCAACCTGTACCTTGAAACTTGCAACCTGCACCTTGCAACCTGTAACCTTGCAACCTGTAACCTCCCCCCCCATGCCCCTGAAAGTATATGACGACAATTACTTCATGCGGCAGGCCATTGCTCAGGCAGAGCTGGCCGCTGCCGCCGGAGAAATTCCCGTAGGAGCCATCGTCACCAGCAACGATCACATCATCGCCCGAGGCCACAACCAGACGGAGCAGCTAAGTGACGTGACGGCCCACGCCGAAATCATCGCCCTGACGGCCGCCGCCAACCACCTCGGTGATAAGTACCTGCACGACTGCACGCTGTACGTCACTCTGGAACCCTGCCCGATGTGTGCAGGTGCACTGGCCTGGGGCCAGGTGAGCCGCATCGTCTACGGTGCCAGCGACGACAAACGGGGTTTTATGCGTTTCGGCAGAGAGCTGCTGCACCCAAAGACCAAACTCGAGTTCGGTATCCTGCACGAGGAATGTGCGGCGCTGATGATGGCTTTTTTTCAGAATAAGCGGGGATAGCCATCAGAGCTGTCAACTAATCCACCTGAGTGCTGAAAGCCTCGATTTTGTTCGCAAAAAGCTAAAAGCTTCCTTATCCTCTCGTTAAAGTCACCTTAAAGGCATTGCTAAGTATTGAACCTCAGGCCTGGCCTGCCGTCTTTTACACCTACCAAATGATATTACCATGATCAGATTACTCACCGCCCTTGCCCTTTTCACCTTTCTGTTTTCCAGCTGTGGGCCGAAGCTTAGTCCGCTCACCCAACGCCTGGTCGATGACCAGGACTGGTCTGAATCCGAGTTGAAGCGCATCCAGTTTTACCTTTCTGAAGACCTGGTACTTACCCGGGAGCTGCGCAATGGTAACACTGAGATCCGTAACGGACAGGTGAAAGTGATCGATGGCCGGGAGGTAGAACAGGTCATATTTAAGCGTAACACCCCCGGTGTTTTCGTCTTCAGCCCCAAGACGCAGCGGATGGCCGTGAGCTTTGAAAGTAGCGATGAAAACTACCTCGTCTTTGGCCCCAACCCGAAGGCAGGCCAACGTTACACCCTGCTGGCCAGTGACTGGAACCGTCGTAGTGGCTCCGTTACTTATGCCGGTCGGACCTGGCGGGTAAACGCCAGCGACGCCTACGCAAGCCTGCTCATTCCACTGAAGCGCCTGCGGAATAATGACGTGAGTGGTAAGGTTGTGGGGGGGCGGAAGTTGTAGTCCGTGACCCCGCTGAGCCGGCGGACCGACCCTCGTCCCTCGGGGATCGGGCCGACGGCTCAGCGTATGAACCCCAAACTATTACCCTTATCTTTGCGGCCGCTTAACGAAATGCTTGCTGAGTTGTTAGCTCAGTGAAAACGCTAAGCGATTAAAAAGTCCGCATTGCACATGGCTACCAGCACTGACCTCAAAGACATCCGCACGCTTTCTCTGGAAGAGCTCACCTCTGAGCTGATCCTTGTCGGTGAGCGCCCCTTCCGGGCAAAGCAGGTATATGAGTGGCTCTGGAAAAAGGGCGCACGGAACTTTGATGAGATGACGAACCTCTCTCTCGACCTGCGTGAGCGGCTGAAGGACAGCTACAGCTTTCCGGTCATGAGTGAAGACAAGGTGCAACGAAGTAACGACGGAACGATCAAGAGCCGCTTCCGGCTGCACGACGGACACCTGATTGAATCCGTCCTCATTCCCGTAGTGGCGGATGACCGGTTTACGGTCTGTGTTTCCAGCCAGGTGGGCTGCAGCCTTACGTGTACCTTCTGTGCTACCGGTCGTATGAAGCGCCTGCGCAACCTTACCGGTGCGGAGATCTACGACCAGGTATACCTCGTAAATGAGCAATGCCTGGAAACCTACGGTAAGCCGCTGACGAACATCGTTTACATGGGCATGGGCGAGCCGCTGCTGGCCTTTAAAGAAGTGGTGCAAAGCATCGACCGAATCACCTCTCACCTGGGCCTGCACATGGCGCCACGGCGGCTGACGGTATCTACCGCCGGCATCGCCAAGATGATCCGTAAGCTCGCCGATGAAGACACGAAGGTCAACCTGGCCGTAAGCCTCCACGCCGCTGACGATACGAAGCGCAACGAGATCATGCCCATCAACGAGAGCAATAATCTCGAGGTACTGGTGGACTCTCTGGAGTACTTCTACAGCAAGACCAAGAAGCGCATCGGCTACGAGTACATCACTTTCCAGGATTTCAACGATACCCTGGAAGACGCCGAGAAGCTCTACCAGATTTGTAAGCGGGTGCCCTGCATGGTCAACATCATTGAGTACAACCCGATCGACAATGCGCCCTTCCGCAAATCAACGGAGAATAACATTGACGACTTTGCTACCTACCTCCGGGATCGGGGCGTGATGGTCACCGTCCGGCGGAGCCGGGGCAAGGATATTGATGCGGCTTGTGGGCAATTGGCGAATAAAGGCTAGGCGATTCTTGATTCTTGATTTTGGATATTTGATTTTGGATTTATCCGGGGGACTGAAATCGTCTCAGGTAATAAAGTAATACTCACCCGTCAAGCCAGTCACGAGTGTCGGCAGGAAAGCCGCATCAGTAATTTAATCGCTCCAGCCAGATTTTGACGGCACCTTCACCGTATTTGTATTCGGTGAGCTTCAGGTAACCTTCTTTGGCGCGGGAGATGCTGATGAAGTCAGGGTTCTCCGTGAAGGGTATGTAGTCCTGTTCAAATTCACCGCCGTAACACGTAACTACTCTGACACCGTTATACACTACTTTTTCGGAAGTAAAATCCCGGTCCATAAAGAAGTTAGAAATAAAGTCAGTCCCATTCACTGAAAGGGCAAAACCATAAGGGCCGTTGTGCAAGGAAACCAAATCTTTGAGTCCCAGCTTTTCATATTGTCCTTTTTTCATTCGCCGTCTCAGTTTGTAGACTTCGTTACCCTGTAAGCCTGCAGTAGCCTCATTTCTCAGTATAAAGTGCTGTTTTTCAAGTTTGATCAGTGGCCCGGCCCGAAAGCCTGGTGTGATGACAACCATGTAAGCGTCACGGTATTCCAGTCCCTGTACTTTTTTACCTTTCTTATCTCTTTTCGAGCTTATCTCGTAAGAAATAGTAATGGTCCCCTCTCCATTAACCTTAACGTCGACTCTTTTAGCATTTTCGTCTTTCTCTAATGGTGGCAAACCATTTTCAAGCAGGGCCTCGTTAAAAAATTCCCGGTCAAAGAAGCTTCGCTGAATTACTATTTGCCCCTCTTTATCGTAGTGAAAGAGGGTAAGGCCAGTGTCTTTTGATTTGAACTTTAAAGGGACATTGTGAATGGTAACTGCTTCGTCACCAATAAAGGCTGCCGTAATTGGTACTTCCGTTATTGCGGATGAAGTCCCTTCATCTTGCTCACTTTTGTAGATCAATTCTCCGGTCTTCGTGCCTACGCAGTATACATCCTGGTAATACTTCGTGCCGGATTTAGTTATTCGCTGTACTGCTAAAAGCATCTTGTCGTTATCCGAAGCAATTACCCTTGGCATTAGGGATGTCTTCTTCTCCTTGTAAGTCGTATTCCATGCTTCTGTCGTGCCATCAGAAGTAATAAGCCCTAAATCAAACTGTATATAGTAATCCTGAACGTATGCCATACCATAGATAAAACCTTCTTTTTGTGGCTTCAAAAAAAGTCCTCTGCTTTCTTGCTTAAGCATATGATAGTTCAGGGTGTCCCTGGAAATTCTTTCCCCTTGCCCATCAATCACATCTACATAACGCTTATGGCCAACACCGTCGGCTTTTAGCATTACACCAAGGTATTTTCCGTTGTATGAAATATCCTCGAAGCTCAGTTTAATATCTGATTTATACACCTTGTTTCCCAAAGGCTGCAAATCATTACCCAACAGGGTAATGGTGTAGACATAGATCAGGTCCTCTGGTTGCTTATTATCCGTCAGACGAAAGTGGCCAGCTACCTTACCCTGAAAAACCAAGGGGCCGGAGGCGATCAGGTCACCCTCTACATCCGGAGCAGTCTGCGAAACCAAGGAAAAAGAAAGAAAAAAGAGGCTTAAAAAAAGAAAGAATTTCATGCGTAGGATTTTGGCAATGCCGTTGTGTTTAGGGCAATAGAGTTGTTGACCCCGTTATGTTTGAGAAGTAGGTATTAATCCAGGCTATTGAAATACGTTTCTGCTTTTGCAAGAAGCTCCGTCATTTCGTTTGTTCCTTCGGTTGGCGTTCGTTCCTGAATCCACGCCAGGGTAAGTTTGCGGAGTTCGCTCTTCCTCATCTGGTGAAACATACGGATGATCATCCGGGAATTTTCATCCCAGAAGTATCCTTCCGGTGGTACGGCCTCATCAAAATTGTGTTCTTCGATGGACCGGTAGGTACCCAGCAAAGCTTCTCCCAAAAGAGCGCTGAACGTTGGGTTGTCAGGCTCCGTGGCGAGCAACTTCAAACCGTTTATGATGGCGAGGCCGGGCGTTCCACATTCCGTTTGCGCCCGTATTGTTTCCTGGCTTACGGTCAGTCCGAATTCATGTGCCTGCTCCACTACGGAAGTATCTACCTCTTCCGATGGTAATAATTCTACTAAGCCTTCCTGCCGGGCGGATATTTCCGGGTGAGTAGACATGCTGTCTTTCTCCCAAAAACCGCCGGGTGCTTCATCTGAACCGAAAGAGCCGCCAAACATTTGCGCGGGCGGTTCCATCCATTTTTCTTTCAGGGGGTATGCTTCTGTTTGTAGCAGGTTCTTGTAATCAGCTTCCATCAGGTCAAGTAACCAGCTACTGCGCAGGCTTACCAGTGCTTCAGCAACGGCTTCCATAGAATACTGCAGTGAAGTGTAATACTGCAAACCGAGGCTATCAGCCGCTAATTCGTTCTGCCTTCTAAGCCGGTAAGAATTGTACACCGTTTCCCGGGCACCAGCGATCAGGCGCTGTTTTTGACTTTCTTTAGTGCGTCGCTTATTTAGCTGCTCGGTTACAGATTCCATATCCAGGCTTCTCTGACAGAACTCCCTAATACTTTCCTCCTGATGCATTAGCTGATCATGCGCCATTTCATGACAAAGCACGAAAGCAATTTCATCACTGGATTCCATACTTCTAAACAGTCCTAAGTTAACCGAAAAAACGCCCCCTCCAAGACTGGCGGCATTGGACAAATGGGAACGACGAATCAGCACCAGCGGATCAACCTCAAGGTTATTTGACCGAACGATTTCTGCCATCATCTGATCGAGGTAATTTTGGAGCTCCGGGTGAAAAAGATAAAGGCTGTCTTCTACACCTTCCCGTAATTCAGAAAAGCGTTCATCATTAATTTCCGCCAATTTCTCCTGGTACTCTTCCAAGACGTTCGGGCTACTCACCCTGACCCGTGACTTCAGTTCTTTAAACAGCGCCGTTGAATCCGCAGGAAGCACCGGGGCAGGGTTAAACTGAGCCGGAAGCGTAGCTGCCCATACCAATAGTATAAATGCAAGTAGAAATCTTCTCATCAGATAGGGATAGGAAATCAAAAATAAAAAACCATCAACATATCTATGTTGATTGAAAAAAGTAAACGTCGCAACCGTCTCTCAGGTTTGGCTGACTTGTCTACCGTCTACCAAACTACCGTCTACTCCTCCCCCTCCTTCGTCAACTCAATAAATGCCTGAATTTTTTCATTCGGCACGGTAACGCTCAGGGTATAATGAGCTATTTTCCAGTGGCCGTCCGGGCCATCGCGTTTGACGACGGCCGTGCCGCGGCAGGGCCCCATCCAGGTATCGAGGAGTTCGTCCCAGTAAGCAACCTGGCTGTCAGGATCGTAGAATACGTGGCGCTCGGTAGCGGTGAAGGCCCAGGCTTTGCCCCTGGCGAAGTAGGGAGCGGCGAAGCCGAGGAACTCGGCTTTGGTCCAGTGTTCACCCTTGTCGGTACCGATATAGATGGCCTCGTCGGCCATGGCATCGAAGAAGGCGGTGGAGTCGGTTTCGGCGGCGGCTTTGTGCCAATTAGTGGCCAGTTCGCGGATGGCGGCTTCGGGGGTCGCTTCGGCGACGGGGATGCAATCGCCCGGCGCATCGCGGCGGGTATCGGCGATGTGGAGGACGCGCCACTGCCCTGCGTTGCCGTCTTTCACCAACTGAAAAGCGTTGACGCCACAGTGATGTAGTTGCTCTTCATAGTTGAAAACATAGGGTGCCCAGACGGTGGCGAGGTGGCCGTCGACCCGGACCTCTCCATAATGAAGTTGTTCGTCCCATGCACCTGCGTCTGCGCCCTGCATGCCTTTGAACCAACGGCTGATGTCACCAGCTCCTACTTCGGTTACGCCATCGGGCTTGGTCACCACAGAATTCAGCGTAGCCCCCGGGTAAAAGTAGGCGCGTAGCCCCGTCGTATCTCCGGCCCGCATCGCATCAAAGATGGTAAGGACCGTCTTCATGGGCGTCTCCTGAGCGGAAAGGGTAAGGGAAAAGCAGCAGGTAAGAACGAGTAGGTAGCGCATATGAACAGTAGTTTTTGCTGACCTAAAGATAGGGCGCGGACGCAGGTACTTCGACTACGCTCAGCAGAACTGCAGGGGAGGTTAAAAAAAGCAAGGATAGGGAAAGGTCCGACCTGGAGGTCCTCCGCCCACTATTTCGCAACTCTGATAGATTGATAGTAGCTACCGCACGTCACTGGGCGGCCTACTATCAAACTATCACTTACTATCAACCTATTATTACTATTTACTTAGCCACTCCACAAACAGCCGCATCCCGAAGCCCGTCGCCTGCCGGTCTTTCGCGTAGGGACCTTGTTTGAGGGCAACGCCGGCAATGTCAAAGTGGATGAATTTTGGATGCTCGTGGGTAAAGAACTCCAGAAACATGAAGGCGTCGATGGCACCGTTGATGGGCCGGCCGGAGTAGTTCTTGATGTCGGCCACGTCGCTGTCCAGTCCCGGTTTGTATTCATCCCAAACGGGCAGGGGCCATACTTTTTCGCCACAGGCGTTACCTGCTTTTTGGAACTCCCGGATCAGTTTATCGTCTTTGCTCATCACGGCACCACATTCGTACCCGAAGGTCCGAACTGCGCTACCGGTAAGGGTAGCGATATCGATCAGGGTTTTGGGTTTGAAGTGCTTCACGGCGTAGCTGAGTCCGTCGCTCATTACCAGGCGGCCTTCGGCATCGGTGTCGATGATTTCGATTGATTTACCGGCGTGGCCCGTAATGACGTCAGATGGTTTGTAGCTCAGCGCATCGACGCTGTTGTCCGTGCTGGGGACGATGCCAACAAGGTGAACCGGGAGCTTTAGTCGCGCTGTCGCTTCCATGGCCCCGAAGGTGGCCGCAGCGCCGCCCATGTCTGACTTCATCAGGTGAAGGTTAGTGCTGGGCTTGATGCTCACACCACCGGTGTCAAAGGTGATCCCCTTGCCGATAATGGCCGTAGGGCCACCCTTAGGGGCACCTTTACCTTTGTACTCCATGATGATGAAGCGGGCGGGATCTTCGCTTCCCCGATTGACGGCAAGCAGCGCCCCGAGGCCTTCTTTTTTACAGGCCTTTTCGTCGAGTACCTTCACGTTGTAGCCGTACTTCTTGCCTGACTCCACCGCCCACTGCGCCAAATATTGCGGCCGCTTTATGTTAGCGGGTGCATCTACGAGTGCCATGATGCTCAGCTGGGTATCCGCCAGGGCAATTTCCCGGGCGATGAGAGCTTCCGTTTTTTTCGTTTGCTTCCCGGCATTAATCTGTGAGCGGGTCTTTGCCAGCGGGTGTTGTTGCTGGTCTGACTTCCAGCGCCCCGGACGGTAGCAGCCCAGTAGGAGACCGCCGATGGCGGCGGCGACCAGCTCCCCCTTCAGCTTACCAGCTTCCAGTTGAACGATGGGTTGTAGTTGATCTGCCTCCTTGTAACTCAGCAGGCGGAATTGCTCACGCACTTGCGCCGGGGAAGCTTTTTCTTTTATTCGCAGGACGAAGCCATTGGGCGCTACGGTACGCAGGTAAGCGCCGGGGGCCAGTATGTCAGTAAGTTCTTTGTCGTTATGGGCCAGCAGGCGTAAGGTAGAATTTTTCATATCGGACAAAGGTAAGAGCCGTAACACTTCGGGGTCTTTCACACGGCGATAAATTAAAATTCGGTATTACCGCAACCCGCGTGCCCTGAGGTTAGCTACGTATACGGCAATGTTTCGGGAATGGCCAGCCAGCGTCTTAGCAAAATTATGGAGGCCCGAATTATCGCCCCGGGCACACATGTACAGGTAGTCGTGCTTTTCCGGGTTCAATACTGCGTCAATGGCACTCACGCTGGGCATGGTAATGGGGCCGGGAGGCAGGCCATAGTTGGTGTAGGTATTGTAGGGGTGCTCAAACCGGATGTGCTCATTGAGCACCCGTTTGATTCCGAAAGCTCTGGTGGCAAAAACGGCCGTAGGGTCAGACTGGAGCCGGATGCCCTGCCTGATGCGATTGAGGTATAGTCCGGCGATACGGGCCTGTTCAGACTTTGCCAGACTTTCGCTGTACACAATGCTGGCCAGGGTGTATATCTCGTCGGGAGTCAATCCTTTGGCGGTGGCTTTTTCCATTCTGCCGTCCGTTTTCCAGAAGCGGTCGTGTTCTTTGATCATCCTGGCGATGAAATCCCTCGGACTGGCGTTCCAGTACAGCTCATAAGTATTGGGGATGAAGAGGGTTTGCAGAGTTTCCTTCGTATAGCCGACACTGTCGAGGTAAGCTTCGTTCTGAAAAAGACGCACAAATGCTACGCTGTCAGCTTCGAGGAAACGGGCGACTTTGGCCGCTACGTTCATGGGTTCCCGCTCCAGATTCAGGACCACCTTTACCGCCTGCTGGCTGCCATTACGGAGTTTGCGGATGAGGCCGACCATACTCGTACCAGCGGGTAATACGTAGCGGCCCGGGCGCATGATTGGCCGTTTCCAGGCCATACGCTCCGCCAGCGGGTCAAAAATGGCCCGGTTGGGCGTAATGCCCAGAGCTACCAAGGAGTCCATGGCTTGTTCGTAGTCCGCACCTGAAGGAATGGTAACCACCACCGGTTGATCTAAACTGTCCGGTACTACTGACACCATCATGATGCTGTAATAGGCGTAACCGGCCAGCAAGATGCCGATCAGGATAAGTGCGATGAGGATTTTCTTGATCACTAGTACTGCTCTTTCTCACTCGGAAAATCGCGTGCTTTCACATCTTCCACGTAGCGCTCAGTAGCATCTTTGATCACGTCAAAGAGTTCTGCATAGCGCCGCAGAAAGCGGGGATGAAAATCTTTGGTGATGCCCAGCAGATCGTGGGTAACGAGCACTTGCCCGTCGCATTCAGCTCCTCCGCCGATGCCGATGGTTGGGATGCTTAGTGCCTTACTGACTTTACCTGCGAGGTGGGCGGGGATTTTTTCGAGGACGAGCCCGAAGCAGCCGAGTTCTTCGATTAGTTTGGCGTCTTTCATCAGGCGGCGGGCTTCGGCTTCTTCTTTGGCGCGGACGGTATAGGTACCAAACTTATAGATGGATTGTGGCGTAAGCCCCAGATGCCCCATCACGGGGATGCCTGCGGTCAGGATCCGCTTGATGCTGTCTTGCACTTCTGCGCCACCTTCCAGTTTGACGGCATGGCCGCCACTCTCCTTCATGATGCGGATGGCGGACTTGAGCGCCATTTTGCTGTCGCCCTGGTACGTTCCGAAGGGGAGATCTACCACGACCAGTGCCCGTTCAACACCACGGACCACGCTGCTGGCGTGATAGATCATTTGGTCGAGGGTAATGGGGAGGGTTGTCTCGTGGCCGGCCATCACGTTGCTGGCAGAGTCTCCGACGAGGAGAACATCAGCCCCACCGGCATCGAGGATGCGTGCCATGGAGTAGTCGTAAGCCGTCAGCATGGCGATTTTCTCCCCCGCTTCCTTCATGGCGTGAAGCGTTTTAACGGTCACCCGTTTGGCTTCAATTTTCTTATGGATGCTCATGGCGGTAAAGGTAAGGGTGCTTACGCATAAAACACCCCATCCAACCACTTCAGCATATACTCCAGGGCTGGAATGGCATCCCGCTTGAACTCGATGCCCAGAAATTCGTTGGTTCCTGAATCCAGGAAAGCATGGGGCCGGCCGGCGTACATCCAGTATTTATGATCTATCTGGCCAGCAGCTTTGAGCTTATCGGTGTACACTTTGATGGAGGCGGGGGTAGTTACCTTGTCATCAGCACCAACGGTGAAGAGCATTCGGGGGTAAGAGCCCTTTGAGGCTTTCCTGATGTTGTAGATGGGGGAAACGGCGCGGTAGCGATCTGCGTGGTCATTGGGGTTGAATTCCTCACCAAACAGGCCCCGGGCTTCGGTGCCACTCATCTGCCAGAAGACATTACCGGAAGTTTCGAAGCCGCCTTTGGCGGAGCTTAGCATATCGAATGCTCCGTAGCTGATGAGTGCAGCCTGTACTTCGAGTTTTTTGCGGGATACTCCATTTACGGGAACGTAGCTGGGCTTGAATTGATAATCAGGTGCGGTGAATTCAGCATCCGCCGCTACGCGGTGGCCCTGGGTGGCGACCATGGTTGCCAGGTGCCCGCCTGCGCTGTCTCCAGTAACGGTGATCTTCTTCCGGTCTCCACCATACTTTTTAATATTCTCCCTGACCCAGAGCAGGGCACCGAAGGCATCGCCGATGATTTCGTCCATGGTAACACTGTTCTCCAGATCACCGAGCAATCGATAATTAACGTTACACACCACGTATTCGCCGTTGCCGGCCAGCCATGTGGAGGCTTCGTCCATGATGCTCTTGTTATTGATCAACCATCCGCCGCCGTGGTACATGATGATGACGGGGTATTTCTTGCGTCCGGTTTGCGGCGTGTAAATGTCCATCGTAAGATCGAAGCCCCGGGGGGAAGCCCACTTTATGTCGGAGGCCTTGGTGACGCCGTGCTTCTGGCTGGGCATCATTTCAGAGGCCAGCAACCCTTCAGAGGTTCCAAACATAACGGCAGCAATCGAGAGGAGTAGAAATAGTTTATTCATAGGACGGCGGGATGATCAGTAATGTGAACAATTTCGATAGGGCTTCTGGTTCGTAGGGAAACGTTAAGGGGGGGGCAAACATGAGTCATCCCGAATTTTAGATGGAGATGAACATGTTTTGCAATTAACGCTGCCACTTTT